>Ga0247608_10005307_pt1 | contig 13991 bp, 11 predicted proteins | sample 176DNAGHGlowgp2_FD_193490 | JGI IMG/M metagenome (GOLD analysis project Ga0247608, IMG submission 193490) | Sheep rumen microbial communities from Palmerston North, Manawatu-Wanganui, New Zealand - 1766 DNA GHGlow gp2 | ecosystem: Host-associated > Mammals > Digestive system > Stomach > Rumen ...
TTATTTTTGGTTTGATTTTATTAATACCATCATATTTAACAGGATCGGGTGAAATTATGAAGTGGCCATCTTTATCATAATATGCATGAGTTTCATGCCATTGTTTTGATTCTTCTGGAGTCATTGCTTTTACAGGTGGTATATGCATACCTATTGTTGCATCAGCCACATGAGCCATTATATCAAATTTTGTTTCTGTCATTTGTTTTGCTAATATTTCTGCCTCTGACTTATTCATTGTTATTTATTATATTTATTTACGATTACTTTTTCAAATCTTAATACTTTGTCTTTAAAGAAAAATCCTTTCTTATATACTTTATTAATTGAATTATCTAAATTAGGATCATCTGTCTCTACAGATATTACTGCTTCATCATATTCGGAATTAAAAAATACAGGTCTTTCATCTTTATAAATTAATCGAATATCATACTTATCAAATAATTTTAATAATAAATTATAAGTATTTAAAATATCAATATCATCATTTGCAGAATAATCTAAATTATCAAAAATCTCTAAAAGATCTTTAAATATATTTTCTCCTTCATATTTCTTTATATCCGCTATTTGTGTATTATATCTACGTTTAACATTTTCTAAATCTGCCTGAAGATAAAGATATTTATTTTTCAAATCTTTTAATTCTTCATCATTTTCGTTTGAACTAACTAATGTTTCTTCTGTTTTCATTATATTATAAATTAAATTTATATTAAAATAGAAATGTGATGGAATAATTTTTATCATTATCCATCACATTTAAGAGTAATTAAAATCCATATTTCCTATAATTATATATTTATACATTAACATATATTTGTTGGTATCATTCCCGTAGGAATTAAATTTGTACCATTCAATACTTTGTTTAAAATTTTCTTGATTGTTTTCATATTCAATTTTAATCTTTTAAATTAATTTTTATAATAATATGGGAAATATGCCAAATACATTGCTTCACAATACAAATTCCAAATTTTCTTTATCATCCTTTTCATGTTTAAAATTTTACATCATGTCTATATGAATATTGTGCTGCCCACATTACAGAATAATCTTCATATGACTTTAAGATTGCTTTAAATATTTTTTTAATTGTTTTCATTTTTAAAAAATATATATAGTTGTATTAATACTGTTATCCAAGAAAATAATAATGAGAATATTAATTTCTTATTATATTTCAAATATGTAATAATCCTAAATATATCACCTTGACAAATTATGTATAAATATATATTCAAATTAATTAATCCTAAAACACATCCAACAATATAAAATGATAGTATTAATATGACTAACATATTTATTTTAGATATTTTATTAATCCTCTATTTGCAATAGTAATATTCAAAACCTTTACATAATCACGATATTGGTTTTCATTTAGAATAGAACGACCATTATTCAAATCTATATTAATGTGATGATAGAATGAATCTACACCATTTTCCTTATTCTCATTTAACATAACTAAAGTGTTTGAAATATCTTTATGAATTCTATAGAACTCTTCATATTGATAATCTTTTAACTTTAAGAACTTGTAAACTGGTGCAAAATTGTCATTATTATTCTTCATAATTGAATCATTGAACATTTTGAAATTCTTATTAGAATTATCAACCAACTTATTAATTACATCATAATTAATTTTATAAGTATTTACTGCTGTTGCATTAATATTAAGCACATTTGCTAAAACTACTGTTAAAATAACTAAAAATTTCTTCATTGTTTTAATTTTATATATTTATTTTTATAGTACATATGTACCGTACCATTACAATTATAAAATAATCATTCAATATCTGGAGATTTAAAAATTAACATAAAAATGGTGTAAAATAAACACTTATTTGATATATGTCAATTGAATTGATCTATATCAATCCAATAAAAAATCCTCTACAAATTACTTGTAGAGGACTGTTTATAAATAATTTATATTCAAAATTATGCCAAATATTTTAGAGGATTTTTAAGAATATTCTCAATATTATAATATTCTTTCCGACTTTTGCTCTCTTCAGTACAACCAAACTTTAGCTTATCTTTAATAAAATCCTGCAAATCTGTATCAGCGGTAAACTGACCCATTCCCTGAAGGAATGCAATTCTATCTTTATCTGAATTTGAACCAGTCAAATCAAAGCTACCGAGACATCCATAATTCATTCGTAGCTCATAGTCTTTTTCATAAGAATGATCTGAAAAACTATATCTTTTATCAAAAGAAATATCAAAATCATGACCAAATTTAAATGTACTACTTGGACGTTTAGGATCATTATTCTCAATTCCAATCTCCATAGATGCACTATCATAATTCAAACAACAAGTACATGTCCAATTCTTGCCAAGAACATTCTTAATAGTTTCTTTAATAGAATTAGTTATATCTGTAATTCTATTTTTACTGTTTTCTCTAATTTCTAGAAGTTTGCTATCATATTTTGCTTTTTCTTCAGAATGCTCTTCCCAATATTTCTTAGTATCAATATTAATATGAGCATTTTCGATTGCCATTTCAACTGCATTGATTTTATCTTTAAGATCCATCACCGAAAATCTTTTTGACATAAATGCAATATCTTCTGCAGAAGGAACCTCTTTATGAGGAGTTGATGAATTCTCAAGAATATCAAACTTGTGTTTCAATGAAAAATACTTGTAAATAAGATTAGCTTTCTGTCCCATGTTTAATCATTTTTAATTACATAATTAATATAGAACATCTCATGAAAAATTCAATTTTTTAACTAAAAATATTCAGAATAATTCAGTATATACTTCAATAGGAAAAATCTTATCCATCCTATACCATTTTTCAGGAATTTCTATTTCTAAGTCAACCATGAATACATCACAAAGATTATATTCATTTCTTCGAAAATAGACAAATCCCAAAAGTTTTTCATTTATAAGAAACTCATCAATATAGTTATCTGATGGGAAACTACCACGCTCATTAGTTGTCATCCTATATATTATCTTAGGAGCCAATGAATGTTGCATAGCATATTTACTCATGAAATAATCTTTATATTTTTGATGATATTCAGATTGTTCTTCTAATTGAATTGTGTATGTTTTCTCAATCATCTTCGTCGATTTTTACAATTGAACGTGAAAAAATTGCTTTAATGTGTGTATACTGATCTAACTCAATGCCAATATCTTCCTTAATACATTTATCAAGAAAAGGTACTCTAAATCTTTCAAAATAGTCAAGATTATATTTATAATATTTTGGAGTATTCTTCATCTTCTCAAAAATATCCTGATAATTAATTGGAAAATAATTCTCATTACACTCACGATTCCAATTTACCTTCCAACGATATTTCAAAAGGAAATGATACATGTTTCTCTCATACCATAATGAACCAAATTTTGCTTCAAACGTCTTAACCTGATAATCATAATCTCCATCATGATTATAAATCAACTTATCATGAAGCTCATGCGATATTTCTTTATCATTAGTAAGTGTATTAGATGGGCACATATCTCTAATGACAATATAATCAAATGTAGAATTAGTTACATAATTCCAAAACTTTATAATTGACTCCTCAGTTCCATAAGAATAAACTTCATGAATAACAGATGAAAGAATCAATACCTTCTTCTGTGACATACACCTAATACCCGGATAAATTGATCTCCAATCAGAATAGAAATGAACTTCAGCTTTAGAAGGACCATGATAATTTGTTTTTGCTAGATCAATCATTGTTTCTGAAATATCATATCCGATATACCAGTTATTTTCATCATTACAAATTGATGTAAGAGCATTAATCATTGCACCATCAGCACACCCAAAATCAACAAAAAGATAACCAGTATCAGACTTAGGAAGCTTATTCAAGAAGAATAACTTATCCTCCATACCTTTAGCCATTTCTGAATTATACAAATTCAAATTCTTAAATTCCTTTCCAATTTCACACATAATTAAATATTTTTATTACATCTATAATATAGAAAAACCTCCAGAAAATTCAATTTCCAGAGGTTTTATTTATTAGAAACATTTTTCATATGTTGATGCATATACAATCACTGGTTCTTTCTTCTCAATAATCTTCTTAGTAACCAGTTTTACGCGTATCTTATGTTGGAAATAATCATCTTGCATTTCTGCATGATTAACTACAAATATGGTACGATTATCTTTCAAGTTATCATTCAATAATGTTAGCATCATATTACGTGATTCACTATCCATGTTTGACATGAGCTCATCTAAGAAGAATATATTAAAGTCTACATTAGCGATTACATTAGCAATTACACCAAATATAATACCAATATCTAATGTTTTCCTTTGACCTGTAGATAAATCTGAATAACTTATCTCATTATCATCAAACCAGATATGTGGTTTAAATTCTTGATCATATTCTACGTTATAAGGTTGGTTAAGCTTATTCATATAATATTTAATAGATTTATTAATATGAGGAATAAGTGTATCTAATAATGAATAACGAAGAGTCTTACTAAATAACTCATTCATATCATTCCATTCACCAATATCCTTATCAGATTCTCTAATCTTTGCTTCAATCTCTATTACCTTTGCCTCTAACTCATTAATAAGTTCATCATAGTTATCATTTATCAATTGTACCGAATCATTATAAGATTTTATCTCAGCATCAATACCACTTATCTTCTTACGAAGCTCATCCATTTTCTCATCAATATCATTAATAGTAGCATTATATTCTTTAATGACATTTTGTTTTTCAACTTCATGTTCTTTTTTCTTTGCTTCATATTCTCTATAAATGGTTGCATACTCATTCATTGTGTCTTTATAGTTATTGATTTGATTAGGATCAATGTCATGTCCACATGTTGGGCATTTACCAGACTTGAATGTATTATAATTGTCTTTTGCTTGCTTTCCTAATGTAGCAGCCTCAACCATCTTACGGTGACATTCTTTTATTTGTTCATCAAACTCTTTAACCTTTACATCTTTCTCTTTACTTTTCTCAATCTTATTATTCTTGTATTCTAATCCTTTATTGATAAGAGATTGACGTTCTTCTTTTATTTTGTCTATATTGATTGATGATTGAAGTTGGTTTGTCTGAGTAAGTCTTTTGTTCTTAAGATTATCAATTTGGTTTCTTGTCTCATTAAGAATAGTATTTAATTGTGTATTCTCTGTTATTTGATATTTACGTTCTATAATAATTTGATCATTATATTCTGTAAATGTCTTAAAACCAAATATATCATCTAAGAATTGACGTGTCTCACCAGGATTCATGTTAGCTAAACTATTCTTAAAAGCATTGAATGATATGATACACATCTTCTCAACAGCTAATCTTGGTACATCAAAATACTCTTCTTCCAATATCTCTTGAGTATCTCTCTTATTAGATGCAATCAATAACTTACCATCAACTTTTACTTCTAATGGTGCCGCTAAGCAACGTTTGATGTTAATCTCTTTATTCTTAGATATCAAATTTATCTCAACAGAACATTCACTATTCTTTACATGCCAAGATACTAATGATGGATTCTTATGTTCTTTTACTTTACCATAAAGACCGTACAAAATTGCTTCACCGATTGTTGTCTTACCACTACCAATTATTCCTGACAATTTAATTAAACCTTGTAAATCATTAAAATCTAAATAAAGTTCTCCGTATATACTTCTAAAATTCCTAATTGTTATATCTTTGATTTTCATCTATATATTGACAAATAAATTTATTATTCGCCAATATAACTGGGCAATTATCTTTCATATTTAAATCTCTTTATTATTTTTTATCTTATCTTTTACAATATTATACTTATCTGTTAAATGCTCTGGGATATTATCATGAATATAATTATCAATATTTGCATTAAAATAACTAAGTTCTAATGTTTCTCCCATTGAATTATCTATTATCTGTATACGTACATTATACTGAGCATAATTTGACTTTATAAACTTTATTCGCTCAATATATTTCATCTTATTTATATTAGTGTTATATATACAAAGTTGTACATAAGCATTCTCAAATTCTTCTTCGGTCAATCCAAATATCTCCTCATTGAAGAATCTTTTAAAACGAGGTGTTACATTATTCTCTATCTTCTCAACTAAATCATTTCCATCAATCAAATACATATATTTAATTGTGTTTACGTCTGAGAAATTAAAAGAAAACATTGATCCTATTTGTATCAAATTAGGATTCTCAAACTCTCTAGAATTATGAATATGTCCTGACCAAACCTTTGCATCACTAAGCAATGATGTTCTTGAATAATCCCATTTCATTAAATCATCATGACAAAATATATTCTTTAATTCTTTTACATTAAGTGAATACAACAAATCTGAAAAATGTTGGAAATTCTCAGTATAATACCAAGGAAGATAAAGATTACCATCATTGTCATAATATGGCTCATTATTTATAATTCGTATATTTGGATGTACTTGTATGAATTCTTCTCCAAACATCAACTCATAAGAATTATACTCATGAAATTCTTCTAATGGTGAATAATAATCATGATTTCCTGCTATGAAGAAAAACTCTTTAGTTGGATATTTGTTAGATAACACACGAATAAGATTCTTTAACTCAATACCAACTTGTTGGTTAATTGAATATCTGATATCTGTAAGGTCTCCTAAAAATACAATTCTGTCAACTTCTTTACTATCTAAAACTTCTATAAATTGTGTACTAAAAAATTTAAGCTGATTCTCTAACCAAACTACTGAATTAGAACTTGTTCCAAAATGACAATCTCCAATTAAAAGTTGTCTCATTCATTACTAAATATATATTTTAATTATAATAATATAATATAGTTAAATCTTAACATTATTTAACAAAAAAGAGCAACCTAAGTTGCTCTTATTCATATTTAGTTAAATTAAGTTTTAACGGAGTTTTTATAATATATTCTCCCATTAGTTTACTCTTTGAACTGTTATTATGTATTATCAATTTAGACATTATATAGATTTGTTGATATTCAATATTACCATGATCATCTTTAAATGTTTCAACAAAATTATTAATAGGAATTGTACCTATACTATTAAGTGTAATTGTTGAATTTTCTGGAATTATCTTATATTTTCTTGTAGTTGAACTACCAGGAACAAATTCAGTTACATATGTACCATTGTTTTTTTCTAATATTGAATTTAAGAATACAAATAAATCAGAATCTTCATTGTTTTCATTTTTCTTTGTCAATGGTTTGTCTTGACTAGAATCTGTTGCAAAATTCATTGAAAGATCTTGATATATTAGATAATGCCTGTTATCATATATATTATATATAAATGATTCAAATTTATAAGATATTACATTCTCATTACCATTAAATAAAATATCATTAAATATATCATTATTTATTATTCTATTTGTTATGATTGGATAACTATCACTTGATAATGCATTATGAACATAAATTGAATCTGTAGCATTCTCATGTCCTAATATTAGAATATCAAAGTTCCTATTTCCCTCATTATCAATGAATTTGAACTTGTTTTGTGTAAATGATATTGCAGATTGGCTATCTTCATCTACATTGAATAAAATCCTATATTCTTGATCATAACTACTATTATTAACTATAAAATAGTTTGGACAGAATGTAAATACTATATCACTTAATATATGTTCATATAATTCATCATTATCTGGAATATTTATTACAGATGTCTTATTGCCAGATAAAAATTCACAACTAAACATCTTATCACTTTCATCATTTATTGTTATTGTCTCACTCTCATTATTGAAAGAAAAATAATGAAGATTAAATAACAATTTAGTCATTTTATTATTATCAATATTTACTTTATTAGTTGTACCAACATTATGTGTGTGATTTTTAGAATTTACTGGAACATCATCAATCTCTGTAATTTCAATCCACATCTTAAGATTGACATTCATTAATACTTTAATATAGTTAATCTTTTGTTTTACTCTTATATCTACAATATTATTTATTAAAGACAATAAATTATCATCAATATAAAGAACTCCATCATCATCAATACTAATAAATGTTTTGTTATTAAAATCATTGACATTAATTGATTTATCTTTATATTTTTCATTTAAATTCCTGTTAATTGATGCTGCATTATTAATTTTTACAACACCCTTTTTATTAAATGATGCTGATGTCAAATAACTAGTATCAACAATAAGCTTGTTAGAATCCTTTTTCGTTTTAATAGTTTCATTATCAATATCTATAAAAAGATATCCACTATCTGCACAACTTAATCCATTACCTATATAAAAAGGATATGTCAATTGTAATGGTTTTGCATTATAATCAGTTGCAAATAATGATGGCATATTATTATCATTTCCATCATCATCGTTTGGAGAACTAATTAATAGTGTATTTGATAATAATTCTGATGAATTTGTTTTAATGATGTTTGATGGGGCATTTGTAGTAACAATATTAAAATCTTGCCCATACATATTTTTTACATCACATATTTTAGACATATATTAATCAATATTATATTTATGTGTATCTGTTGTTTCTTCATTTTCGACAACGTTTAAGTTTCCTTCTGCTGTTACAATAACTTTTGAATTCTCTATCTCTGTTAAATGATTTATTATAGGATAATTAGTATTTATCTTTATTTGCATCTCAATTGTTCTCTGATTTGTCTCAGTTGAATCAAAATCAATCTTATTGAGATTTATGTTTGTCTGTACAGGAAATTCTATAGAGCATTGTATAATCTGACCAAGATAATTTATATTGAAATATTGTTGGAATACTAACTTATCAATAAATTCTTGTACTAATATAATACTTTCATTAAAATTACTTAATACATATGTAAGATTCAATGTTATCTCTAAAGGTAATCTACGTATTTGTGCATTATATCCTTTATATTCATTATCTATAGAAGATCTTCTTTCATACGTTCCTCTAACATAAGGATTTGTTAAATTATCTAATGGTATATTAATGTCACCAATATTACATACACATCTTGGTAATTTATTATACATTTGATCTTCTCCTGTTGTCTCAGATAATTTAAACTCATATCCATCCGACTCTATATAAAGATAAGATGACCCCGTATTGAATATATAATGATTAATTGGCTGATCATACATAACAATTGTCCTATTCAAGAAATTCAAACATCCTTTAATGACAATACTAAAAAACCTTTCATCTCTAGTTGTCAGATCATCAAATTTCTTAATATTCCACGGTCTTATCCATTTATCTTTTATTTCGTTTTGCATGAATTTTATTTAAAAATAATTTTAAATTGCATCATTTTTTAGATATACTTTACATAATATCCTATAATCTGTACCTTTTATATTCTTATGATTCAAATAGCTTTCAGAATCTATAAAACATATATAAAATTTAGTTATCTTTATAGGTTTTTCAATCCAGATTTTTAATTTATATATATTATTTTTTCTATCAAATAATGACACATCTGATATAGAAATATTATCAGTTATATTAAAGCTATCATCATATATGCTAAATATAGTTGTACTAATTTCACTATTGTCTGTAATATAAGATTTACAATAAACTTCTATATATGTTTTTTCTGATATGTTTATATAATAATCTATATATTCACAATTAATTTCTTTATCATAGAAAATAACATACTTATTCGAATTTATTATACTATAGTCAGGAATCCTAAATAATGGCCAAATATATGTACTACTAGAATCATTATTTGAATATAATGATAATTTGAAATTATCTATATAACTAATATTAAATGCATATTCTTTAAGATCATTTGAATCATTAAACTGATTAGTCAAGAACTTATAGTTTTCATTATTGAATATTCCTTTATATTGTTTATATGCATTATAATTAAAATAGTTTTTTATATTAAATAAGTTAATCAATAGATAATCTTGAACACATGGAGTATAGAAATCTCCCTTTAAGAATCCATCCTTTTTATATTCATATACTTTATTAAATATGTTCTTATGTTTATCATAATCCATAACATAATGATTATTGACAACATCATTATTATATTTAATAAATTTCAATGTTCCATATTTAACATCAAGAAATGCATTGTTTAATAAATATAATGAATTACTATTTGTTGATTTATTATAAATATTAATTGTTGGATAATAACCATAACTATCAGTTTCTTGATTATAACAATAACTGTTTTTGTATATATAATTAAAATTCCTATGTTTCAATTGTTCTGTTGTTATATAGTCTGTAGTATCATTAAAATCTGATAAACATATATAGTTTTCTGATGTTGTACTTAAACAATTTATATCATTATGTTTATGAATATCATTATCAACAAAATTCATATTTACATCAATATCATGAATAAGTGTATTATAAGCGCAATTATTATCAAAACTTAAAAATATATCTTTATTTATGATATTACAATTCATATAGTCAATTCCTTGATTTTTACTAAATAATTCAACGTAAGAATATTCATTATTTCCATTATCAATTATAATATAACTGCAATGACTTAAATTCTTAACTTTAAATTTACTATCCGGACGATTATTTATATGATTTTGGTAATTAATCTCATTAACAGTAATATTATAATCTTTAGCATCTACTAAAGAATCTGATGACTTAGGCATAAATAATAATCCAACACAATTACCATGATTTTCAAAATTAAATCCATAATTATAGTTATGATAAAGCTTCTTGAATTGATTCTTCATTATATCAACCCAACAATCAAATTCATATTGTAAATCAATGCTATTATCTGAATCATAATTAATATTAAATCTTATTTTAAATGTATTATTAAATGTGTTATTTATAATATATTCTAAATTATAAACATAATCATATATATCTTCATTAACATAAAAATATATTGAAGCATAACAAATATCTGTCAATATATACTTGTTATTAATCTTTTTCATAAATAATGAGTGATCATTGTGAATATAACTTTTATCATAATTAACTGCTACATATTTGTTATATTCAGATTCTTCATCATAATTATTCAAAAAATCAATTCTAAAATGTTCATAATCTTCTATATTTATCGGACACAACATCTTATGATATTCTAAATCTATATCTATTGTCGACTCATATTGATAAATAATTGGAATATCTATAATGAAATAATTTGTATCTTTAATGACTATATCTTTATTATCTTTAATTTTTTTCTTTACAGACATATTACTATCTGTGATTTCAATTGAATAACCTTTATATAAGTCATCAGTATTAGATATTATTTTTAAATTGTTTGTATATTTATTATCATTATATTTAACATCAATATTATCTTTATAAGTAGTCAAGATATTATTTGACTTATCTATGAATGTATTTATATGATTGTTATTATAATTGAACTTAGTCACATTAACACTTATTTTATCATCTTTTAGTTTTATATTATTATCATCAATCCTATATAATCCTTGTGTTGTCTTTGTTATAGTATTAAGCATATTCTCATCACTATAGACATAAGAATATTTTGGAGAATTATAAGCAAATATTGTTTGATAATTGAAATTATCAACACCAACCATTGCATGATCCAAAACATTCAAATCAATTGTATTTGTATACGGATTAATTGTAAAATAAGATAAATTTTCAAGATTATAATTTAATGGATATATATTATTACTATTATCAATAAATAACATGTTATTTAATTGATATGCATACTTCTCTTTATAATGTTCAAATATATTATAAATTGAATCAACATCTTCAATATTCATTAATAACATATTATTTTGTAAATAGTTATTATTTTGCATAGTAATAATATAAGACAAAGGATCAAAAGATAATCCCAAGTCAATATCTATATTATTAAAGACAGTAAAAAGAAAATTATTATCTTTATCTATGATGTCATATTGTAACTTATTATTCATATTAATAAAATATTAAATATCTAATTAAAAATAAAAATGGTCAACTTTGAATTGACCATTTTATTTATTATTTTAAATACCTACTATATTCCAATTACCAGGAACGAATATATAACCGGTTGAACTTAATCCCTGAAGAGTGTCCCAAGTAGTCTTCATACCATTTGGAGCTTCATTTGGAACATATAAAATACCATTAGAATTAATTCCTTGTAACCATTTTTTAATATAACTACGTGCAGATTCAACAGTTGGATAAATATTTCTTGCTAATATTGTTATAGATGGTATGTTATTACAATTTTCAAACATATCATAATAGCAACCTTCAATTAACGTTTCTGCAGGTAATGTTATAGATGATGTTAATGATGTACAATCTCCAAACATACCAGCATAACATGAATCTCCCAACGTTGTTGCAGGTAATAAATTATCCGGTATTGTTGTTAATGATGTACAACCATAAAACATATTAGCATAACAATAAATAGCCAATATTGTTGCTGGTAATAAATTATCCGGTATTGTTGTTAATGATGTACAACCATAGAACATACCAGCATAACAACGATTAGCCAATATTGTTGCTGGTAATAAATTATCCGGTATTGTTGTTAATGATGTACAACCATGGAACATACCAGTATAACAAAAATCTCCCAATATTGTTGCTGGTAATAAATTATCCGGTATACTTCTTAATGATGTACACCAGGAGAACATATCATTACACATATATTTTGGTGCTGCTGTTATTTGTGTTGGGAACAAATTTCTTGGTATTGTTGTTAATGATTTACAACCACTAAACATACTATTATAACAATTATCCCTTGATAATATTGTTACTTGTACAGATTCAACATTCTCTAATGAAGTACAATTATAGAACATATTTTGATAAGTACCATCTACTAATGATGTAGCACGTAATGTTGGACCATTAACTAATTTATTACAAGCTCTAAACATAGCATAACAACTAATATCATAGTCAGGCATTATTAAATTATTTGCATTTTTTAAATAATGTTTTGCATAATCATCTGTAGGATCTCCACGGAATAATTGATCTAATGATGATTGATTATCTACATTATCAAAATTAGTATCAGTACAATTTAATGCCATTACATTTCCTTCAATTTCAAACCATTCTTTATTAATATCATTTGTTGATGTATAAAAATTAATGTTTCGATTCTTAACATATTTTGCTCTAAAATATACTATTTTCTTATGATATGTAATATCATTAATTGTTACGGTGTCATTTTCAGATATATTACCATAACTAAATGTTAGAATATTATTAGTAGTATCATAATTAGTAGCAGGTAAATATTGCCATGTAGTACTATCTGTACTATATTGCATATCATTTTGGGTATAACCTTTAAATTTAACAGTACCACCATCAACATCATGTTCACAATAATATACAATTACGAAAGGTTTAACATTTTGCCAAGGTACTAATGTCATAGATTCTGTCACTTGAGTTAAAGAAGTTACTTCAGTATTAGTTCCTTCTATCATCCAACGTTGTGTATCATCATATACATGTTCTGAATCTCTTGCAATTGGTAATGTGCCAAGTGGATCACCATACTTAACATATTTCATATCACCAATAAATTGTTCTTCATCATTTCCACCACTTCCACTAGTATCATAAATTATTTCATCATAGTCAGAACCTTCAAGACTAAATGTAATAGTACATGTTATCTTTTCTATACTTTCTTCATCCATATATAATGTTAAATTATCATTAGGCATTGTGTCAGTAAGTTGTGCAAAATCTCCAGTTGTATAATCATTATATCTCCAACTATCTATATCATTATATCCAGTACGTACAGCTATTGGGAATGAACCTCCAGAATTACTAAGGCATGTAGCTAATGTATCTCCATAGTAACAATTAGTAATAGTTATTGTAGTACTATTGTTAATCGTAAATTGGTTACTACATGTAAATGTGATACTATCTGGTACTTT
>Ga0247608_10005311_pt1 | contig 13978 bp, 10 predicted proteins | sample 176DNAGHGlowgp2_FD_193490 | JGI IMG/M metagenome (GOLD analysis project Ga0247608, IMG submission 193490) | Sheep rumen microbial communities from Palmerston North, Manawatu-Wanganui, New Zealand - 1766 DNA GHGlow gp2 | ecosystem: Host-associated > Mammals > Digestive system > Stomach > Rumen ...
TGTGAATAATAACGACCGTGTTAGTGGTCTTCTTTATGGAAAACTGACTTCCCTCAACAATATGCCGCAAGTTAGTCCTGTCGCAGAAATAACCGATATTGAAAACTTGATGGTAACGGAAGGGGAGGGAGTACACCCCCACGAAAAGACTCTTGAGGAGTTGTCATCAGATGACTATTCTGACTATGTCAGAGTAAAAGCTGTGAAATTGGTTAGAGATGTCTATTGTTATGCTGTTAGTGGCGACCGGCGTGTACGTGTCTATACCCGTTTCGGTACAAAAGGAGGTTCTTTGCCGTCTAATTATAATGGCAAGTACTTTGATGTGGAGGCCATTTTTGGCACGAATCGACTGAATGGTCAAATTATCGATGAATTGTATATTGTAAAGACTCCTACCGAAGTCGAAGCCCCGTCAGGTATTGTTGAGTTGCGTCAGGATGATGTGCGTGCTAATCAGCCTGTTTATAACCTGCATGGCCAGCGTGTGAGTCCGACAACCAAGGGTATTGTTATTAGTCGGGGACGTAAATTGCTGAATCAGTAAGTACCTATTTATTATTATAAAGGCTTCGAACTTCGCATTAAAGTTTGAAGCCTTTTTGCATTTTTATTCACTATTCATTTGCTTTACGTTAATTAAATCGCCTTTTATTAAAAAAAATTAATTAATTCTTTTGCGTTTTCCTATTAATTCTTTATTTTTGCAGCCATATTTGTACAAAATCTATTAATTAATTATTAAAACGAGAGAGATTTATGAAACAAAGATTAACAATGCTTCTGGCAGCGATGTTCCTGATGGTAGGAGTAGCGTTGGCCCAGACTAAAGTTAATGGTACCGTGACCTCTCAGGAAGACGGACAGCCCGTTATTGGTGCTTCTGTTCTTGTTGTAGGTACTAACGTCGGTACTGTTACAGATGCTAATGGTAAGTTCTCACTGACCTGTCCGGCTGGCAAGAACATGCTTCGCATCACGTATGTTGGTATGGAACCTCTGGAAGTAGGTGCTCGTCCAAACATGCGTATTGTGTTGACCAGCGACCAGACCGCTCTTGACGAGGTGATTGTGGTGGCTTATGGTACTCAGAAAAAGGCTTCGTTCACTGGCTCTGCCTCTATGGTGGGAGCTGCTGAGCTTGACCAGCACGTGACGACGAATGTCGCTAATGCACTGGCTGGTTCGGTTCCTGGCCTTCAGATTCGTGGTGGCTCTGGTGCTCCTGGTTCAGAGCAGGGTAAGATCAACATCCGTGGTATTGCCTCGATGTATGCTTCTACCGACCCTCTGATTATCGTCGATGGCGCTCCTTATCCTGCATCTTTGAGTAATATCAATCAGGAAGACATTGAGTCCGTTTCTGTCCTGAAGGATGCAGCTTCTGCTGCTTTGTATGGTGCTCGTGGTGCTGCTGGTGTTATTCTGATTACTACAAAGAAGGGTAACAAGCAGGCTCCGAAGATTAATGTGAATATGCGTTGGGGTGCCAACAGCCGTGCCGTTCAGGAGTATGATAAGATTACCGATCCTGGTCAGTACTACGAGTTGGCTTATTCCGGACTATACAACAACTACTTCTATGAGCAGGGTATGTCGGCTGCTGATGCTAATGTCGCTGCTAACAATGCCATGATTAAGTATCTGGGTTATCAGGTTTATACCGTACCCGATGGCGAGCAGCTCATCGGCATGGATGGCAAGCTGAATCCTAATGCAACCTTGGGTTATGCTCAGAAAGCCAAGAGTGGTGAAACCTATTGGTATCAGCCCGATGACTGGACGGATGCCGCTTACAAGACTGGTTTCCGTCAGGAGTATGAAGTGAATTTGAGTGGTGGTACGGATAAGAGCGACTATTATATTTCTGCAGGCTACTTGGATGAGGATGGTATCATCGATAATTCAAGCTACAAGCGCTTCAATGCCCGTATGAAAGCCAACTATGACCTCACCAAGTGGCTCCACGTAGGTGTTAACGTTGGCTATGTGAACAGCAAGACAGTCAGCAATCCAAACAATGACGAGTATCAGCTTGGCTCTACTAACTTGAGCTACTATACGACTCGTATTGCTCCTATCTATCCTATCTATGTACGTGTGCTGGATGCCAACGGCAATCCTGTCATCCGTACTGATGCCAACGGCAATCCTCAGTATGACTATGGACGTCCTGGTACGGACTATCCCAATGCCCGTGCTTTCTTGCAGACTGGTAACCCCCTCGGTTCCAACCTTTACAATGACGTCAACAGCCAGTTTAACCAGTTGAACGCTACTGCAATGGCAGACATTCGCTTCACCGATTGGCTGCGTTTCAATGCTACGAGCACTATTACTTGGGGACATACCAACGATTCTGACTACGAGAGCCAACTTTATGGTCCGAAGGTTAGTGTAAATGGTGAGATTGGCAAGACTCAAAACGACTCTTACCGTCAGAACCATGTTCAGACTCTGAACTTTAATAAACTGTTCGGCCTTCACTCTGTTCAGGCTATCCTCGGTCATGAGTGGTATGATTCGAAGACTACCTATCTGTCGGCAACGGCTCAGGGACTGTTCACGCCTGCCGTGAAGGAAATCAATGCTGCTGCCAACAATCAGTACAAGTCAAGTTCTTATACTTCTGAGTATAACGTAGAAGGTTACTTTGGCCGTCTGCTCTATAACTTTGACGAGAAGTATTTTGCTGATGCTTCGTTCCGCCGCGATGCTTCCAGCCGCTTTGCTAAGGACAACCGTTGGGGTTCCTTCTGGAGTGTTGGTGCCGGCTGGCTCATCAACAAGGAGAACTTCTTCAAGGCTGACTGGGTAAACCAGTTGAAGTTGAAGGTTTCATTAGGACAGACGGGTAACGATGGTCTGCCGTTCTCTTGGTCTTACACTGACATCTATAAGCTTTCCGCCTCTACGACAACTTCCATGACACCTTCGTTCCAGCGTATTGGTAACAAAGACATCACCTGGGAGACTACGACTGCTCTGAATATCGGTGTTGACTTTGAGCTGTTCAAGAGCCGCCTTATCGGTAGCATTGAGTATTACAACAAGAAGACCACCGACCTGTTGTTCTGGTTCTCTGTTCCTGAGAGCTTTGGTGCTACAGGTTACTATGCCAACATTGGCGACAAGCGCAGTCAGGGTGTTGAGCTGACATTGAGCGGTGACATTATCCGTAACAAGAATATTACTTGGAATGTCAACTTCAACATTACACACAACAAGGAGAAGATTCTGAAGCTCCCTGAGAATAAGATTAAAGTAAATGGCGGTTTTGCTGAGACTTGGATTCCTGTCAGCAGCGGTGCCAACAACGGTTCAGTACAGATGTGGTACGAAGAGGGTGGTTCACTCTATTGCCCCTTCACCTATTCGTATGCAGGTGTGAATGATAAGGGTGAGGCTCTCTACTGGTACGACGAGGATTTGTCGCCAGCAGGTGGTAAACTCGATGAAAACGGTAACCCCATCACCAACAATACAGCCAAGGCTGGTAGCAAGAAGTCTGGTACAACCACGAATATCGGTGAGGCAACACGTTATGCCGGCGAGTCGATGCTGCCTAAGGCATACGGTGGATTCGGTACAATGCTGAAGGCTTACGGATTCGACGTATCGCTGAACTTCGACTTCCAGATTGGTGGCAAGATTTACGATACACAGTATGCTGGCTTGATGCAGAACTGGGAGAACGATGGCGATGCAGGTTCCGCCTTCCATGTTGACCTGCTCAAGTCTTGGACTCCTAACAGCACCAGCAGCAATATTCCTCGCTTCTTCTATGGTGACAAGTACACTGCAACTACTAGCGACCGTTTCCTGGCTTCTGCAGCTTACCTGAACTTCCAGTCGTTTGCAGTGGGTTATACACTGCCAAAGCAGCTTACTTCTAAATTGTCGTTAGACAAGATCCGTGTATATGTAACGGGTGAGAACCTCTGTTTCTGGAGTGCCCGCAAGGGTCTTGACCCACGTTATGACTACGGTGCTACCGAGTCGTTGACTCCTTACTCTCTGATGCGTACCATTATGGGTGGTATTCAGGTGTCATTCTAAAGAAATGAAGAAACAAGTAGAAATAAAGAAAGATTATGAAGACAATATATAAGTCATACATGGCAGCTGCTATGGCCGTTCTGACACTGGCCACTACCAGCTGTATCAAGGAGATTGACCCTCAGACAAGCTACGTAACAGCTGAACAGGCAGCGAATGCCCCTGGTGCGTTTGATAGTTTTGTATCGTCAATCACTAGTTCGCTCAATGGCCAGTTCACATACGGTGGCAGCAGCAACTATCCCTGGGACTTTGGTTATCCCTCGTTCTTCTTGCAGCGCGACGTGATGGGTATGGATATGGCCGCAGAATCGAGTGGTTCTGAATGGTATACGACATGGTACACTTGCGGTACAGGCCTAGGCCCGACGTATGCCGTCTGCCAGTTGCCTTGGCGTTACTATTACAAGTGGATCAAGAACTGTAACATCGTTATCTCGCTGGCTGGCGCTGAACCTGCTGATGATAAGAAGTCAGGGGCAGGTATCGCCTACGCTATGCGTGCTATGTTCTACATGGATCTGGCTCGTATGTATGCTCCTGAGACCTATGCCAAGAACAAAGAGGCTGAGACTGTGCCCATCGTGACAGAGTCGACTTCTGAACCCGCCAACCCCCGTGCCACCAATGAGGCTATGTGGGCTTTCATCCTTGCCGACTTGGATAAGGCTGAGACATTGTTAGCTGATTACAAACGTGATAATGTATATACTCCTGACGTGAGCGTGGTTTATGGTCTGAAGGCTCGTGCCTACCTGACAATGGAGGACTGGGCTAACGCCGAGAAGTATGCCAAGCAGGCCATGGAGGGTTATACCATGATGACCCAGGAGCAGTATCTGTCCAAGAAAGATGGCTTCAACAAGCCAAATGAAGCTTGGATGTTCGGTTTGACATTCCGTTCTACCGACCCCAATATCACTGATAACGATGCTGACTCAAGCTGGGGTTCACAGATGATTATCGAGGTAAGTGCTTCTGAGTGTGGCTATTCTGCTAACTATGTAGGTCCGAAGCGTATCGATGCCCATCTCTTCAGCACTATTCCTGCTACAGACTTCCGTCGTATGTGCTGGATAGATCCTGCTGTCGATGACGCTATTGGCAACGCTAATCCCGAGACTGCCGAAGGTGCAGCCGCTATTACTACTGCCCTGAGTCCATATACAGACGATCCTCTGGGTGTGTATAATACGGGTTATGCCGTTTCTGCCCGTGAGTCCGTGGGTTGCATGCCTTTGAAGTTCCGTCCGAAGGATGGTATTCACGACAATCAGTATGAGGCCTTCACCGTTGCAGTTCCCTTGATGCGTGTCGAGGAAATGAAGCTGATTGAGGCTGAGGCTGCTGGTATGCAGGATGTGGCTCGTGGTAAAGCCTTGCTCGAAGCCTTCGGAAAGACCCGTGATGCCAGCTATGAATATGGTCATCATAATGAGGCTTACTACAACAATTCTACCTCTGAATTCCAGAATGAGGTATGGTGGCAGCGTCGTGTAGAATTGTGGGGCGAGGGCTTCGCAACCTTCGACATCAAGCGTCTGCAGAAAGGTATTATCCGTTCTTATGAGGGAACTAATCACGTTGACAACTATCAGTGGAACTCGGAGAAGACTCCTGACTGGATGAACCTTTGTATTGTACAGAGTGAAACCAACAACAATCCGGCTTGTACCAACAATCCCACGCCGATTGCTCCTAAGGGTAACTCACCGAAGTTTGGTTTCTAAATTCTATGAGAATACTATTTTGGAAATAATAAACATCAAAAAGAACATACGAATATGAAAAGATATTTTGAAAGTTCAATGATTGCTCTCTTCACCTTGCTGGCTTTTACGGCTTGTAAGGAGGACGAGCAGGGTGTAGCCCCTGGTGGCGACGGTGCTCCGCATGTTGCCATCTATCAGTCGACTGTCCAAGAGCCATACGACGCTGATAACGATCTGGCACTTCGTTTGGCTGTCAACCAACAGACTGAGAATGTATATTATCTGGCAGAGAAAACCGCCGACAAGGAGGCTCGCGCCATGAGTGATGCTGAATATGCTGAATATGTTGTTGCCAACGGAACAGAAGGCAAATTGGTGGCCGACCAGCAAAATAGCGGTAAATATGCCGACGTGGTTGCAACAGGCATGAAGGGTGATTACACTATTACGGCTGTTGCCGTAGGTGCTGGGAAGAAGACGTCTACGAAGATTATGTTCAGTGGTCCGAATTGGATGGATGTCTCTACGGGTACCTATAACTTCTCTGCAAAGGCTCAGCAGCGTCTGGGCGTTGAGGAGAAAAAGACTGGTGTTCTGTTCCAGAAGCTTGAGTCTGATCCTACACTCTATCGCTTTAAGAACCTGTATGGCTTCGGTGCATCACTCTTGCTGCGCCTGACTGACAAGACTGGTGAAGACCAGAATGACAAGCTTCAGTTCTTCCGCGTTGAGGCCCAGACCACTCCGTTCACTTTCAGTTCTTATGGTACTGTCAGTGTACGTGACTTAGGCTACTGGCAGGAGGATGACAGTTTCGCTTTCGATCCTGACTATGGTTGCTTCATGTATACTGGCAATAATAAGGGTGTGGTCGTTCTTGGCCTTCAGTTCTTTGTAACGGCTGGTAGCTTAGGTTATGGCTGGGATGAGTTTTATCCAGAGTAAATAGCATTTAAGCAGATAATAAAAACGGGAGGCAGCCGCTAGGCTTGCCTCCCGTTTTTCTTCGTATTTCCTTGGAAGTTTATATAAATAATTCAGGAGGTTTGCCGTAGGGTGACTCAAGAAGTTGTGTACCTTTGCGGCATGTTGTGTGTCGCGCAAGAAATTTTTTTTTTATTTTTGCTACCATTCTACCACCAACCATCCGGAAACGCCGATAGCAAAAGGGTTTGACGGGTGGTGGTAGATAGGTGGTAGATGGTAGATAGAAAAGTACGTCATCTTTGGGTCGTTCCAACGTCATCTTGCGGTCGTTCCGATGGTATCTACAACCCGTTCCGATGATACTTTACCCCCCTAAAGTATCATCGGAACAGTCGATAGATGACGTTGGAACGGATGGAAACAATCGTCGGAACGGGTGGAAGATGACGTCCCTAGCAATCGTCTTCCAATACTCCTGCACTAATTTCAAATACTTCGGCATTATCAGACAATATATCCCTTCTTCTTCATCCAAATAGGAAAGAAGTAGTCGTAAACATAATACTCGTTACGCTCGCATGTAATGAAATCTTTTTCCATCAATCCTCTGACGGCTGAGACTGCAGAACTTGAAGAAACAAGGCGATGCTTGCGAACGAACTGACCACTGGATATGTTTCTTGCCCGTCCCTCCTGTGCTATCGCTATGAAAGTGATACGTTGCTTTTCTGACATCTGGCTAAAGAGCATTTCATAATGCTCTGCGTTTAGATTGATGATGAACTCAATGGCATCATCTATCATATCAGCTGTACAGTGTTCCCCTTTCGGCGTGTTCATAAACAAAATCCTGCAATTATCAAAATTATAATTATCAAAAGTTTGATAATCATGTTTATGATATGAGCAAAGACGCTGTTTGAGATACAGCAGAAGTTACCTTTTGTCCTTGAAGAACTGTTGCATCAGCTGACGGCATTCGTCTTCCAGTACGCCTGCGGTGACCGTACATTTGGGGTGCAGGGCGTTGGGGGCGAGTAGGGTATAGCCTCGCTTGTCATCCGGACAGCCATAAACAATGCGGGGTATCTGGCTCCAACCGAGGGCACCAGCGCACATGGCGCAAGGCTCTACGGTGACGTAGAGCGTGCAGTCGGTCAGGTATTTGCCACCCAGTTCGTTGGCAGCCATCGTGATGGCCTGCATCTCGGCATGGGCTGTCACGTCGTTCAGGGTTTCTGTCAAGTTGTGGGCACGGGCTATGATATGGTCTTGGCATACAACAACGGCTCCAATGGGTATTTCGCCCTCGTCGTAGGCGGCCTGTGCCTCCTGCAAGGCACGGCGCATGTATTGTTCGTCTTTATTTTGTTGTTCCATGTTGCAAAGTTACGAAAAAAAATAGGAATTAGGAATTAGGAATTAGGAATTATTTGTTATCTTTGCATCGTGGAATGGAAAATCATTCATATTGACGAGACAGACTCGACGAACCGCTGGCTGAAAGATGATTTAGCAGCGGACTTACACGGACTTGTACACAAAAAGAACCGTCCCTTTTGTGTAGTTGCTGACTACCAGACGGCAGGTCGTGGCTGTGGCACGAATACTTGGGAATCGGAGCGTGGCAAGAACTTGCTGTTTTCGTTGTTGATACATCCAGAAAATCTGCCTGCTAACAAGCAATTCCAGATATCTATGGCTATCTCGCTGGCTATTGTCGATGCCTTGGGACAACTGGTGGGCGACCTAAGCATCAAGTGGCCCAATGACATCTATTGGCGTAATGGTAAGTTGGGAGGAATCCTGATAGAGAATACGCTAAAGGGCAACCTCATCAAGGACAGCATCATTGGGGTAGGGCTGAATGTTAATCAACGGGAGTTCCATAGTGATGCGCCTAACCCTGTGTCGCTTTGGCAGATAACGGGTCAGGAAACCGATCGAGAGCAGCTGCTGAAGGATATCTTGCAGAGACTGGATAGTGGGGGCGGCTCCAAGAACCGATACATGCAAATGCTTTATCGTCGTAAGGGTTTTCACCCGTATACTGATAAGAACGGCGTGTTTATGGCTCAGATGACAGGGGTGGAAGACGATGGTCACTTGCTTTTGCTCGACGACAATGGCAAACAACGACGTTACGCATTTAAGGAAGTACAATTTATAATATAATTGCAGCGGACGACAGCGAACTTTTTCGGATTGTCCGTATTAGTCCGTGTAAGTCCGCTGCTAAAAAGAAAAAGATTATGGCAAGATTTAAAAGAATTCTACTGAAGCTCTCGGGTGAGAGTCTGATGGGTAAGCAGGGCTACGGTATCGACCCTGAGCGTCTGAGCGACTATGCTCGCCAGATTAAGGAAGTGAGCGAGATGGGTGTGCAGATTGGTATTGTCATCGGTGGTGGTAACATCTTCCGTGGACTTTCAGGTTCGCAGAAGGGCTTCGACCGCGTGAAGGGCGACCAGATGGGCATGTGCGCTACGGTGATTAACTCGCTGGCACTGTCGTCTGCCTTGGGCGCTATCGGTGTGAAGAACAAGGTGTTGACGGCTATCCGCATGGAGCCTATTGGCGAATTCTACACCAAGTGGAAGGCCATCGAGGCTATGGAGGCTGGCTACGTCTGCATCTTCTCGGCCGGCACAGGTTCGCCCTACTTTACTACCGATACTGGCAGCAGCCTGCGTGGTATCGAAATTGAGGCCGACGTGATGCTGAAGGGTACCCGTGTGGATGGTGTCTATACCGCTGACCCTGAGAAGGACCCCACAGCCACCAAGTTTGACGCTATAACATATAAAGAGGTACTCGCGCGAGGATTGAAGGTGATGGACCTCACGGCTATCTGCATGTGTCAGGACAACAACCTGCCCATCTACGTATTCAATATGGACGTAGTCGGTAACTTGAAGAAAGTGATGGACGGTGAGGAGATTGGTACGTTAGTACATAATTAAGCCTCTTCAAACTCTACGTATTCGCCATCGGAGTCGTCGAAAATCTTCTTGTTTTCGCGCTCTTGATGGCGATTATCTATGATGGTTTCGCCTGTAGCGGTCTGAGTGGTGCGGCCCTGGGGCTGTTCGTCTCTTTCAGGGTTTTGATAGCTCTGAGCATGCTGATTCTGCGTGTTCTGCGTCTGCTCGCGTTGACTGTATTGCTGACGCTGGCGCCCCGTCTCGTTCTTTATTCGCTGCTCATGTTGCTCGGCTGCCTGTTGGGCTGCTTTCTTAGCTTTCTGAAAAGCGCTGTAAACACGGCCGCCAATCAGAATGGCGATGAATACGAAGACGAAGAATATGAAAAGCACAAAACCAAGGATTCCTTTCAACATAGTAATTTTAGTTTAGAGTTTAGAGTAAATATTCTAGGGTTTGGAGTTTAGAGAATCGGGGACATTGAAAAAATGCGCGTTGATGGCCGAAAGGATGACGTACCACGCAATGATGGCTGCCAGTCCACTTACACCTAGCAATAACAGCATGGGGATGCAGGTAATCAGGAAAATGTATTTTACCTCGTTGCCCTTCCAGCCCCACGTTTTGAACTTCAGGGCGAACATCGGTATCTCGCTTACCAGCAGGTAGCAGCTAATAGGAATGAGCACTAAGACGATGTAAAGCCAAAAATCGGGAAGCAAATAAGGCTCAAACCATCTCTGCCAGTCGAGACTCCAAATCAACGATCCCCAAAACAGGGCATTGGCTGGCGTGGGCAGTCCGATAAACCCTAAGGCTTGACGTTCGTCAAGATTGAACTTGGCCAGTCGCAGGGCCGAAAAAGCAGCCATGACGAATGCCAAGTATGGCATGAATTGATAATTGACAATTGATAATTGAGAATTCAGGAAACTGAACACAATAGCTGATGGTGCAAAGCCGAAGGTAATGCAATCGGCCAATGAGTCGAGTTCCTTACCGATAGGCGATGAGACGTGCAGTAATCGTGCGCTCATGCCGTCGAAGAAATCGAACACAGCACCGATTACGATGAATAACAGTGCCATGCTGTAGTCTGCCTGAAATGCATAATAAGTGGCTATGCAGCCTGAAATCAGATTCAAGCAAGTTATCGTATTGGGGATATGCTTCTTTAACATTAAACATTAAAGATTAAAAGATTAAACATTATGCCAATTTTGCAATAACTGTTTGGTCGCCAGTAGTTGGCTGATTCATCGTGACACAGGCACGAGCCGTCAGCGGCAAGTACACGTCTACACGCGAGCCTAATTTGATAAAACCTAAGTGCTCGTCAATATAGCACTCTTCGCCTTCTTTGGCATAAGTAACAATACGACGCGCCATAGCACCTGCTATCTGACGTACCAGAATTTCCTGACCGTCAGCCGTCTCAATCATGATGTCAGCATGCTCGTTCTCTTCGCTTGCCTTGGGCAACCATGCCTTATGGTAGTTACCATTGAAGTGCTTCACAAACTTTACCTTACCATCGACAGGAAACCAGTTGGCATGTACGTTCAGCGGACTCATGAAGATAGATATCATGAGGCGCTTGTCGTGAAAATAGACATGTTCCTCTACATCTTCAACCACTACAATCTTACCATCGGCAGGCGCAACAACCAGTTTTTCTGTGTCACCGTTGAAATAGCGGATAGGACAACGGTAGAAATTGAGCATTGACAACCAGATAAAGGCTCCAATGCCACAGGTGAAAGGCATCACAATGTGACGGGCAATAGGATGAATAGCATCGAGGGCAAACCAAAGAACCAAATTGATGGCAAATATGGCAAGTCCACTATACCATAACTCGCTGGTGCCTTCGCGATGTATTCTGATTTTCTTGAGTTTCTTTATTCTTGTTCCCATGAAAGGGTGCTTAGTTATACGTTTCGATATGCAAAGGTACAAAAAAAAGTGAAAAGTGGAAAGTGAAAAGTGAAGAATTTTTGAATATCCCCTTAATTATTATAAATTTTTTTGGTATTCTCGTCTTTTCATCGTATCTTTGCCCATAATATGGAAGACTTTATACACTTACACGTACATACTTATTACTCGATATTAGATGGTCAGTCGAGCATCAAGCGGCTTGTAGACAAGGCTATAGGCAATGGTATGCGAGGCATGGCTATTACCGATCATGGCGATATGTTCGGTATCAAGGAGTTTCACGACTATGTAGGGGGCATTAATAAAGGACGTAAGAAAGATGGTCTGGAGCCCTTCAAGCCTATCTTCGGTTGTGAAATGTACGTGTCGCGCTATGGTTCGAAACTACTCAAGGATGACAAGAAACATCAGGGTGGTTATCACCTCATTGTATTGGCTAAGAACTATGCTGGTTACAAAAACCTTATCAAATTGGTGAGTCGTTCTTGGGTGGACGGCTTCTACATGCGACCACGTACTGACCGTGAGGATTTGGAGAAATATCATGAAGGCTTGATAGTCTGTTCGGCATGTATAGCTGGTGAGGTGCCTAAGAAGATACTGAATGGTGACATTGCAGGAGCCCGCGAGGCTATCGAATGGCACAAACGTGTGTTTGGCGACGACTATTATCTGGAGCTGCAACGTCACGAGGTGAAAGACCCCACTATCCGCGCCAACCGCGAGACGTTTCCCATGCAGCAAAAGGCCAACAAGGTGCTGATAGAACTGGCGCACGAATACGGCATAAAACTGGTGTGTACGAACGATTCCCACTTTGTTGACCAGGAGAATGCCGAAGCCCACGACCATCTGTTGTGCCTGGCTACAGCTAAAGACCTGGACGACCCCACCCGTATGCTCTATTCGAAGCAGGAGTGGTTTAAGACCCGTGAGGAGATGAACGACGTCTTCAGTGACGTGCCTGAAGCCCTGTCGAATACCCTTGAGATATTAGATAAGGTAGAAATATACAGTATCGACCACGACCCCATCATGCCGTTCTTCCCCATTCCTGAGGAGTTTGGTACGGAGGACCAGTGGCGACAGAAGTTCACTGAGGACGACTTGTTCCGTGAGTTTACCTCTGATGAAAATGGGGAAAACCCATTATCACAGGAAGAAGGCGAGAAGAAAATCAAGAAGCTGGGCGGTTATGACAAACTCTACCGCATCAAGTTCGAGGCTGACTATCTGGCTAAGTTGGCTTACGAGGGAGCTGCCCGCCGTTATGGCACGCCATTGCCTCAGGAGGTCGACGACCGTGTGCGCTTTGAGTTGCACATCATGAAGACGATGGGTTTCCCTGGCTACTTCCTGATTGTGCAAGACTTCATCAACAGTGCCCGCGACGAGTTGGGCGTAATGGTAGGCCCAGGACGTGGTTCTGCGGCTGGTAGTGTGGTAGCTTACTGCTTGGGCATCACGAAGATAGACCCGTTGAAGTACGACTTGCTGTTCGAGCGTTTCCTGAATCCTGACCGTATCTCGCTGCCTGATATCGATACCGACTTCGATGACGACGGACGCGGCAAGGTGTTGAAATGGGTTGAGGATAAATACGGTCACGAGAATTGTGCACATATCATCACCTATGCCACGATGGCCACGAAAAACTCCATCAAGGATGTGGCTCGTGTGGAGAAGGTGCCCTTGAGTCTGACCAATGCCCTCTGTAAGGCTATTCCTGACCGTTTGCCAGACGGCATGAAGATGAATCTGCCCAACGCTATCAAGTGTACACCTGAGCTTCGCGAGGCTGAGGCGTCGAACGATACCGCCCTGCGCAATACCATCAAGTATGCCAAGATGCTGGAGGGTACTGTGCGTGGTACGGGTATTCATGCCTGTGGCTTCATCATCTGTCGCGACCCGATTTCCGATTGGGTGCCTGTGTCGACAGCCGATGATCCCGACTTCAAGGATACGAAGACGAACTGTACCCAGTACGATGGTCACGTGATTGAGTCGACGGGTTTGATCAAGATGGACTTCCTTGGACTGAAGACGCTGTCCGAGATGAAAGAAGCCTGCGCTGTTATCAAGCAGACACGTGGCATCGACGTCGACTTGGATACCATTCCCATTGACGACCCCAAAACCTTCGAGCTCTACCAGCAAGGACGCACTATCGGCACGTTCCAGTTTGAGTCGGCTGGTATGCAGAAGTATCTGCGTGAGTTGCATCCCACCGTGTTCGAAGACCTCATCGCCATGAATGCCCTCTATCGTCCAGGACCTATGGATTACATCCCTTCGTTCATTGCCCGTAAGAACGGCAAGGAAGAGATTAAGTACGATATTCCCTGTATGGAGAAATACCTGAAGGATACCTATGGCATTACCGTCTATCAGGAGCAGGTGATGTTGCTGTCG
>Ga0247608_10005314_pt1 | contig 13978 bp, 11 predicted proteins | sample 176DNAGHGlowgp2_FD_193490 | JGI IMG/M metagenome (GOLD analysis project Ga0247608, IMG submission 193490) | Sheep rumen microbial communities from Palmerston North, Manawatu-Wanganui, New Zealand - 1766 DNA GHGlow gp2 | ecosystem: Host-associated > Mammals > Digestive system > Stomach > Rumen ...
GGCAGCTTGCCACCAGGGTTGTAGTCGCCAAAGATGACCTCTGCCAATGCCTTGGCACCACCCTGACCTGCATACCAAGCCTGAATCAGTGCGTCGTACTGACCCTCGACACTACCAAAGGCGATAGCTGAACCAGAGCAGTTTACGAAGATGACAGGCTTTCCAGTCTTGTGCATAGCCTTCACGAGCATCTGCTGAACCTTTGGCAGTTCGATGTCCTGCTTGTCGCCACCTTCGCCTTCCATCTGGGCAGAGATACCGCCAATGATGATAATAGCATCGGCTTCACCGGCTTCTTTGGCCAAATCGTTGAAGTCTACGAGGATACGCTCGCAGATGTCACCACGCAACATGGCGAACTGTCCGTTGCCGTGCTTGTATTCAATCACGATGTCGTAGGTCTTGCCTTCCTCGACGGGGAACGACTTGTACTCAGGTTTGCGTCCGAAGCCAAAGAAACGACGTCCACCAGCCTGTGCCTCTTCCACCACTTCGCCATTTACCTTCAGCACATAGCCGTTATCTGTGGTCAGTGTGTATTTCATCTCACCAGTAAAGGTGGCTACATACTTACCACTGACACGTACAGACAGTGTGTCGCGACTTACGCCCTGAGCAAATCCCCAGGCTCCGAAAGTGGAGAAGTTCAGTTCGTTGTAATAGTCGGTCTTGGCAGGTTCGCCCGCTAATTCCTTATTATTGAAGAATTCCACCTTTGCTCCCTTACCGTCGTTGAAGTCCTGCAGATGGTGGATGGTACGGTATTCGTCGTTCAGTTCACAAGCCTTCTGATAGATCACCTTCGCACCAGGCACAGCGGCCTTGATGCCCTCTAAGAGTGAGTGCTTGTGGTTGTCGGTTGGTGTGCCACCATAGTTACCGTTCAAGAGTTCTACATCATCAGCATTAGGTCCTAAAACGGCGATGGTCTTGATGCTCTTCGACAAAGGCAGTACCCCACCTTTATTCTCCAACAGCACCATCGACTCGCGTGCAGCCTGAGTGGCCATCTCGTTGTTTTTCTCGCTGCTGATGACCTCAGGACCGAGATTAGCCCAAGGCAGCATCTCTGCAGGATCGAACATGCCCAGTTCGAAACGTCCCATGAGGGTCTTGCGCAGATGGGCATCGAGATCGCTCTCCTTGATGAGGCCTTTCTTCAAGCCCTCAACGAGTGACATGAACACCTTACCACACTCCAGGTCAGTGCCGTTCAGTACGGCATCGACAGAGGCGGAGAGTCCGTCCTTGTGGGTCTCGTGTTGACCTTTGTTGAAGAAATTGTTGATGGCATCGCAGTCGGTGAGCACGATGGCGTCGTAACCCCATTTGTTGCGCAGGATGTCGATGAGCAGACGATCGCTAGTACAACAGGGCTTACCCTCAAATCGCTGGTAGGCACACATCACCTCACGTACATTACCTTTCTTTACGAGTGCCTTGAAGGCTGGCAGATAGGTCTCCCAGAGGTCACGGTTTGTGGGCTCTACGTTCATCGAGTGGCGCAGAGGCTCCGGACCGCTGTGTACGGCATAGTGCTTGGCACAGGCGTGGGTCTTGAAGTATTTGTCATCGTTACCCTGCATGCCCAATACGGTCTGCACGCCTAAGACGGCATTCAGATAGGGATCCTCACCACAGGTCTCCTGACCACGACCCCAACGTGGATCACGGAAGATGTTAACATTCGGGCACCAGAAGGTGAGTTCCGGGTTGCCAGGATAGTAGATGGCGCCCATGGGCACGTTGAATAGCTTAGGATCGTTGTGGTCAGTACGGTTCCAGTTGGCACGGGCCTCGTCGCTCACCTGTGAGAATACATCGTAAAACAGTTGGGCATTAAAGGCTGCAGCCATGCCGATGGGCTGGGGATAAACGGTATAGCCCCCCTGGCGCACACCATGACAGGCCTCGCTCCACCAGTTGTAAGACGGGATACCAAGTCTGTCTACAGATATCGACTTGTTCATCATCAGTCCTACTTTCTCCTCTGGCGTCAGCAGACTCAATAAGTTCTCTACACGTTCTTTGTTCGACAGTTTCGTATCCAGAAACGGATACTTCGCCTGCGCCATCGCAGCCGTTCCCAGCATAGTCGAAATTACAAAAATAAATAGTCTCTTCATCGTTGAATGGATTAAGTTGGTTAGAAATGATGCAGCAAAGTTAGCGATTATTATTGAATGTACCAAATACACCCTTAAAGATTAATGATTTTTAATCATAAATACAATAATGTTCACGCGAGGCTAATGGTTAAATGGTGTTAAGGAATGAAAGATTTCTTCCAAAATGTTTGGAGGGAATTGATATTTATCCTACTTTTGCAGTGTACTATTGAAGTGGTACACTATAACAGGAGATAAATCAATAAATAAATACAGCTATGATTGAGGTTAAAAACATCAGTTTTAAGTATGCAGGTCAGAAGGACTTGGTATTTGATGATTTCAGTCTGGAACTGAAGCAGGATAACATTTACGGATTGTTGGGAAAGAACGGTACGGGTAAGTCAACGCTGCTCTATCTGATCAGTGGTCTGCTCCGTCCCAAGAAGGGTACTGTAAGCTTCGACGGTATTGAGACAAAACTCCGTAAGCCTGAGACCCTGAGCGAGATATTCATTGTGCCAGAGGAGTTTGACCTGCCAGCCATGTCGCTCGATGAGTATGTAAAGATCAACCGCCCCTTCTATCCGTTGTTCAGCACCAACGTGCTCGAGGATTGTTTGAAGGACTTTGAACTCTCATCAGACCTGAAGCTGAATGCCCTCTCAATGGGTCAGAAGAAAAAGGTGTTCATGGCCTTTGCCCTGGCTACGGGTACGAAGGTCATGCTGATGGACGAGCCTACCAATGGTCTCGACATTCCTTCAAAGAGCCAGTTCCGTAAGGTGGTGGCACGTTATATGAGTGGCGACCGCACACTGATTATCTCCACCCATCAGGTGCACGACGTAGAGGCGCTGCTGGATCACATCCTGATTCTCTCTCAGCAGAAGCTGCTGCTCGATGCCAATGTGGCTGAGATTCAGGAGAAATACACCTTTGAGTATCGCACACCCGACGATATGGACGATGTGCTCTATGCTGAGCCGTCGCTGCAGGGCAATGCCGTCATCGCTCCTCGCAAGACCGACAGCGCAGAGACTCAGATTAATCTCGAACTGCTCTTCAATGCTGTGACACAAGGCAAGATCTAACAAAGAGAGGAGGACTGACTATGATACAATTTAATGTAAATAGGTTCTGGAAGTTAGTGCGCTGGTCGCTGACGATGGACCGCCGTTGGTTTGTAAAGAATACGCTGAGTTGGCTGGTGGTGTTTACGCTGATATTCCTGTTCTTCACCTGTGTGGCGAAGTTTAATGATCAGTACGCTTCATTACCGGCTTATGGAGCTTGTGCGTCTATGGTGCTTTTTACCACTGTCGCCATCCTCGTGCTGGGACCCACGATGATGTTCAACAGCATGAGAGGCAGGCACGATGATCAGCGGCTGCTGATGCTGCCCGCCTCGAACTTGGAGAAATACCTGATGCGCTATAGCTATTGGCTGCTGTTGCTGCCCAGTTTCGTTGGTTCGTTTGTGGTTGCCGACCTGTTGCAGTATCTGGTGAATTGGCTGTTGGGGCATGAGGGCAGGATGCTGGTGATGCAGTATATGGTGAGCCCCCATCTTAATGTCGGTGGCGCGCCCAGACCCCTGATCCTCTGCATCGTACTCACTTTCGTCTGGATTCACTCGTGCTATGCCGTTGGTGCCACGTTCTTCCGTTCGCACAAATACAGCTGGATCATGACGAGCGCGACGCTGATTGTGTTAGGTGTCATCTTGGGTGCCTTGTGGCCACATGATGAGATTGCCAGAAGCATCAGCAGTGATACGGCCATCAGTCTGGTACGTCTGTGGGATGTGGCGTATGTATTCTTGATTGTGCTAAACTTCTGGTTGTCTTACAAGTTCTTCTGCCGTCAGCAGGTGATTGGTAGATTTGTGAATTTATAAATGATGAATCATATGATGGAAAGTTTTAATATCGATCGATTCGGAAAGACGCTGTGCTGGGTGGTAAAGGCCAACTTCCGTAATCTGATGTTTTGGACCTTAGGCTTTTTTGCCGGGGTGTTCCTGGCTGAGATGCTGATTTTTACCTTTGCCGATTCTACAGAGAGTGCCCAAGACTGTGCTCTGTCTTTAGAAATTCCCTTTATCCTGATTGGTGTGCTGGCTTGTCTTAGTTCCATCATGTCGGATGTGAATAAGAAAACCAGGCGTACGGCATTCCTGATGCTGCCTGCCTCGAATCTGGAGAAATACCTTTCATTGGTGTTTTATGTAACTGTCGTGTGGGTGGCCTGTGTGGTATTGTCATTGATTGCTGGCGATACGTTAAGGATGGCAGTGAGGGCCCTATGCTTTGGCGACGAATGGATACCGACAATTCCTCTGCTGCTGGATGCACTCATGCCTATTAGTCAGGAGCCACTCTGGGTGTCTGAGATCGTGTTCATAGTGCTGATGCTGGTATTCATCCACTCGCTGTATATCCTGGGCGGCACCTGGCTGCGCAAGTATGCCTTCGTCGTGTCGAGCCTTGTTCTGATAGCCATGCCTGTCATGATACAATATCTTTGTGCAGAACCTGGAGGGCACCTCAACCTGTTTGTCATCTATGATGGTGTGCGCCATGTGAATCCATTGTCGTATGTGCTCGATCTGATGTTTGTCATCCTCGCAGCATTCAACTACTGGGCATCGTTCCGTATCTTCAAGAATTTCGAACTAATTACTAATAAGTGGACTAATTATGACATTCTCAAACGATAAACCCATCTACATCCAGATGGCCGACCGCCTCTGTGATGAGATACTTGCAGGCAAGTATCAAGACGACGACCGTATCCCGTCAGTCCGTGAATACAGTGTGCTGTTGGAGGTGAATACCAATACAGCCGTCAAGGCCTACGAGCAACTGGCGCGTGAGGAGATTATCTACAACAAGCGTGGTCTGGGCTACTTCGTGACGAAAGGTGCGAAGAAGCAGATCCTCAAAGCCCGTAAGCAGGAGTTTATGAAAGAGCGTCTGCCAGAGCTCTTCCGACAGATGCGCTTGTTGGATATCTCCATCTCAGATATCACTGCGGAATGGGAGAAGCAATAACCGTTCGTCACAAATTATTGTAATTTATCCCATTAATTTTGTATGTTATGCAACTTTTAATATCTTTGCAGCGTCAAACAGACAGAACAAAGTTAAACTAAGGTAAAAGACTGTATTAGAATGATACATTTACAAGACATCAACAAGACCTATCAGGGGGCGCAGCCGCTCCATGTGCTGAAAGGCATCTCGCTCGACATCGCACAAGGGGAATTTGTCTCCATCATGGGCGCATCAGGTTCAGGTAAGAGTACCTTATTAAATATATTAGGTATTCTCGACAACTACGACTCAGGCACTTATGAGTTGGCAGGTGTGCCCATTTGGAACCTCTCAGAGCGACGTGCTGCTGAGTATCGCAACAAGATGATAGGCTTTATCTTCCAGTCGTTTAATCTCATCTCTTTTAAGACCGCCGTGGAAAACGTTGAGTTGCCATTATTCTATCAGGGGGTGTCCAGGAAGAAGCGCCATCAGATGGCTCTGGAGTATCTGGAGCGTCTGGGCCTTCTCGACTGGGCAGATCATTACCCCAATGAACTGTCGGGAGGACAGAAACAGCGTGTGGCGATAGCCAGAGCTCTCATCACCCGTCCGCAGATTATCCTGGCTGATGAGCCAACAGGCGCATTGGACTCGAAGACATCTGTGGAGGTGATGCAGCTGCTCAAAAAGCTGAATCAGGACGACGGCATGACCATCGTTGTGGTGACTCACGAGAGCGGTGTGGCTAATGAGACAAATAAGATAGTACATATTAAGGATGGTATTATTGGTCAGATTGAAGAGAACCTGAACCATGATGCTTCGCCTTTCGGAATCAACGGTATGATGAAGTAAGAGACTATGCGAGATGTATTTACAGAAATATGGCAGACGGCACGGAGGAATAAACTCCGTACGACGCTCACTGGCTTCGCCGTGGCATGGGGTATCTTTATGCTCATCGTGCTGCTGGGTGCCGGCAATGGTCTCATCAATGCCAATCTGAAGCAGAATGAGAACTGGCTGTCGAATTCGATGGAAGTCTGGGGAGGACGTACCTCAAAGGCTTACCAAGGATTGCAGGAGGGGCGCAGAGTCAGGTTGCAGACACCTGACCTTGCCATGACAGAGTCGGACTTCAAGAATCATATCGACGAGGTGGGCGCACGTTATGAGACCAGTGCTACCATTAGCTATGGCGATGAGTATATCAGCACTACAATCTCGGGTGTCTACCCTGTACACACGAAGATCAATAAGCACGATATGCTCTATGGACGCTTTGTTAATGAACTCGATATGCGCGAGAAACGTAAGGTACTGGTGCTGAGTAACAATCAGGCCAAGGAACTGGAGCCCCGCGACTATTCCACGCTGTTGGGTAAGTATGTAAAGGTGGGTGACTTTGCTTTCAAGGTCATCGGAATCTATAAGGATCGTCAGGAAGGTCAGGCAGAGGCTTACTCCAGCTATGCCGCCATCAAGGGTATCTATGGTGCCAACAATGACGAAATAGGTAGTTTGGAATATACTTTCCATGGCCTGACGACAGAGAAGGCTAACGAAGATTTCGAAAAAGAATATCGTCGTCGTCTGAATGCCAACCATCAGGTGCATCCTGAGGATGAGCGTGCTTTCTGGATTTGGAACGGTTATACAACGAGTCTGCAGATGGAGCAGGGTATTGCCATCATCCGCACGGCATTGTGGATCGTAGGTCTCTTCACTCTCCTCTCGGGCATTGTGGGTGTGTCGAATATCATGCTTATCACCGTGAAGGAGCGCACCCATGAGTTCGGCATCCGTAAAGCCATTGGTGCCAAGCCCTGGAGCATCCTGAAACTAATCATCATCGAGAGTGTAATCATCACCACGTTCTTCGGTTATGTCGGTATGGTATTGGGCGTAGCAGCCAATGAGTATATGGATGCGACAGTAGGCCACGAGACCATTGACACAGGCCTTTTCAAGGCCACGATGTTCCTGAATCCTACCGTAGGACTGGATGTGTGCATCGAGGCAACAATGGTGATGGTGATTGCAGGTACGATCGCTGGATTGATCCCAGCCTTCAAGGCAAGTAGAATCCGCCCGATAGAGGCGTTAAGAGCTGATTAGTGTTATGAGAATAGATATTGATTCATATAGGGAAATACTCGATACGCTGACGCGTAACAAGTCGCGTTCGTTCCTGACGGGCTTCGGCGTGTTCTGGGGTGTGTTCATGCTTGTGGCACTCATCGGAGGTGGTCAGGGACTGAAGGAGATGCTTGAGAAGAATTTCGAAGGTTTTGCACAGAACACCGTGATAGTATGGAGCCAGCAGACATCAAAGGCCTATAAAGGCTTCCGAAAGGGACGCTGGTGGAGCATGGATTATAAGGATATCACCCGCATTCATCAGCGCGTGCCTGAGCTCAATGTCGTGGCACCTGTACTCTTCGCACCTTGGGGCAGGTCGAACACGGCCTACTACAAGGATCAGACGACAACACCACGTATTCAGGGATGTACACCGGAATATGCCAAGGTGATTGCACCGAAGCTTTACTATGGGCGATACATCAATGAGATGGACATGAAAGAGCATCGTAAGGTGTGCGTCATCGGAAAGCGTATTTACAAGGAGCTCTTCAAGGAAGGTGGCGACCCCTGTGGCAAGTCGATACGTATCGACTCCACCTATTACGAGGTGATCGGTGTGGACTATGCTTCAACGAATATGAACATCAACGGCCGTGCGGAACAGAAGGTAACGCTGCCGCTAACACTGATGCAGGAGACCTATAACCGAGGCAAAGAAGTGGATATGATTGTGGCTACAGGGCGCCAGGGCGTGGTGATGTCGAAGTTGACAGACCGTATCCGTGAGGCCGTTACGATGGGACACTTCGTGGATCCCGCCGACGAGCAGGCTGCGACGGTTTTCAATACCGAGGTGTTGTTCCAGATGCTCGACAATCTCTTCAAAGGTGTCAACTTCCTCATCTGGCTCGTAGGTCTCGGAACCCTGTTCGCAGGCGCCATCGGCGTATCGAACATCATGATGGTGACAGTGCGAGAACGAACTACGGAGATTGGTATCCGTCGAGCTATTGGAGCTACCCCCAAGATGATTCTCTCGCAGATTATCTCAGAGAGTATCGTGCTGACGCTGGTGGCAGGTATGAGCGGCATCCTCTTTGGGGTGATGATCCTGCAGATGCTTGAGATGGGAAATACCGAGGACGGCATCGTGACAGCCCACTTCCAGGTAGGCTTCTGGACGGCCATCTTTGCAGCCCTTGTCGTGAGCGCGATGGGCGTGCTGGCAGGACTCGCCCCGGCAGCCAGGGCTATGAGTATCAAGCCTGTCGATGCGATGAGAGATGAGTAAAGGTAAAAAGGTAAAAAAGTAAAAAGGTAAGAAAGTAAAAATTAAAAATTTAAGATATGAAAAGGTACAGTAAACTGATTATCGCGGCGATTATCGCGCTGATTTTCATCGGAACGTTCGTGTTCCTCTGGCAGAAGAGCCAGCCCAAGGAAGTTGTCTACAACGAGTTCACGCCGAAACAGGCGGACATCCAGAAGACAACTATCATCACAGGCAAGATTGAGCCTCGCAACGAGGTGAATGTCAAGCCGCAGATCTCTGGTATCATCACCGAACTGCTGAAGGAGCCGGGCGACTATGTGAACGCAGGCGATGTGATCGCCAAGGTGAAGGTAATTCCTGACATGGGACAACTCTCCAGTGCTGAGATGCGTGTGCGTCTGGCAGAGATTAACCTCAAGCAGGCGCAGGTGGATTTCAACCGTGAAGAGAACCTCTACAACCAGAAGCTGGTTTCTGCTGATGAATATGACAAGAGCAAGCAGGCGCTTGATCAGGCCAAGCATGAGAAGTTGGCCGCAGAGGATGCCCTGCAGGTGGTTCGTGACGGTGTGTCGAAGTCGAATGCCAACGCCTCTTCAACGTTGATTCGCTCGACCATCTCAGGTGTGATACTCGACATCCCCGTGAAGGTCGGTAACTCGGTCATCCTCTCGAATACATTTAATGACGGTACGACTATTGCATCTGTTGCCAACATGAACGATCTTATCTTCCGTGGTAATATCGATGAGACGGAGGTAGGACAGCTTGTCAACAACATGCCCATGAAGATTACCGTCGGTGCTTTGCAGGACCTGAAGTTTGATGCCAACTTGGAGTATATCTCTCCGAAGGCTGTTGAGAGCAATGGTGCCAACCAGTTTGAGATCAAGGCTGCAGTAAAGCTGGCCGAAGGTGGTAAGATCCGCTCCGGCTACAGTGCCAATGCAGAGATCGTGCTGGCCAAGGCCGACAAGGTGCTTAGCGTTCCTGAGAGTGCTATCGAGTTCAGTGGCGACTCTACCTTTGTATATATTATAAAAGGTGAAGGCAAAGAGAAGACTTATGAGCGTACTCAGGTAACCACAGGTCTCTCCGATGGTGTGAATATCGAGATTAAGAAGGGACTTACTGCCAAGGATAAGGTTCGTGGTCCTGAGGTAATAGCAGACGATAAAGATTGAACATTGAACATTGAAGATTGAAGGCAATGAAGCAGATCGTTTTATCATTTATCATTTATCATTTATCATTCAGCCCCGCAGGGGCGCAGAAGCAATGGGGCCTCCGCGAGTGCTGTGATTACGCTGTTGAGCATAATATCAGCATCAAGCAACAGCAGAATCAGTGTCGGCAACAGGAGATACAACTCTCAAACGCCAAGAACTCCCGTCTGCCGGATTTGAGCGCAAGTGTCGGACAGAACTTCTCATTTGGACGCGGTCTGACGATGGACAATACGTACACCAATACCAACACCTCGTCGACATCGCTCCAGCTGGGTGCCAGTATGCCGCTGTTTACGGGTTTCGAGATTCCCAATCAGATACAGCTCAGCAAGCTGAACCTTGAGGCGGCGACGGCCGACTTAGAGAAGGCAAAGAACGATATCCGCATGCAGGTGGCTCAGGCTTATGTGCAGATACTCTATGATATGGAGATAGCCGACGTGGCTCGCCGACAGGTTGAGATCGACTCGGCTCAGGTAGCCCGCTTAGAGGCTTTCGTCAGCAACGGCAAGGCTGCCGAGGCAGAACTGTCGCAGCAGAAGGCCACGCTTGCCAATAGCAGGCTGACGGCGACTCAGGCCGACAATAACTATCGCCTGGCCATCCTCACGCTCACACAGCTGCTCGAACTGCCGTCACCCGAGGGCTTCAGCGTCGTCAGGCCTTCATCGGGGGAGTTGTTGTCAACAGTCAACAGTCAATTGGCAACTCCTGATCAGATCTACGCTGAGGCTCTTGGTGTCAAGCCTGAGATCCTCTCCCAGCAGCTGAAGCTTAAGGCTGCTGGTCACAGCATCAAGATTGCTCAGGCTGGCCATTACCCGACACTCTCGCTGAGTGGCGGACTGGGCACCAACTATTACACCACCTCGGGCTTCAACTCGGATAGCTTCGGGAAGCAGCTTGAGAACAACTTCAGCCAATATATCGGCTTGAACCTGAGTGTGCCCATCTTCAATCGTTTCCAGACTCGCAACCGTGTCCGCAACGCACGCATAGAGCAGGAGACACAGCAGTTGCAGCTGGACAACACCAAGAAGACGCTATATAAGGAGATTCAGCAGGTGTACTACAACGCCCGGAATGCGCAGAGCAAGACGCAGAGCTCGGCTGAGGCTGTAAAGAGCTCGAAGGATGCCTTCCAGTTAATGCAGGCCAAGTATGAGAACGGCAAGGCCACGATCACTGAGTTCAACGAATCGAAGAACAACTATCTGAGATCAGAGTCCGACCTCGTGCAGGCTCGTTACGAGAACCTCTACCAGCATGCACTCATCGACTTCTACCGTGGAAAAGCCCTCGATTTCTAAGCTTCCATATCTGCAGCATTACTTCCAGTAATCGCTGCAAGAACAAAACAACTTGTTTTGTCTTTGAAAAGACTATCTCTTACAATTGAAGGGATTATCTTAACGAAGGTAAAACAAGTTGTTTTACTTTGATGCGAGATATCTGTGTCAGGATGAACAAATATCGGAAAGGTCTTTATCTGACGATAATCTTCTGTCCGTTATTAATATAGAGGCCCTTGGTAGTGGGCTTGCTGGGATTGTTCTTCCCATCAAGCGAATACCAGGTGTCGTTTGCTCCTTTGTCTGCAGTAATATGACTGATGCCAGAACTGCCGCTGCTGAAGTTCTTTAGCTCATAGAGGGCAGGGAGCGCGCGGCCAGTCTCGTTATCGAAGAGCGAGGCGTTGTACCAGCCTTCCTTCAGGCTGCCAGTGCAGCCTTTGGCGTTGGCCTCGGCGTACCACCAGGATAGGCCGTTAACCTTGGCGTGCTTGTTGAGCATGGTGATGAGGTCGGCTGTGTACTTACGCTGACCTTCGTGGGAGTAGGGGTAGGTACTTGTGTAGTTATAGCTTGTGCCAGGGACCTCCCACTTCGATGGATAGCCCGTCTCTACCAGCTGTATCATTTTGTCGGGGAAGTGGGCCTCCAGCTCTGTCAGCCCGTTGTCGAGATTGGCGAGTGGCCCCTTGAAATAAGGGTAGTACGAGATACCGATGATATCGTAGTCAATACCGTACTGCTTGATGCGGTTAAAGAATGCCACGTCGAGCGTGGGATTGTTGGCACACTGCTCCGTGTGGATGATAATCTTGGCGTTGGGGCATTCCTCGCGACAAGCCCTCCCTGCGGCCTTCAGCATATTAGTAAAATTATCCCAGTGCTTGTTGGTATAGTCCTTCCAGTCGGCAGTGGCCTCTAGATGGCCGCCGTATTCGTCCCAGTCTTCATATTTCCCATTGAGGTTAAAGCCCCAGAGCATACCGAAGCTGATCTCATTGCCCGTCTGGATGAAGTCGGGTGTGGCCCCTGCTGAGACTAAAGACCCAAGCCACTCTTTGGTATACTTATAGACCGACTCGTCTGGATACCAGCTCCAGATGCTCCATGAGTAGGGGAACACCTGATGCTCGGGGTCGGCCCATGTGTCGGAGTAGTGGATGTCGAGCAGGAAGTAGAGTCCTGCGTCCTTGATACGCTTGCCGAGTCGTTATACATACTCGATGTCCTGGCACACGTTCTTATCAGTATCCTTTGAAGGATCGTCGAAAAGTCGTACCCTGATGGTGTTCCATCCTTGTTCCTTTACAAAGGTCAGCACATCGGCGATTGCCTTACCATCCTTGTCAAGGTAGGTAGCGCTCTGCTCCTCATATTTTAATAATACAGAGAGGTCGCCGCCCACGTATTTTTGGGCCTGCACTGTGGTAAGGCAGAAGAGGAGGGTAGAGGCCAGGAAAAGTCGAAATTGTTTCATGCGATTTAGCAGTTTTTAAGTTTCTTGGTTGCAAAGGTACTCATTTTCGTCAAAGAAACCGCTGTTTTGGGAGTTTTTTTGTGATTTATTTGCAGGATTGGAAGAAAGATTGTATTTTTGCACTCAGATTAAATATGAACCATAAATTGTATAAACCGTTTACTATCGTTTGTTTGTCAGCTGCAGTATGGCTGATAAATCCCTGTTCCGCCTCGGCATATTCGACGGAGGAAGAGAAAGTGCTGGAGATGTTCCACCAGTTCCGTGAACTTTATGAGAAGGGCTCTGAAGAGGAGTTCTACGAGTTGGCCAATGATTATGAGGAATACCTCCTTGACCACGACCGTCTTGTGGATTACTACAAGATCAAGTGCAACGAGGGCTTCTATGATGTGCGCCATCGCCATATCTACAAAGCCATGAAGACAGCCAAGGAGCTGGACGAGGTGGTAAGGAGAAATGGTGATACCGCCTATTACTATCTGGCCACAGGACTCTTTGGCGATGTCTATCGTGTGAGCTATGACAGCCCGAAGGCTAAGAAATATTATCTGCAGGCCCTGAAGGAGGTGGGCGATCGTGATCCGAAGTTTACGATGACCACCTATCTGAATATGGCCGATCTGCTGAATATCCAGGACCCTAATAAGGCGCTGGAGTATGCAGAGAAGTCGATTTCTCTGGCCAAGAAGATGAATAATATGGAGTTCCTCTCGCTTTCGATAGCCTATAAGGCCTTTGTGCTTTTCCTCTCGAAGGACGACGGGAAGGACTTCAATCTGCTCTATGAGCGCTACGACTATCTGAAGAATCGCAACCATCCGGGTTTCAACCACCGTTACGATGGTATCATGGATGCCGCCAAGGCTGCCTATGATCAGGACTATGACAAGGCTCTGGCCATTATCCGGAACAGGGGGGGTATTCCTGACAGTGCATTGAGCGTGGTTCGTGTCTATGCCTTGGCAGGCGACATGAAGAATTGCTTTGGGGCCATGCGGAGAATGTATGTCGATCTCGACTCGGTGTTCAGTATCACCCAGAGTGCCAATTTTGATGAGTTGTCGGTAGAGCGCCAGCTGGTGCTGAGTCAGGAGGAGGTTGCGCTGAATCGTAAACTTGTCCAGCGGATGAGCATCTGGCTGGTGGTGGGCTTCGTCCTCTTTATCCTTATTTATATTATGGGGCGCTACAGGCTGATGCAGAAGATACACAAGTTGGAAGGAAAACTTCTGATAAGGAGATAAGAAATCCCTCGCCGATTGGCGGGGGATTTGCTTTGGTTTATTTCTTATGGCGGTTGGCGCGCTGTTCGCGATACTTCGCCTTCTGACGGGCTGAGCCACTACCGTGGGCTCCCGTGATATACTTTTTCTTCTTGGCCTTGGTCTTCACCTTGCCATCATCCTTGGGCTTATCACCTCCACGTCCGAAGTTGATGCCGTTTTCAAGTATATGCTGAAAATCGTCCAT
>Ga0247608_10005316_pt1 | contig 13974 bp, 15 predicted proteins | sample 176DNAGHGlowgp2_FD_193490 | JGI IMG/M metagenome (GOLD analysis project Ga0247608, IMG submission 193490) | Sheep rumen microbial communities from Palmerston North, Manawatu-Wanganui, New Zealand - 1766 DNA GHGlow gp2 | ecosystem: Host-associated > Mammals > Digestive system > Stomach > Rumen ...
AAGAGGTGTATTTATTGACTGAAACATGATTGTATCTTTGAGTAACAAACAGCGCACCCACCACACACATCTAGCGCCCCTCCGCTAAGCGGAAAGCGCTGGTGTTAGGCACACAAATAGGTATTTGATGGGGGAACGCGGAAATTGCCCCTTTTTTGGGGCAGTTTGCAGTAAAAATTTTGAGAAAAGAGGAGTTTAGGAACAAAAAATGGAAAATTCCTGCCGGAAAAAATACAGAATGTCCTCAAAAAATTGGATTTCAGCATCCAGACACACCGGATTCCGCAGAAATTCCGCATTAATCCCAGCAAATGCCGGTTTGTTCCACTACGCCGGGAATAATCCTGTACGCTATATAGACCCGGATGGAAGATTAAGTAAAGACGAAATAAAGAAAAGAGATCAGCTATTTGCTAAAATTTTATCTTACGTTACAGAATGGCCAGATAAATTAGATCCATTTGAAAATAAAACTTCGGGTCCTGCAACTCTGTATAAAGCAGAGTTAAACATTAGTGGCGAAGGTATTGAATTTATAAAAAGTATTTCTAAAGAAGCTTGTACAGCAGGTGCAATATCATTAAGAAATAAATATAGAGATAAAAAAATTCCTGTTAATAACTGGGCAGTTGATTTGAAAAAAAATATAGAAGAAATAAGTTATTATAGGTATAATGATGGTGATTATAGAACTAAAGGTAAAATAGTAACTGATAGAAGTAAATTATTTGATCTGCTTCAAGTGGGAGATTTGTTAATTTATACAAATCCAGAAAATCCAAATGGTGATAAAAATATAGAAAAATGGACTGGACATACAGCTACTGTAATATCAAAGGGTAATAATTATGTTGTTACACTTGAATTTCACCAATTTGGAGACGACCCTACGATTCAAATGCTTTATAAAGAATCATTACAAAATTTTGACAATACTACGTTATATGGAGGTGCTCAATGGAATTAAAGAAAAAACTTATTATTGTAATACTTTTTTTATCAGGATTTATGGTATTTTCAAATGATTACAATTGGTGTGATTTACTTTTGAAAAGAAACTATACAGATAAGCAATTACAGTATTGGATTCAACAGATTAATGAAGCAAAACAAACAGCTCAGAAAAAACAAATCAGTGAATTAAAATATTCGTATAAGTATAATTCGATGATATTTTATGAGGATTTTAAAAATGTATCTGGTAAACTTTCTAAAGGAAGGGACCCGTCAATTTTATATGAAATAGTGGTTTCTCAAGAATTTAGAGTAAGAATATTTGTTGAAAAAAGTGGGAATATTACAATGCAATATTTGGGTAATAATCAAGGAATTTTGCATTTACGTTACTTTGATAATAAATATCATTACTATTATTATAAAGGCGATGAGATTATACATAAAATAGTTGTACCAGAATAATAAAAATTGCGCTCAATTTATTTATGGGATGCAAGACTGCTGAGTGCCTTTTCCCCGCGGGCAATATATGTTTTATGTGTAGCAGCAATATTTCTGTTTACGATACAGATAGCGTTTTTGCAGAGTGCGAAAAAACTAGCCTTTTCTCCGTCAAATAGGTATTTGATGGGGAAGCGCGGAAATTGCCCCTTTTTTGGGGCAGTTTGCAGTAAAAATTTTGTGAAAAGAGGAGTTTAGGAATAAAAAATGGAAAATTCCTGTCTAAAAAAATACAAACTGTCCTCCAAAAAATGGATTTTAGCATCCAGATGCGCCGGATTACACCGGAATTCCGCTTTAATCCCAGCAAATGCCGGTTTGTTCCATTATGCCGCCAACAACCCCGTACGCTATATAGACCCGGATGGCAGGAATACTCGCGATGACTATGCATACCAACTGAGAACAAGGGGAGAGACTGAAGCTGCTGAAAATATGGAGCAACAAGCAGCAAGAGCCCATTTTAGTTTTTTTGATCCTCATGATATAAACTTAGAACCTGTCTATTGGAAGAACGAATTTTTGGGCTATGGTGAAGAGGCTAAAGAAATAAGAAGAAAAATTGAAAACGACGGAGTTGTTTTCAATGTCGGAGTTTCATTTACACTTGGTTCTGGAACTGCTACAAATTCAGGCTTCGGAATATTGTTAGGCTTTGGTTACGAGAAGGTTACACTGGCTCCATACTTTAAGGCAGGAGTTGTTGGCCTTTTTCCAGCATCAGTTTCTTTCGGTTTGGACCTAGGGTTTACACTTGGAATAAGTGATCCTTACCGTTTATCTGGAAATTCTTTATCATATGGCGGTAGTATCGGGGATGGCTTATCATTAGGTATAGATATATCTCCTGAAGATGAATTTAATAGTTTTTCCATTAATCTCGGTTTTGGCGGAAAGTTACCATGGCCAGGTGAAGTACACTCTGGAATAACCTATATGCATGTTTATTAGAAGGAGGAATGAATATGAAAATAGTATTTTATGCTCTCTTTATAGCTAGCTTAATTTTTTTCTTTGCTTTTCTAATTATACCTTATCTGAGGGATGTCGTTCGTTCTGGCAGGACGGGAAAGATAACGGAAGGTTTTACCTGTAAGTGTGGCGGACATATAGATAACAGTCATTTAACATATCCATTCGTAAAAATCACACTTTCAGCAAGTGTTTTGAATGTAACGACATCTGAGAATATAAACTATTTTATCCCCTTAAAACAAATAAACAATTTAAAAATTAAAAACGGAATCTTTTCAGAAGGACTATCCTTTGATTTTAATGGAGAAACATTAGTAATATTTACGCCATATTGCTATAAGCTTAGGGATTTTATTGAAAACAACAAATATAAACAATCATAAATTCTCACAGTATAAATTGCTACACATACGCTAGCTATAGCGTTTTTGCCGAGTGTAAAAACACCGACCTTTTCTCCGCCAAATAGGTATTTGATGGGGAAGCGCGGAAATTGCCCCTTTTTTGGGGCAGTTTGCAGTAAAAATTTTGTGAAAAGAGGAGTTTAGGAATAAAAAATGGAAAATTCCTGTCTAAAAAAATACAAACTGTCCTCCAAAAAATGGATTTTAGCATCCAGATGCGCCGGATTACACCGGAATTCCGCTTTAATCCCAGCAAATGCCGGTTTGTTCCATTATGCCGCCAACAACCCCGTACGCTATATAGACCCGGACGGAAACTTTGAAGTTGACTCTCATAATCCTATGCGAATATTTGCAAACTTGGATGACACAGATGATTTGATGAAGGCTTCCGTATATTTGCAAGCTCCTAATAGCGGCTACACAGTTACAGCTTATGGGGAAAACTCGGGTATAACTAAAAATTTCAATAGCAGTTCTGAGATTTTTGATTATATAAATCAAGATCATGCAGATTATTTAGGGTCACAAAAAAGAATGAGTGATATTGATTATCAAAGTTTAATTTCCTCATTAAGCACTGTTGCTACAGAGGGACAAATATTTACCCATATTGGAAAACTATCAAAAGCATCTAAGTTTCTCGGTAATTCAGCTTCGTTTTTTGGTGGATTTTCTTTAGCTATGGAAGTTCCAGATGCAATTTCTTCTGCAAAAAATGGCGATATCTTTGGCGTTATGAATTTTGAATCCGACCTAATAATTTATGGTATAGGTTTTTTAGGAATACCAGGAGCTGTTCTTAGTTTGTATCTTGGAGGAACAAAAGGATGCGTGCTATATTTTGATGATGTTTTTAATACATTACTTCCATTAGAAAATGCTCGGCTAGAAGATTATTTTTGGGAAAGGACGTTTGAATCATATGAATATTAGAAACGATAGTTGTAATCCGAGGTTAATACCAGGTATTATCCTATTTTTTTTCTTGGATGTTTTATTGATTGTTCAGATTATTTCGCACACTGATTATTTAGTAAAATATAATGCTAAATGTCTTATAGTTATTGGTCCTGTTTCTTTTGTATTATCATTAATAGGAAATTTATTTGCAAAGAAAAAACACGAAAAAATATTAGGATTAATTTTTATTTTTATTTACATCTTATTTTTTGTGTTGTTAGTTATAAACTGCAAATTTGTTTATGGAGTATTATGACATTGCCAAGGCTTGCTTGCAATTTGCATTTCTTTTTACCCCACATCTAGCGTTTTTGCAGAATGTGAAAACAAGTGCCTTTCCTCCGTCAAATAGGTATTTGTTGGGGAAGCGCGGAAATTGCCCCTTTTTTGGGGCAGTTTGCAGCAAAAATTTTGTGAAAAGAGGAGTTTAGGAACAAAAAATGGAAAATTCCTGCCGGAAAAAATACAAACCGTCCTCCAAAAAATGGATTCTTGCATCCAAACGCACCGGATTCCGAAGAAATTCCGCTTTATTCCCAGCAAATACCGGTTTGTTCCACTACGCCGGGAACTGCCCGGTACGCTATATAGACCCTGATGGGAAGAAAATAGTATTTTGTAAAAGTGCTACAGCCGAACAAATAAAATCATACGAAACCGCAGTTTTTTATCTAAAACAATCTGCTAGGGCAAAAGAATTAATAGAAAAACTTGAAGGAGCTCCAGAAGTTTTTACTATAGATTTTATAGAAAGCACTGATGATAGATATGATTGGGATTTAAAAACAATAAAATGGAATCCAAAAAACGGTCTTATTGTAAAATCTAAGGAAAAATCTTCTGGGGTAACAGGCGGATTGCAATCTCCAGCCTTGGGTCTTGCTCACGAAATGGGACATGCAGAACAAGATATTTTGGGAACTTTTAACAAATATTCAGATGAAACAGAATGCGAAAGAGATAATTTGGATAGGAATGAAATAATTATCGCTAATGAATTAAATGAGCCTGTAAGACAAAATTATAAAGATTGCGTGGACTTTATAACTGTTCCAGAGGTAAATATGTCTTTTAAAGTGAAAAAAATCGAGGAAAATTAAATGAGAGTTAAAATTTGCTTATTGTGTTTGTTTTTAATAATTGTGCGCTGTAATTTTTTAAATTCACAGAATGTATTACAAAATACTTCTCTAGAACATTATGATGAGATAAGAGTTTACGGTCTTCCTAAATATATTTCTACAAGGGCTCCTGTGACACTAGAAAATATATCTAATAAAATGTGTCTGTGGCGAATAAATAGGGAATATGATTATTTAAAAACCATCGATACAGCGACAGTGGCATTTTTTGAACGCATTCGTTCCGAAAATGATGGCTTTATAAGAATTCGTATAGATTTTTTATATGAGAACAAAATAGTAATGCAATATGGCATTGATAAAAGGTCTTATGATGAAGCTATGTCGTATATACAAACTTTACTTTCAACAGATTAAAGAAAACGTTAAAATTTGGAAGTGTCGGTGGTGGTGTTTGGAAGACATGGATGATTATAATAGGGGGGGGGCGGCTTATAGACAATGATGAACAGGGTATTATACAGGTGGGCTTGAATCACCATACGCTACCCATAGCATTTCTGCGGCCGCCAGAAAAACGCCTTTTTCTCCGCCAAATAGGTATTTGTATACCCATAGATAAAAAGCGGGGGACAAAATACTTTGTCAAATAGTACTAAAGCAAAAATATGAAAGCGAGGTATTTGCTAATTGGCATTCAGGATTTTGCTAAAAATCGATGGAAGAACTATATAAAATCTAATAGTGATATACCCACGTCTGGTATTGCTCTTGCAAGCTATATTACGACAATAGTTTTTACTGTTGTTGGTATGGAGAAAATCCCACTGTTTGCAAAAATCACTGGATGACATGAAAGCAAATAAAGATATAGGGCAAAAAAACAAAAAGACATAAAGTTCGTAGAGAAATATTTCTAAAACATCTTATCCAGTTTAAAAACTCCGCAAATCATGCTATACTGCCTAAATGAAAAAGCAAAGAATTTTTCCATTACTTTTGCCTTTGTTGGCAGGGGCAGCATTTTTTATTGTGTCATGCGGTTCTGCTCCAGAGCCAAAGCTTCCTCCAAAAAAGACTGATGAAAAAACACTAAGGATAGCTGTTCAGAAAATGACCGTGCGCCAGCTTGCAGGACAGATGATTGTCTGCGGCTTTACAGGCACGGAGCTTTCCCCGGAATTTAAGGCTTTTCTAAAAAAATATTGTGTTTCCAACGTTATTTTGTTTTCCGACAACATGCGAAGCGTTGAGCAGACAAGGCGGGTCTGTAGGGAAATTCAGGCAATTGTAAAAGAGAATACAGGTTTTGAAGCCTTTATCTGTACAGACCAAGAGGGCGGAAAAATTGTGCGCTTGCCACAGGAACTCCTTTCGCTAAAAGGGGCTTCTTATTATTCAAAGAACAAAACTCCGGCAGAAGTCTTTAAGGTTGGCGAGCTTACTGCAAAACAGCTGCGTCTTTGCGGAATAAACGTAGACTTTGCGCCTGTTATGGACATTAACTCCAATCCCAAAAATCCAATAATCGGTGAGCGCTCTTATGGACGCAAGGCCAATACCGTTGTTGAATACGGCTTGCAGATGGCATCTGGTTTGCAGAGCGGCGGCGTTGTTTGCGCGGTAAAGCATTTTCCCGGCCACGGAGACACCGACACGGATTCCCACCTGGCCCTTCCCCGCGTGAACAAAAGCCATGCCCAGCTAAAGCAGTTTGAGCTTGTGCCCTTTAAGGCTGCGGTAGAGGCAAAAATCCCAGTTGTAATGACGGCACATATCATGTTCCCCAAGATTGATTCAAAATATCCTGCTACAATGTCCCACAAAATTTTAACAGGAATACTTAGGCAGGATTTGGGCTTTGACGGAATAATCATAACCGACGATTTGGAAATGGCCGCCATAAGAAAAAATTTTGGCATTGTAAACGGAGCTCTTTCTGCAATAAATGCCGGGGCAGACATGGTTTGCATTTCCGTGTATTCAGACGGAGCTGGCCAAATATGCGATGCCTTTGTAAAAGGTTTGTCCCGCCCACGCTTGGAAGAATCCGTTCTAAGAATCTTAAAGGCAAAAGCTTCCGTTTGCGGAAACACCCAGGACAATTATTCTTCAAAAGAAGTTGCAGCTTTAATAAAAGAATACAATTCTTTGATGAAAAAGTTCTGGTAGTCTAAAATAAATAGATGCTGAATCAAGTTCAGCATGACGAGTGGGGTGGGGAGCAGGCGTTGCGGGCGGCGTTTGAGCCCGCAGAGGGGGTAGCGGAAAAGGCAACAAAGCGGAGCAAATGACAGAAGCGGCTTGTTGTAAGAATGTGTATTTTGTATTGCTACAGACCCTGAATCAAGTTCAGGGTGACGGTCTCCTGTTTTATCTGCTTGCCGCTTTTGGCATTTGTGGAGCGACTTGCCTTTGGAGCGAGGGGGAGACATCCCCCTCCTAGGTAAAAAGTGCAGGGGGGAACTCGCAGCGTAGCTTTAAGCGGACATCCCCCCTCCTTGAGAAAGCCCTTGTTTATATAAGAAAAAAACATTACTATTGTAAAAAATTATTTTGGGAGTGGTGAATGAAACCATTATACGAAGTTGGTCAGCAGATAGAGACAAAAATTGTTGCAATAACAGACGACACGATTTTTCTTGACCTTGGACTTAAGAGCGAAGGCATCCTCAACAAGGCCGAGCTTACTGATGAAAATGGAAATTGCTCAGTAAAAGAGGGCGATTCAATAAAAGTGTATTTCCTTAGCGGAAAAAACGAAGAGCTTACTTTTACAACAAAGCTTAGCGGAAAGGATGCAGGAAAAGAAGTCCTTGAAAATGCCTATAAGAATTCAATTCCGGTGGAAGGCCATGTTACAAAAGAAATTAAGGGTGGCTTTGAGGTAATGATTGGTTCAACCCGCGCATTCTGTCCTTATTCACAGATGGGCTACCGCACCCGCAAAGAACCTGCCGAATACGTTGGCCAGCATCTTACCTTTAAGATTCAGGAATACAAAAACGACGGAAAGAACGTTGTAGTTTCCAACCGCATGATTCTTGAGCAGCAGGCTAATGAACAGCTGAACAAACTTGCATCAGAGCTTAAGGTTGGCATGACAGTTACTGGTACGGTAAAGTCTCTGGAAAGCTACGGTGCCTTTGTTGACGTTAACGGATTCCAGGCCCTGCTTCCTATCAGCGAAATTAGCCGTGAGCGCGTAAACGACATTCACGACAAGCTTACGGTTGGCCAGGAAGTTACCGCAAAGATTATAAAGGCTGACTGGGCACACGAAAAAATGTCCCTTAGCACAAAGGAACTGGAAGCAGATCCTTGGGACGGTTTGGACAAGCAGCTTCCCGCAGGCACAAAGCTTGACGGAGAGATTAGCCGCGTTGCAGACTTTGGTCTTTTTGTAAAAGTTGCACCCGGAATTGATGGCCTTGTTCACATTTCTAAGCTTCCGGTTGAGCGCAACACCAATTTGCGCAAGGTTTACAAGAGCGGCGACAAGATGCCCGTTATTGTGGAAAAGGTTGACGTTGAAGAAAAGAGGATTTCCCTTACGCCTGTTGTTAGCAACGAAGAGCAGGATAATGCCAACGAATATCTTTCAAAGCATAGCAGCGACGACGGCGAAACATACAATCCTTTTGCGGCTCTGCTAAAGAAATAGAATCCATCTCTGCAAGTTTGCAAGCAATGGAAGGCTGTGTCCAAGTTTGGATGCGGCCTTTTTTTTTGCGGCGCTTCCTTTTAGGACATTGTATTTTTTCTGCTGCCAGACACTTCTTGTGTGTGGCGCTTGCGGGGTCGCTTGAAACTTCGTTGCGGGTTCCGGCTTTCGCCTTCATTGCTCCGCAACGGCTGCGCCGCCCCTCCAGTGCCTGCCGTGCTTTTTTATGCTAAGGGGTCGCTTCCTAGCAGCAATTTTCATCATCAGAATATTTTATGGCATTAAGTCAGAAAGATCTTTTCCGTCAAGGATTTTTCTAACAAGAACTCCGTCTTTATAAACCAGCTTTAGCGAAAAAAACGGTGCTCCTTCTGCCAAAAGCCTTAAAAAGATTTTGTCCCCTTCCCAAAGGTTCAGCGAGGAAATTTTTGATTTTTTTACCCATTCAAGATCCCCTTCATCGCAGGGGCAAAGCTTGCCGGTAAAATTTGAGCTTGTAAAAAGGTGCATGTATTCAGCAGGATGGTCGTCAGAAACAAAAGTGACTATTCCGCGGAAGCTCCAGTCATTTAGCGTAAGGCCTGTTTCTTCTTTTACTTCGCGGAGGAGACATTCTTCCGGAGATTCATTGCCTTCAAAGTGGCCGCCAACTCCTATCCACTTGTCATGGTTTTCGTCATTGGCCTTTACGGTGCGGTGCAGCATAAGGTAGCTGTCGTTTTCTTCTATATAACAAAGGGTTGTAAGCTGGCTTTTCATTTTATTTTGCTGGCGGGACAAATTCCCTTATTCTGTAGTTAACACCCAGTTCCTTGCAGAGTCGGGCGCACTTTTCTTCATCCTGCTCGGTGATTGTAGTGTGGACGGTTGTCATGGTAACGTCTGGAACATATTTTTTACATTCCCTTGCAAATTTCAGCATTGCCGGATAGGCCTTTTCCTTAAAGATTGGGCGGATTCGTTCAAGATAAATTTCTTCGCTGCTGGAATTCAGACTGATTGAGACTGCATCGAACAAGCCCTTAAAAAGAGGGGCAATGTCTTTTTTGTTTATTAGTGAGCCAAGGCCGTTGGTGTTAAGGCGGGTTGGCAGGGCGTAAGTTTCCTTTACAAAGCGGGCTGTTTGCAAAAGGGTTTCCAAAGCTTCGGTTGGTTCTCCAAAGCCACAGAATACAACTTCCGTGTAGCGCGTCATATCTTCTTTGGCAAAGGCAGCCTTTACTTCCTCAAAAGAAGGCTCGTGTTCAAGCCAAAGGGAATCTGGTTCATCATACACCTTGTCGTCATTTTTCCTGATGCAAAAAGTACAGGCGCAGGGGCAGCGGTTTGTAAGGTTTACGTAAAGCCCTGTTTTTACAGGGTAAAGAATTGTCATCATCTTTTGCATGGCAATATAATATGCACTTTTTGAAAAAAATACAACTTGTACGGATTGTGCAAATAATATAATATTTGCTCTAGAGAGGAATTTGATGAAGACTATCAGGTTTGCAGCTGCTTTGGCTGCGTGTGCAGTAATATTTTTTTGCTTTGGCTCATGTGCAAAGAGGTCTCTTGACGAACAGGGCATTCATCTTTTTATGGTAAGCGTGCCGGGCGGTGTCCTTTATATGGGAAATGAATCTGGTGAAGAGAACGAGGTCCCGGTTCATACGGTAATTCTCAGCGGCTTTGAGATGAGCAAAAACGAAATATCTGTGGAGCTTTACAAAAAGATTATGAAAATCAAGGAAAATCCCCAGCAGGAAGATCCTCTTGTAAACGTTTCATGGTTTGATGCAATTGAATTCTGCAACAGGCTTAGCAAAAAGGCCGGTTATAAGCCCTGCTACAAAGTGGACGGAAGCAATGTTGCCTGCGATTTTTCCGCAAACGGATTCAGGTTGCCAACGGAAGCGGAATGGGAATATGTTGCAAGGCAGGAAAAGGAACTTGTGGCTTCCGATGCAGAGCGCTTCGACAACATCAACAACGGAATTGCGGAATGGTGCTACGACTACAACGGAATGTATTCAGAAAGTGAACAGATAAATCCATACGGCTTTGAAAGCGGAAGCGAGCGCATTTTCCGCGGAAAGGACGGTTCTGCCAGCGCAAGGGGCCATGCTGTTCCAGAAACAAAGTCAGACAGCATAAGCTTTAGGGTCTGCCGTTCAGGGGAAGAATACGGAAAAGACGTTGTCTCCATAAAGCATGAGCACGACCAGAAGATTTTTGAGGCCAACCGTGAAAAATTTGCCCCCCTGGAAAGAATGGTTACTGTTACCGGCGGAACTTTCCAGATGGGCAATGACGGAGAAAACGGAAACGAAAAGCCTGTCCACCAGGTTACCCTTAGCGACTTTGAGATGGGGGCAACGGAAGTAACCTACAAATTGTACAAGGACGTAATTGGAAGAAAATCTGGGGAATTTATAGATGGGGAAGACACTCCTGTTCAGGATGCAAGCTGGTACGATGCCATTTACTTTTGCAACAAACTAAGCCTCTTGGAAGGAAGGGTTCCCTGCTACAAGATTAACGGCGAAAGTGACCCTGCAAAGTGGGGGGAAGTTCCCTACACAAAGATAGAAGGTACAACCTACGGTGACCAGGAAGCTGCCAGCTACATGAGCGTAATCGGCAACGTTAGCATGTGGGACAGCGTAACCTGCGACTTTACCGCAGACGGTTACCGCCTGCCTACCGAAGCTGAATGGGAATTTGCAGCCCGCGGCGGTGTAAAGAACAGCAAGACAAAATACAGCGGCAGTGACAAGCTGAATGAAGTTGCAATTCACAACGGAAACTGGAAGCACAAATTTGCGCCTGTGGTGGCACAAAAAAAAGCCAATGACCTTGGCCTTTACGACATGAGCGGAAGCGCCTGGGAATGGTGCTGGGACTGGAGCAGCAACTACACCCAGGAAGCCCAGACGGACCCCCACGGACCTTCTACAGGAAAATCTCGCGTAAGAAGGGGCGGCTCTGTCTTGGACAGCGTGGACACCGTAGACTATACCGTTAGCTCCAGAAGCAGCTACGAACCCTGCTATTCAAGCAACAGCAACTATCCCTTTGAAAAGGCAGGCCTCTTTGGCTTCCGCATTGTAAGGACTTACAAATAGCGCAGAATGGACGGCATTCTAATTGGCACCAGCGGCTACGACTACCCGGAATGGAAGGGCGTTTTTTACCCTGAGGATTTAAAGCGCAAAGATTTTCTTCTATATTATTCCACGGTTTTCAATGCCCTGGAGCTGAACAGCAGCTTTTACAACATGCCTACGGCTGAGCGGCTTAGCAGCTTTTACGACCGGTCGGAGGGCAAGTTGAATTTTAGCGTAAAGGCAAACCGGCTCCTTACCCACGAAATTGGCTTAGGCTGGCAAGGGGCAGCGGCGGATTTTAAGTTGGCACTGAATCCCCTTATGCAAAAAGAAGTCCTAAGCGCCATCCTCTTCCAGTTCCCCCAAGGCTTTCATTACACAAATGAAAACAGAATCTACCTTGCAAAACTCATCTCCGAATTTGAAGGATTTCCAGTTGTAATAGAATTCCGCCACAGTGAATGGATCCGCGAATCAGTTTTTGAAGGGCTTGAAAAGCGGAATGCATCCATCGTCTTTTGCGACATGCCCCAGCTTAAAAACCTTCCCGACGGCACTTTAACAAAAACCCCATTTATAGGAAGCAATGCCTACATCCGCCTGCATGGCCGGAATCAAAATGCCTGGTATAACACTAAGGAAGATTCTGCAAATGGAAGCGCCCGCTACTGCTACGACTATTCCGACGGTGAACTTTCAAGCTTTGTTCCAATCGTAAGCAAGGCAAATCATGAAGGAAGGAAAGTGCAGATGTACTTTAACAACCACCCCAAGGGCAGCGGGGCAAGAAATGCCAAGAGGATGAGGGAACTGGTGGAATAAAAAATTTAAAAATCTGGAGGCTACCCGCCATTCCGCTGTCGCTCCAGCCGCTTCCCTCGCTCCCTACCGGTCGCTCAGTCCAGTGGCCGCCTCCGGCGTGGCTCCAATCCCTAGCCCGGAAGACCGCATAAATTACGGCGTAAAAAATCGGATAACTCTGTGGAAGGAAAAAGAAACTTATGCTAGAATATTTTTTCAGAAGGTGTAATTATGTGCCGAGTCACAATTCAAATACCAGAAGCTGTTTTGTATGACACTCACATGACAACCAAACAAGTCAATGATTATGCCCGAAAATTGATTGCACTTGATTACTATACTCGCCATCATGTCTCAATCGGTTATAAATAACACAAAAGTTTAGGCTCTGTCTATTCCTCATCCTTAAACACAGGAACTCCGCCCCACACGTTGTCCATGTAGTTCTGGTCAAGCACCTTGTCTATGCGTACCTGTTCATCTTCAAGGCTAAAAAGCTTTGTGCTGTCGTCATCGTTCTTGTCTGCAATCCAGATTTCGTCCCGGCGCACAATGTCGTGGCTCATGAGGCGGCTTTCGTGGGTGGTTGTCACAAGCTGGATTCTCCTGCCTTTTGCGCTTGAAAAATATTTCTTTACAAACTGGACGGTCAGCTTGGGGTGCAGGCTGCGGTTTATTTCGTCCATTATATAAACCTTTTCTTTTTTGCAGATGAGGATTTCCAAAAGCTGGAAGAGGCGGTGGGTTCCGTCACTCTCGCTTTCCATGCTGAATTCAATTTTCTTTCCGCCAAGATTGTGGACAAATTTTACCGCATAAAAATGAAAGTCCTTGTCTTTTTCCATTGTGATGATAAAAATGTTCCTCCGGCTTCTGATTACGGTTGCATAGAAATTTGTTGTTTGACCTTGGGTATTTGCGGGCAGTCCCATCTGGACTGGCAGCTGAGAAAACTGAATGATGGGGCTTACCAGAGCCATCTCAAGATTTAGCTTCTGCTGGGTACGCAAATCAAGTGTCTCAAAAACCTTTTCCCTGCTTACGGGCTCAAGCTCTATTCCTTCTATTCCTGTATCAAAATCCTTTAGCAGCTGGGCAAATTCATCCTTGCAAATTTCATACCGCAGCAAAGATGTTTCCTGCAACGGCTGGTCGGGGAAAATCACTTCGAGGGTGTCCTTGAACCAGAGGAAGGCCTTTTGAAGGGCCAGGGCCTCTTTGTTTGTTGCAAAAAATCCTGCCGTGTTGTGGTTTATGCTGAATAGGAAGGGCTTTCCGCTCATGGCAAAAGTGCGGCTTAGAACCTCAATGTCCTTGTTCTGCCCCTTTATTGAATGGTGAAAAACGTAGGGGCTTTGGGGGTTTTCTTTGTAGAAAAGTTTTGTGTGCCTGTTTCCCACCACATGAACCAATTCTTCTTTTGTGATGATTCCGGTTGCAAGTACAAGGGATATTCTGTATTCGTAGAGATTTTTGTCGGCAATAAAGGCAATTTCAAAGTCCGTAGGCCAGCCTTCGTTTTTGTCATCGATTTTGCA
>Ga0247608_10005318_pt1 | contig 13973 bp, 11 predicted proteins | sample 176DNAGHGlowgp2_FD_193490 | JGI IMG/M metagenome (GOLD analysis project Ga0247608, IMG submission 193490) | Sheep rumen microbial communities from Palmerston North, Manawatu-Wanganui, New Zealand - 1766 DNA GHGlow gp2 | ecosystem: Host-associated > Mammals > Digestive system > Stomach > Rumen ...
ATCGGTGCCGAGGACTACATCGTCAAGCCCTTCAACCCGATGGAATTAAAGATTCGCGTCAAGAAGATCCTTCCTAATTAATAATATACATTATTATATTATAATATGATAGGTGTAGTATATTTAGGAAACAATCCCAAGACACAAGAGCGTCTACGCTACATCCCCGGTCAGTTGGTCCGCATGACCAATACCTATAAGGATGCAGCTCAGATATGTACTCCCCATGTCTCCAACGAACATTTCATCGTCTTTTTCGAGCGGAATGTGCGTAATGAGGATATTACCGCCATCACCTATCTTCGGAAGAAGTGCCACAACGTCTATATCATCCTCATCACCAACAACATGTCGGAGGAGGAGCGTAACATCTACATGAAGTGTGGTATCAACGACACCATTGTGGCCGAGGCTTCTGTCACGGAGCTGAACAAGAAGATTATGTTCATCTCCGACCGCGAGAACATCCTTTTCGACGACCAGGCACCCAAATATCGCATCTTGAAGTTCAAGATTCCCGTTTGGAAGCGTTTGTTCGATATTGTGTTCTCAGGTCTGGCCATCATTCTCCTCTCCCCCATCTTCATCATTACGGCCATTGCCATCCGTTTGGAGAGTCCCGGTCCAGTACTCTTCAAGTCCAAACGTGTGGGTACCAACTACACCATCTTCGACTTCTTGAAGTTCCGTAGTATGTACATTGATGCCGAAGACCGCTTGAAGGAGTTGAGCAAGGACCACAACCAGTATGCCGAGCAACACGAGGAAGAGCCCAAGACCACGGTCACTGCTCCATTAGGCGAAGAAGCTGAGCAGGAAATGTTGGATATGGGCATGGAGTCTATGATGATGATTGACGATGAGGAGATTATGCTCGTTGGCGACGACTTTGTCATGGCCGAGAGCGACTATAACAAAAAGAAAGAGGAAGATATCAACAATGCCTTTGTGAAAATTGAGAACGACCCCCGCATTACTAAGGTGGGACAGTTCATCCGCAAATACAGCATTGACGAGCTCCCTCAACTCTTCAACATCCTCAAGGGTGACATGTCTGTAGTCGGCAATCGTCCTCTCCCACTCTACGAGGCCGAGAAGCTCACTGCCGACTCGAACATCGACCGCTTCATGGCTCCTGCAGGCCTGACCGGTCTCTGGCAGGTCGAGGAGCGCGGCAAGGGTGGCAATATGAGTGCCGAGGAGCGCAAGCAGCTGGACATCCGTTATGGCCAGACCTATTGCTTCACCCTCGATATGAAGATTCTCTTCCGCACCATCTTTGCATTTGTTCAGAAAGAAAACGTATAAGAGAAAGTAAAAAGTAAGATATGAAAATTAATGTAAACAAAATGGTAACCCAATGGGCAAAGAGGTTTTTACCTTTTTACCTTTTTACCTTTTTACCTTTATCGGCTTTTGCACAATATAATGAGAGTGGTATCAGCGCCGGTTTCTTTGATTCCAGTGAGGAAAGCACCATCAATTTCTCCAACTTCCACTTGCCGCCTTTGGCAGTATTGTTTGAGAATGCCAAGCAGAGTCCACGCATTTTGACGTTGGAGAAGGCACAAGAACTGGCAAAAGCAGAAGTCGCTAAACAAAAGCGCCATATTTTCTCATACGTTACCGGCCATGCTAGCTATAGCTATGGTAAGACTGATATGTGGGGACAGAGCTCAAGTTCATACAACATGGTGCTCCAGCAATTTCAAGGTACCGAACAAAGCTATTGGAACGTCGGTGTCAATTTAGCAGTTCCCTTGGAAGACATTTTGGATTTAACGGCTGCCGTTAAACGAAAGAGAATAGAAGCCGATATGGCCATGTATAAAAAAGATATTGAATATGAGAATCTAAAACAAGAAATTGCTGAGCTCTTTATTAAAATCACTAATAACCTCGTTACCCTCAAAACAGCAGGTGAAGCGGCAGCAGCTTACCAAGGTGCCGGTGCTTTGAATCTGGAAGATTTTCATCAGGGCAACATGAGTATTGAGGATTATGCTTGGACAAAAAAACATGAGTTAGCAGAAGTAACATCCTATCAGACCCTACAAACCATCATAACAACAGATATTATTGCATTAGAGATTTTGTCTCATACACCCATCTTGACCAATACCACCACAGAAATCACTTTGGATAGTGGTGACCATAAGACGGAGAAGCAAATCCGGAAAGAAAACAAGGCTATTGACAAGCAGATTCGCAAGACAGCTGCTGCGGAAGAAAAAAGATATGCCCAAATGGAAAAAGCAGAACAAAAGGCTCAGGAAAAAGCTGCTAAATTAGCAAAAAAAGCTGAGAAAAATAATAAGAAATAACAGACTCAAATATACTATTATGGATTTATTCAGATATCTCGTTCGTTTTTTATATAAAATTCGTTGGTATTTAGTGATTCTGCCAATGATTGCATTGATTGTTGCTTGGTTCATGACACGCCACATGGAACGTGTTTACGACACCAACACCACCATCTATACGGGTATGATTACGGGGTATAACATAGAAGGTGGTACAGGTGCTGCTGGCGGTAATTCGCAAACAAACATCACCAACTTAATGTTGATTATCACGACCGATAATACCATTCACGAAGTGGCTCTTCGTTTGTTTGGCCGCGTGATGATGTACGGCAATCCTAACAAGGATAACAACTATATCTCCGCAGAGCATTTCCGTCAATTAAATGCAAGTGTTCCTGCTGATGTCAAAGCGCTGATTAACCATAATAGCGAGTCACAGACATACGCCAACTTGAAAGCCTACGAAAAGCCCCGTCAGGACAATTATTTATTTGGCATCCTCAATTATCATCCCTATTTTGGTATCAATAGCATTACTTCTCGGTTAAAGGTTATGCAACTTCAAAAAAGTGATATTATTGACATCGGCTATTCTGCCAACGACGCAGGTATAGCCTACAACACACTGGATATTCTAAATGAGGTTTTTGCCCGCCAATACCAGCAACTACGTTTTGGCGAAACGAGTAATGTCATCAAATTCTTTGAAAAAGAGGTAGCTCGTCTTTATCGTGTTTTATCCAATGCTGAGGATGACATGATTCGCTACAATATTTCCAAGAAAGTTATCAATTATGGTGAACAGACGAAACAATTAACAGTTCTTGAGGCTCAACAACAAAATTTCCGCAATGACCAACTGATGAACTATACCACAGCCAAGGCACTACTCGACTGGCTTGAGCGTCAGTTAGGCAATCGTGCCCAAGTCATTCGCGCCAATCAAGAATTCACCAATCAGATAAAAGACATCTCCCGTATCCAGTCCCGTATATCGAATCTCCGATTAATGAGCAGCGAAGGTGGTGGTCGTGATACAGAATCTCAAGAAGAATTAGCCAAGGCTCAGCGTGATTTACAAGCGGCTACCGGTCGTGTAACCGAGTTAACCAAGGATATTGAAGCCTCTACCTATAGTACAGAGACTGGTGTCAGGGCCAATGACATGCTTAGCCGTTGGTTGGAGCAATTATTGCTGTTAGAAAAAACTAAGGCCGAAATGACTGCCACTGATATCATGAAAAACAATTTGGATCGTCAATATCTTTTCTACGCTCCTATTGGAGCTACTTTGGATCGCAAGGCTCGTCATATTGGTTTTATTGAAGCAAATTATATCGAGATGCTGAAAGCTCTCAATGCTGCCCGTTTGCGCCAGCGCAACCTGCAAATGTCAACAGCCACCTTGCGTACGTTAAATCCACCGATGTTCCCACTGAATGCACAACCCACCAATCGTATGATGATTTTATTGGGAGCATTTCTGTTGACCTTTATGCTGACAGCATTGTGGTTCCTCATTGTGGAAATGCTTGACCGCACGCTGCGCGATCGCATGCGCTCCGAACGCATCACCAAGGTACCTGTCATGGGCTGTTACCCCAAGGAGAGCAACCTACGCTATCGCCGTTTCAACAAGACCATTGCTGATATGGCAATGAAGCAACTGAGCAAGGCTTTGTTACCTCATTTCCAAGAAGGCCAGCAAAACGTGCTGAACTTGATTTCTACAGACTCGGGGAATGGCAAGAGCTACTTAGCTCAGGAATTAGAAAACTATTGGATATCGATTGGCTTGCAGGTGCGCCGCTTGACCTATGATGAAGATTTCTTGGCAGAAGATAGCCGTTTCATCCTCGCCCGAGGCATCAAGGATTTGTGTCCAGATATCCTTCCTGATGAGATTGCGATTGTTGAATATCCTAATTTGAATGAGAATTCCATATCACCAGCTCTACTTAATATGGGTACCGTGAACCTGATGGTCACCCGGGCCAATCGTACATGGAAGGATATAGACCAAAAGGCGCTCAAGGAAGTCGAAGCTATGTTAGACGAGGAACATAAGAATACGCTCTTTATGTACCTCACAGAATCAAGTCGCTATGCGGTAGAAGAGTTCGTTGGCCAATTACCTCCTTATACAAAGTTCAATAACTTTGTCTATCGTATATCTCAATTAGGTCTGACTGCCACTGAAAACGAACATGGGAAATAAACATGAATAATGCGATAAGGACATACGCCAAAGACCACGGAGGAAGAGTGCCATTACTCCTCCTCCTGTTTTTGCTGGCTATTTACGAATTCATTTCGGCTGGATTCCCAGCATTTGCCATTGTATGTATCAGTCCTTTGCTTGTATTATTGGTTCTAGCATCCTTTCATTTCCGATTATTTCTTTTCTGGGTATTAATCAGCATTAACTATTTTATCCAGATGAAAAATATTCACCTGCCTGTTCCCATGTCCCTACCCAATGAGATGCTGGAAATTCTTCTCATTGTATTAGCTATCATTGATGTAAAGAACGCCCATTTCGAACGGTTAGGTAATATGATGCTTTTTGCATTATTGCTTTGGTGTGGGTTTTGTACATTAGAAGTCCTCAACGACACCTGCAACTTAGGCATCAACGTGGGAGCATGGTATACTGGTGCCCGAATGATGGCATTTCAGCTATTATATGCTTTTATCGTTTTTTCTATTTACATAGATCACCCAAATGTCCTCATCAAATATCTCTGCGTATGGGGGGCATTCGCCTTATTTGCTGTTTTTTGGGTTTGGAAACAACAGCATTTGGGGTTAACAGACGCGGAAAACCTGTGGCTTCAGACCCGAGGAAGATCCACTCATATTTTACAAGCTGGAACATTGATACGCTATTTTTCCATTTATGGTGATGCTGCCAATTATGGCATTGGAATTGCTTCCACAGGAGTTGCTTTTGTCATTTTTGGCATTACCGCTAAAATCAAAAAAATAAAATATTTTTGTTTGATAGTAGGAGGTGCCTGCATTTGGGGGATGTTCCCTTCTGGAACCCGAACTGCAATAGCATGTTTGATGGCGGGATTTATGACCTATATTTTTCTTTCCAAATCATTTAAGATTGCCATTCCAGTTACTATCCTTTTTTCTTTTTTTGCATTCATCTTAGTTTTTACAAATATTGGTCAGGGCAATCAACAGATTCGACGTATGAGAAGTGCTTTCGATAAAAATGATGCATCCGCAAATGTTCGCACCATCAATCAGGAAGCTATGAAAAAATATATGAAGGATGCTCCATGGGGTATTGGACTTGGTATTGACAGAAGCAATGTTCCCGCCAACAATAAGTTTACATTTATGTCGACCGTTCCTCCTGATTCGGAATACGTTTTCATTTGGATACATACTGGTGTTGTTGGAATCACTTTATTCCTGATAACAACAGCGATTATGTTTATTGGGGCTTGTTGGATAGTATTTTTCCAGCTAAAAAGCTCCTCTTTAAGAGGAATCGGTTCAGGCATGTGTTGCGCTTTTGTGGCCATTCAATTAGGAGGTTATGGCAATCAGGTATTGATGCAATTTCCAAACTGTCTGGTCTTTTATGGTGGATTAAGTATAGTATATATATTGCCATGGATGGAAAAAGAATGGATAGAATGGGAATCTAAAGAACTTGCCATACAAGAAGAAAAGAAACGGCTAAAATTAGAGAAGAAACTTGCGTCGAGAGTTTAGTAAAATGAAAGGTGAAAAGTGAAAGGTGAGAGTTGAGAAAACATTATCGATAATAACAATCAATTACAATGGGCTAAAAGATACCTGTGAATTGATGGAAACATTACCTTTAGAGGATGAGTCCATAGAGGTAATCGTAGTAGATAATGCCTCTAAAGACGATGAAGCCACGATCATCGAGCAACGTTTCCCTCAAGTTACAGTCATTCGTTCCAAAAAGAATCTCGGCTTTGCCGGAGGCAACAATCTTGGCATCCAAGCCTCCCACGGCAAATACCTTTTCTTTATCAACAACGACACCCTCCTTCAGCCTTCATCCATCAGCCATCAGACTTCTGTCAGCCCTCAGACATCAGACATCAGACATCTCATCAATCGTTTGGAGTCCTCTCCAAAGATTGGTATGGTCTGTCCGAAAATCAAGTTTGCCTGGGGAAATAATCCTATTCAATATGCAGGCTATACTCCACTATCCCAGATAACCCTTCGGAATTCGGCTATCGGCTGTGGAGAGGATGATCTTGGTCAGTACGACACAGCCCACCCCACTTCTTATGCTCATGGCGCCTCCATGATGGTCAAACGGGAAGTCATTGACAAGGTTGCCCTCATGCCTGAATGCTATTTCCTTTATTATGAGGAATTGGACTGGTCGATGATGATTCGCCGTGCAGGCTACGACATCTGGTATGAGCCAGCATGTACCATCTATCATAAAGAAAGTCAGGCCACAGGCCAAAACTCTCCACTTAAGAGCTATTACATGACCCGTAACCGGCTCTTTTTTGCGAAACGCAATATCAGTAGACCTCAAAGATATCTGACATATAGCTACTTGATAGCAATTGTTGCGCTTAGGGACATCCTAAAATCCCTTCTCTGCCACCGCCCCGACTTGGCTAAATCCACTCTCAAAGGCCTCCGCGATTTTATAACTTTCAACTTTCAACTTTCAACTTTCAACTAAATATCGTATGACTCTCTGGGACTTTTTTTTCTATATCGACTGGATAATATTTATCCTCGTTGCACTTACTGTTTTATATTTAGGAATCTTTGCTGTTACCTCCTTATTCCCCAGGCATTGTGAAACGCCCAAAGCGAAAAATGAGAATCGTTTTATTATTTTGATTCCTACGCATAAAAACGGAATGAGCGTCATGATGACGGTAAAGTCTATTTTAGGCCAGTCATACCCCATGCGCCAGTTTGACGTCACGGTCATTGCAGACAAAGAAGACGAGATGACCCTATTCCATTTGGCCCAACAGCCTATTACACTTCTGACGCCCAGTTATGAGAAAAGTTCCAGAGTGAAATCCCTTCAGTTGGCCATCAACAACCTGCCTCAATTCAAAATTTATGATGCTGTCATCATTTTGGAAGCAGGCGATGTGGTAGAAACAGAATTCTTACGACAAATGAATGACGCCTATGAATCAGCCGGAACTAAAGCCATTCAGGCACACAAGCTATCGCTCAACCGTGATACAGTAACAGCTCGTTTAAGTGCTGTTTTTGAAGAAATCAATAACTCCATCTTCCGTCGAGGACATATTAGCATCGGCCTTCCTGCTGCCATGCATAGCTCCGGTATGGTATTTGATTTCGAATGGTTCAAAAACTACCTTCAAGTAGCCAAGCCTTCATGGGCAGATAAGGAACTGGAGGCTATGCTCACGCGCCAGCACATCTATGTTGACTATTTCGACAACATCTTCGTTTACAATGAAAAGGCTCGTCAAGCTGACGATTTCAATCGTGCGCATCGTAGTTGGATTTGGTCACAGTGGAAAACCATCCTTCGTAATATTCGCTTCTTGCCTACTGCTATCGTTAATCGTCATTATGACCTGATTGACAAGCTATTTCAATGGATGCTTTTGCCCCGCATGATTATGATGCTTATTATCATGGCCATGTGTGTCATTGTGCCTTTCATTTATATGACAGCGGCTCTAAAATGGTGGGCACTATTTGCCATCGTCGTACTTATTTTCGCTATTGCCACTCCCAATTACTTAGTGGATGAAAAGTGGGACAGGACCTTCTTTATGGTGCCAGTTGTCCTATTAAGCTCCATTCTCAATAAGTTCTCGCTAGGGAAAAAGATTCTCAACAAGTTTGACCTCCAAAAATAGGACTATTATATGTTTTGGCATTTGATTCATTTCATTGATATCGCCCTTTGGTTACTGATGGCTGCCTCAACAGCATACATCCTTTTTTATGCTTTGGTATCTACCCTATGGAAAAAACGCGTTTCCAGACTAACCAAATATCTAACCGGACAAGTATTGGCCATGCGGAAGAAAGATTATTTCAGCTATCTGATTCTATATCCTGCTTATAATGAAGACCGCGTTATCGTTAACTCTGTACAGAAATTCTTAGCACAATACTATCCGTATAACAGTTTCCATGTCGCTGTCATCTCCGACCACATGCTACCTGAGACCAACGAAAAGTTAGCTGCACTCCCCATCACCCTACTCCAGCCCGTCTTTGAAAAGAGCAGCAAGGCCAAGGCCATGCAATATGCTATGGATTACTTTCAGAAGGCAGAACTCAGAGGGCAGAGCTCAGAAGATTTCGATTTTGTTGTTATCCTTGATGCAGATAATGTCGTAGAGCCCCATTTCTTAGAACAACTAAATACAGAATGTGCCAAAGGCTATAAGGCCATCCAGTGTCACCGTTGTGCAAAAAACAATGATAACGACATTGCCGTGCTCGATGGTGTCAGCGAAGAAATCAATAACACCATTTTCCGTAAGGCCCACAACCGTATCGGCCTTTCCTCAGCACTGATTGGTTCTGGTATGTGTTTTGATTTCCAATGGTTCAAGGAGAACGTTTATAAATTGACTACAGCTGGTGAGGATCGAGAGTTGGAAGCACTACTACTCAAGCAGAAGGTTTATATCCAATACGAGCCAGATATTCATGTTTTTGACGAAAAAGTTAGTAACAAGGATAATTTTCAGAAGCAACGCCTTCGCTGGATGACCGCACAGATACAGAGTCTGTTCAATTTGTTGCCATATATTCCCAAAGCCATCATGACTTTCAATTTGGATTTCATCGACAAAACCATCCAACAGACCTTGATTCCCCGCTCCATGCTAGTAGTTGGGACATTGGGAATGTCAGCCTTCATGACTCTATTTTCTTTTATATTTTCCAATTACTGGTATATTAAATGGTGGTGCCTATTCCTCACCATCTGTATAGCCCTCTATATAGCCACTCCTCGCCAACTGCGTAGCCATTCCGTTTTTGGGAAACTGTTATCTCTGCCTAAATTGGTTTGGAAAATGGTAATGAACATCTTAAAGATTGATAGAAAGAATACAGATTTTATTCATACAACTCACGGTAAAGAAGTTGAAAGTTGATAATTGAAAGTTGAAAGGTTAAAATGGGAGAAAGAGTTCATAAAAGTATACTGAATGCAGAAGTAAACCTGCTGTTTTACTTCCTTTCACTCTTTTTGACTTTCTTTTCCCGTAAGATTTTTCTTGATAACTTAGGTGCTGAATTCATAGGACTGACAGGAACACTTAACAACATCTTAGGCTACCTTAACCTGTCTGAATTAGGAATATCAGCATGCATTGGTTATTTCCTGTTCAAGCCGATTCAGACAAATAGCAGAAAAGAAATACAAGACATCCTATCCCTATTAGGTTATTTATACAATTGGATAGGTTCCATTATTTTTGCCGGTGCTGTTATCATCAGTTTATTCTTCCCACTTATTTTTTCTAATGCAGAACTTAACCTCAGCATCATTTATTTTGCCTTCTACTCATTTTTAGGCTCATCGCTTATTGGCTACTTTATAAACTACCGCCAAATATTGCTTAGCGCAGACCAAAAAAATTATCTCGTAGCCATCTATTACCAGTCTGCCAATCTGGTTAAGTTAGGGTTACAAATCTTTTTGGCCCATTACTATAAGAATTTATACATCTGGGTAGCTGTGGAGTTTCTATTTGGTATATTAGGATGTATCATACTGAATTGGAAAATCAACAAAGAATATCCTTGGTTGAATGTCAACAAAAATCAAGGCAAAGCATTACTAAAACAGTATCCTGAAATTATTATCAAAACCAAACAAGTTTTTATACATAAGATTAAGGACTTCGTATTGGTTAAAAGTGATGAACTTTTTATCTTCTTATTCGTATCGCTCAAAATGGTTGCTTATTATGGCAACTATATGATCATTATTTCCAAACTCATTTCACTTTTCTCTGCAGTCACAGGCAGTGTAGGAGCCAGTATAGGTAATCTGGTTGCCGAAGGGAACAAAGAACGTATGTTAAAGGTCTTCTGGGAATATACCACCATCCAGCATACTATTGCAGCCACGTTGGCATTCTCGCTTTATGCTTTTTTAGAGCCTTTTGTCTCACATTGGTTAGGCTCCGAATATATCATGGACAATCGAATCTTAGTTCTTCTCATTATTTATATTTATATTACGAACTCCCGTGGTTCAGTTGACGGCTTTAATTATGCTCATGGTCTCTATGCCGATGTATGGTCGGCATGGGCAGAACTGATTATCAATGTCAGTGTTACCATCATTTGCGGGCTCAAATGGGGCATTATCGGTATATTGCTTGGCAAATTAGCCAGTCTTATTCCTATTATCGTTTTTTGGAAGCCCTATTACTTGTTTACTTCTGGTTTTAAAGTATCAGTACGTCATTATTGGAAAAATGTGGTACGTAACTACGCTATCTCAGCCTTTGCTATCGCTATATCACTCTATTTACTGCACTTTATTCCCATTAGTCCCTATCGTACCATTGGTGACTGGATTGCCTATAGTGCCATTGGCATGATTATTTTCCTCACAATCGACTTGTCGGCAACCATACTTTTTGCAAAAAGTGCTAAAGACAGTTTCAACCGAATTAAAAACATAAGAAAAATATGAAATATTCTATCATTACTGTTAACTACAACAACAAGGACGGACTTCGCAAGACCATTGAGAGTGTCATTCACCAGAGTTTCCGTGACTTCGAGTATATTGTTATTGACGGAGGTTCTACCGATGGTAGTGCTGATGTTTTAAAGGAATACGACGCTCAGATAGACTATTGGGTATCAGAGCCTGATAAGGGTATTTACAATGCCATGAACAAAGGTGTTACTCAAGCAAAGGGTGAATACTTGAACTTCATGAACTCAGGTGACTGCTTTTACAGTAATGACGTATTGGAGAAAGTTTTCGAGCATCAGCTCTCACAGGACATCATCGTGGGAAGAGACTATCACTATAATACTGAAACATGTCAAGGTTTTGCCACTATTCTGCCTCAACGCATTAGCATGCTGACATTTTATGTCCAAACACTGCCTCATCAAAGCACATTCTTCCGCAAAAAGCTTTTTGACAATTGCCCATACGACGAGAATCTCCAAATTGTGGCAGACCTCAAGTTCTATATCCAGAAACTCTGTGTAGAGGATTGTTCTATACTTTTGATTGACGACATCATCTGTTGTCGTGAACCTGACGGCATCAGCAAGACCTACAACAACCGACGAATCGCAGAACATCAGGCTGTCATTCAACAATTCCTGCCAGCCGGTGTCATCAAGGATTATCACTCACTGGCGTTACTAGATAAAACCTCTCTTTATCGTTTGGTCAAGCTCATCGAAAGCGAAAAGAGTCGCAAATGGCTTACCCACATCATCAAATTAATGAACCGATGCTTCAAATAAATAGCTTATGAAATCCATCGTTCTTATTTTCCCATACTTTGGCAAGATGCCGACACAATACAAGATGTGGCGTGAATCTGCACTTCGCAATCCTTCTGTAGACTTCATGTTCTTTACAGATGCCGATGTAGAACCAGCCCCAAACATCATCGTGCACAAAATGCAGTTCTGCGACTTCCAGCAATTAACACAGAAAGCCTTTAACTTTACAATAGTTCTTGACCGCCCCTATAAACTCTGCGAATATAAACAAACATACGGATATATATTGCATGACTACATCAAAGATTATGACTTCTGGGGATTCGGTGATTTGGACTTAGTATATGGAGACATACGTTCATTCCTTACTGATAGTGTTCTGCAACACAAGTTTCTTTTGGGGTGGGGGCACCTAACCATTCTACGCAACGATGACGATGCCAATACATACTTTATGAAGCAAATAGATGGTTACCAGAATTATAAGGATGCATTTACAACTTCGAAGATTACTTTCTTTGACGAGTACGGCCACAAGGGCTGTAGTGACAAATGGCGTGACTGTCGTCCAAATGACTGCTGGTTAGAGTGGCCTTTCGACAATGCATCCAAACCTAAGCAAAGCTACCACTTCAACAGTTTGACACGTGGTTGGCAACAGGTTCTCTTTGAGCATGTTGGCAGCAAGCTCTACATGCTTCGTTTCCATAACAGCAAACTTGAGAAAAAGGAATCTCTCTACGCCCATTTCCAACATCGACCTTTTATGAAGGACACAGTGCAGGATTACGACCACTTTCTCATTACCCCCAACAGCATGGTTGACTTTCCCAAGCACCTGACCACGCTAAAACTCAGATTTTATAGCCGCCAACGCAACCTGATGACCAAATACTATCAATGGAAGGATATCTTCCTATGGAAAATGGGTAAAAGTTGTATTAGATAACTAGTCTGGTTATGAAAAGATTATTCGAACTTAAGGACATCTCTACCTATCGTGCAGAACTCATGGGTTGGGCTATAGTGTGGATTATGATGCTTCATTTCACTTTCACCCAGATCAAACCCTTTGGCTTTATTGCACAATATGGTTTTGCAGGGGTCGAAATTTTCATGTTCGTATCGGGCTTTGGTCTTTTTTTTTCGCTTGACAAGAAACCTCAGCTGCTCTCTTTCTATAAGAAAAGAATCCTGCGCATATTCCCCACCTACTACCTAATGGGAATATTTGCTAGTTTGATTCTCTTCCAAGACAACATTATTGAATACGTGTTTCGATATACCACTATCGGATTTTGGACTGGCGGAATCTTTTGGGAGTGGTATGTACCCTCTATCATTGCGCTCTATATCTCGGCTCCAATCATCAAAAAAATGATTGATAAACAGATGTTTACAATCATCGCGACTCTTTCAATCATTATTTTGGCCCTATCGTTCCATTTGGTAGCCAATGAAACAATCAGTCCAAGGGAACCACATTTTTTCCTGCTTTATAGAATTCCTACATTTATCTTTGGTATGACATGTGCCTATTGGATAAAGAATTCCACTTCAGCAAGAAGATTTTACTGCATAATCCGCCCCATACCCGTTCAGTTTCCGGAGGTGCTTCAAGGCACCGGTGAAGCATGAAAATTCATCATTTTGACGTCCGTCCACCTGTAAAAAGGATAAACAAATGGACAAAATGACTATTGAAACGACTTTTTTCCGGAGCAAACCCGTTCACTTCCAAAAAGAGGTGACGGCGAATCCCTTTTTCCGGAGCATATCCGTTCAATTGAATGACGACATCGGAATTTTTCCGCTGTATACCCGTTCATTTCATGCGTCAATAGATTTCAATGGGAAAGTCGTTTTCCGGACCATATCCGTTCACTTTTACGTATTCTTCAGCTATCTTTGTACTGGGAAATCAGTAAACACCAGTACATATATGGCAGGAACAGTAAAGGAAATGAGCCTAATCAAGCAAGTGCTACAGCTGAAGCAGCTGGGCGAATCGAATCGCGGCATAGCCCGCAAGTTACCAATCAACAAAGAGACGGTGAACGGCTACATGAATACCATCGAAACCAACGGATGGGATATAGGCGAACTGTTGAAGATCGACGATCCAGAGTTGGAGCGTATGTTTCATGCAGGCAGTCCTGCTTACACAGATGCCCGTCTGAAGGAGTTTCTCCGTCT
>Ga0247608_10005320_pt1 | contig 13970 bp, 7 predicted proteins | sample 176DNAGHGlowgp2_FD_193490 | JGI IMG/M metagenome (GOLD analysis project Ga0247608, IMG submission 193490) | Sheep rumen microbial communities from Palmerston North, Manawatu-Wanganui, New Zealand - 1766 DNA GHGlow gp2 | ecosystem: Host-associated > Mammals > Digestive system > Stomach > Rumen ...
GGCTGATGGACCGCCCGTACCGCGACGGCGGAAAGTTCTACCTGCCCTGGGACCTCCGCGGTCTCAAGACGGCCGTGCATGTGGACGGCACCCTCAACGACGCTTCCGACACGGACAAGGGCTGGACGGTGGAAATGGCCATCCCCATTGCCTCCCTCTGCGTGGAGTTCCAGACTCCTCAGGAACTTCTGGACAAAGACTGGAAGATTGGCTTCTCCCGCGTGGAATGGCTCAAGGAAGGCGGCCCGGAAGAAAACTGGGTATGGAACCCCACCGGCATGGTGGACATGCACCAGCCGGAGCGCTGGGGCGTACTGCATTTCGTAAAATAGATTCTTCGCTTCGTTCAGAATGACAAAAGCTTCGCTCAGAATGACAAAAGATATGAAAAAACTATTATTTGCTGCCGCAGCCGTGCTCATGGCCGCCTGCAGCGCCCCCCAGGACAACGCAGACCTGGCATCCTTCGTGAATCCCAAAATTGGCACCGGCGGCCACGGCCATGTGTTCGTGGGAGCCAACGTACCCTTCGGCTTCGTGCAGCTGGGCCCCACCAGCATTCCCCAGAGCTGGGACTGGTGCTCCGGTTATCACGACTCCGACAGCACCGTGATAGGCTTCAGCCATACGCACCTGAGCGGTACCGGTATAGGCGACCTCTTTGACATCACCCTCATGCCCGTAACCGGCCTCACCACGGCCGCCCGCGGAACGGAGAACGATCCGGAAAGCGGCGCATGGAGCTATGCCGACCGCAGCAAGGAAATCACCGAGCCCGGCTACTACAGCGTACCGCTGCTGCGCTACGGCATCACGGCCGAGCTCACCGCCACCTCCCGCGTGGGCATGCACCGTTATACCTTCCCGGAGGCTTCCAACGCCGCCATCATCTTCGACCTGGAAAACGGCGGCTGCTGGGACGACGTTACCGACGCCGGCTTCGAAGTGCTCAAGAACGACGGCGGCCAGGTTATCGCCCTGGGCGGTTACCGCTACTCTACCGGCTGGGCAAAGAACCAGAAAATCTTCTTCTGGGCCACCTTCTCCACACCGATAGAGAACTTCTCCGTAGAGCAGAACACCGGCCGCGACAGCGAACGCGGACGCGAGCGCAAGGCCCTCTATGGCCGATGCGACCTGGGCAACACCACCGCCGGACAGCAAGTGCTGGTAAAAGTGGCCCTCTCGCCCGTCTCCATCCAGGGCGCCCGCGCCAACATGGATGCCGAGCTTCCCGGCTGGGACTTTGAAGCCGTAAAGGCCGATGCCCGCAGCGCCTGGAACAAGGAACTCTCCAAGATGAACATCGAGTGCAAAGACAAAGACGCCAAAACCGTCTTCTACACCGCCCTTTACCACACCATGATTGCCCCCAGCGCCTACAACGACGTGGACGGCCAGTACCGCGGCTCCGACGATGTGGTGCGCCAGGGAGACTTCCAGAACTACACCACCCTCTCCCTCTGGGACACTTACCGGGCCGCCCAGCCCCTGATGACCATCATCCATCCGGAGATGATGAACGATATCGTAAAAACCTTCTACCGCATCTACAAGGAGCAGGGAGACCTCCCGGTGTGGCATCTGATGGGCAACGAGACAGACTGCATGGTGGGTAATCCCGGCCTCATCGTGTTTGCCGACGCCGTGGTGAAAGGTTTCCGCGCCGGCCTCACGGATCAGGAAATCCTGGATGCCATGGTTACCACGGCCAACATGCCCGACCGCGGCCAGAACTACCGCCTCACCTACGGCTTCATCCCGGCCGACCTGTACCACGAAGCCGTGGCCAACGATATGGAATATGCCATTGCCGACGCCGCCCTGGCCAATGCGGCCGCCGCCCTGGGCCAGGACAAACTGGCCGGCGAGTTTATTGAGCGCAGCCACTCCTGGCGTCACTACTGGGACCCTGAAACCCAGTTCCTGCGCGGCCGCAAGACGGACGGCAAGTTCACCGAACCCTTCGACCCCATCTACTCCCGCCACGAGACCTCCGACTACACCGAAGGCACCGGCTGGCAGTACCTGTGGCTGGTTCCTCAGGACGTGGACGGTCTGGTGAACCTCTTCGGCTCGGAGGAGGCCACCCTGGCCAAACTGGACGCCCTGTTTGAGGCCCCGGACCGTATTGAAGGCGAAAACGCCTCCCCGGACATCTCCGGCCTCATCGGCCAGTATGCGCATGGCAATGAGCCCAGCCACCATACCCTCTACCTCTACTCCATGCTGGGACAGCCCGACAAGGCGGCCGACCGCATCCGTCAGGTCTATAAGGAAATGTATTTCAACGACGTGGAAGGCCTGGCCGGCAACGAAGACGTGGGTCAGATGAGCGGCTGGCTGGTGCTCTCCTCCATGGGCTTCTACCAGGTGGAACCCGCCCTGCCGCGTTTCTGGTTCGGCGCTCCGCAGTTTGAGAAGATGACGGTGAAGGTAGCCGGCGGAGACTTTGTGATTACCGCCAAGGGAGTGGGCCCGCAGAAGCCTCACATCAAGGCTGTCAAACTCAACGGCAAGCCCTACACCCTCCCCTACATCCAGTACGAAGACATCGTAGCCGGCGGCACCTTAGAATTTATTATGGGAAAATAATGCGTATGAGTCCTCTGAAATTTGAACCTATCCTTAAGACCATCGTATGGGGCGGAGAAAAGATTGCCCCGTACAAAGGCATTGAAACAGAACAGAAACACATCGGCGAAAGCTGGGAGCTCTCCGGCGTGGCCGGCAATGAAAGCGTAGTGGCCGACGGCCCCCTGAAGGGAAAGACCATCGCCCAGCTGGTGAAAGAGTACAAGGCCGATTTGGTGGGAAAACACGTCTATGAGAACACCGGAGACGAGTTCCCGCTGCTGATCAAGTTCATCGACGCCCTCTCCGACCTGAGCATCCAGGTACACCCGAATGACGAGCTGGCCGCCAAACGGCACAACGGCTCCAAGGGCAAGACGGAGATGTGGTACGTGGTGGATGCCGAGCCCGGCGCCCACCTGCTCTCCGGCCTCACGGAGAAGATAACCCCCGAGCAGTATGCCGCCAAGGTGGCCGACGGCACCATCACCGATGTGCTGGCCCGCTATGAGGTACACCCCGGAGACGTTTTCTTCCTGCCCGCAGGCCGCATCCACGCCATCTGCGGCGGCTGCTTCATCGCAGAGATTCAGCAGACCTCCAACATCACCTACCGCATCTACGACTACGGCCGCCTGGGCCTGGACGGAAAGCCCCGCGAGGTGCATACGGAGCTGGCCAAGGACGCTATCGACTACACCGTATATCCGGACTACCGCACCCATTATGAGCCCCGGCAGAACGAGGAGCAGGAAGTGGTAAGCTGCAAGTACTTCACCACCAGCATCTATGATCTCACCCTGCCTTACGCCAAGGACCTTTCCGAGATTGATTCCTTCCTGGTGGTCATGTGCCTCACCGGCAGCGGTGCCATCGAAGTGGACGGCGAGGAAGTTCCCGTACACCAGGGAGAGACGGTCTTAATACCCGCTGCCGCCGACGACATCTGTTTTGTCCCCGACGGCAGCATGAAGGTATTGACTTCTTATATCCGCTAATTCAGCCCACGGGCACGCATCAAGGCAGAGGGGTCGGGATCGGCTCCTCTGAATTGTCTGTACAAGGTCATGGGCTCTTCGGAGCCGCCCTTCTCCAGGAAGGTTTCCCGGAAGGCCTTGGCCGTGGCGGGATTGAAGATGCCGTCGGCCACAAACTTCTCCCAAGCATCGACAGCCAGCACCTCACTCCAGAGGTAGCCGTAGTAACCGGCGCTGTAGCCGCTGCCCATGATGTGGTTGAAGTAGGTGGTGCGGTAACGGGGGATAATCTGGCCGATCAGGCCCATCTCGTCGCACACCTTGGACTCGAAGTCACGCACGCTCTGGGCATCCGTGAAGGTGGAAAGCTCCTCCAGGGACAGCTCGTGCCACTTCATGTCCAGGATGGAAGCGGCGCAGAGCTCGCCGGTCATGAAGCCCTGGTTGAACTTGAGACTCTTCCGGATTTTCTCCACCAGGGAGGCCGGAATGGGCTCGCCGGTTTCCCAGTTGTTGGCGTAGTTCACCAGAATCTCCGGCACAAAGGCGAAGTTCTCGTTAAACTGGGAGAACATCTCCACAAAGTCGCGGGCCACATTGGTACCGCTCACCGTAACATAGTTGCACTGGCTCAGGAAACCGTGCAGGGCGTGGCCGAACTCGTGGAAGGCCGTCTGCACATTGTCGATGGTAAGGAGGCTGGGCTTGGGCTCGGTAGGGTCGGTGCCGGGGGCCGGGAAGTTGCATACGTTCACAATCACGGGACGCACGCCCGCCTTCTGCTCACGGAAATTGTTCATCCAGGCTCCGCCGCGCTTGGTGGGGCGCACGTAGTAGTCACGGTAGAAGATGCCAATCAGGGAGCCGTCGGCATCGGTAATCTTGTAGGCGTGTACGCTGGGCTGGTACACTTCCACCTCGCCGGTCACTTCCTCGAAGTGCAGGCCGTAAATCTTCTCGGCGGCGGTGAATACGCCCTTCAGCACACTGTCGGCCTGGAAATAAGGCTTGGTCTGGCTCTCGTCCAGGGCATATTTCTGCGCACGGAGCTTCTCGGCATAATAGCTCCAGTCCCAGGCCTTGATGGGGTGCCCGGCTATCTTTTCCATCTCCTTCACCTGGGCGTTGGCACTGCGGATGGCGGCATCCATGATGGGCTGCAGGAAGCCGTCCACGGTCTCGGGGGTACCGGCCATCTTGTTGGAGAGCTGATAGCTGGCAAAGTTGGGATAACCCAGGATCTGGGCCATCTCTGCACGCAGGCGGAGGGTTTCCAGCACAATGGCGTTGTTGTCGTGCTCGTCACCGTGGTTGCCGCGGGTAGAATAGGCCAGGAAAACCTCCTTGCGCTTCTCGCGGTCATCGCAGGAGCCCATGAAATCATAGTACTCGCTCACGGTGATGCCGGTCTTCTCCTTGAAGGCGTTGTTCTCGGCCAGGAGATTCTGGCCGAATTTCTGGGAAAGCGTGGCCAGGCGGGTGTTGATTTCGGCAAAGCGCTTCTTGGCGTCTCCCTGAAGGCCTACGCCGTTTCTGATGAAGCTTTCGTAGATTTTCTTAACCACCATCTGCTGCTCACGCGTAAGGCCCTCAGAAGCCTCGTAAACGGCCTTTACGCGGGCAAATAGGTCTTCGTTCATCATAATCTCGTTGGAGGCGTCCGTGATGAGAGGCAGCACCTCCTCTTCGATGGCTTGCATCTCGGGGGTGGAATCACTCTCGGAGACATTGAAGAACACGCCCTGCACCTTGTCCAGGATGGGGCTGGCGTTTTCATAGGCCAGGATGGTGTTCTCGAAAGTGGGGGCGTCGGGGTTCTTCACGATGGCCTCCACGTTGGCCTTCTGCTCCTGAAGACCGGCCTTGAAGGCAGGCAGGTACTGGTCTGTAGTAATCTTGGAGAAGGGTGCTGTCCCGTAAGGGGTGTCCCACTCCTGAAGGAAAATGTTGGTAGGTGTCTGATTGCAGGCTGTCAGCATGGCAAATGCAGAAAAAACAAAAATTAAACGTTTCATATCCTGTAGTATAAATTAAGCAGGTAATTCCATTTGGGAAGTTTGAAGGCAATCTCGGGCTCGTTCAGGCGCACCCGGAGGCCGGAAGAGAAGCCCAGGACGCCGCGGGGCAGTTTCCAGGAATAGCCGCCCTGGAAGTTCAGGGAAAGTGCCTTCCGGAAGTACTGGACATCGGCCGATACGGATGCCGCCCCTTTGTTCCAGGAGGCGCCACCGGAAAAGCGCTGGACGGGGCCCACCAAGGCCACGCCCTGCAGGGAGACATTGGGGATGATGAAGACGGGCACGCGGAAGCCCAGCTCTGCGCCGGGTTTCACCTGCCCCTGCTTGGAAAGGAGGTAGCCGGTGGCACGCACGTTGATGCCGTTAGAGCTGTAGCTCCAGTTCAAGTCGGCCGACCAGCGCAGTTTCTGCTCCAGGGGAAGCCGGAACAGGCCGGCGCTCATCCAGGCTTTGGAATTCTTCATCTGGTACTGCACTTCGGTCTTGCCTTGCCAGGTAAAGTGGTTTACGCCGCTCAGGCGCTGATATCGGCCTTGCAGGGCCGCCCGGAAAGACCAGCGGTTTATCTGGTATCGGCCGGCAAACCAAGTTTCTGCCCTATGGCCGGCGTTGCCGCTCAGGGCCACCTGGAAGTCGGCGGCACCGGAAAGCGTCCAATGCACGCCTATCTTGCTTTGGAAGCCGCCGGCGGCATGCAGGCGCTCATCGCCCCTTCCAAACTGCCCCAGGGCCGTAAAATAGGCGCTGATGCGCTTTGAGGGCGTGAATGTATATTTGAGAAAGGCGATGGGCGCATGGGTGTGCAGATAGGCCACGCTAAGCTTATTGGCCAAATCCAGCTGCTTGTCCACACCCACATAGGCCGATACGGCATTCCCCCTCACCAGGCAGGAAAGGGCCGGCGTGTGATAGCTGGCATCGGCCGATATCACCCAGCCGTCCTGCAGCCTGTCTCCGGTAGAATAGGAGGCCTGGCCGCGGAAGTGATACTGGGCGTTGTTGGTAGAAAGGTTGGTTCTGAGGCCGCTTTTCATGCCTGCAGCGGTGCCGTCTATGCTGGTGGTGCCATAAAGGCCGCCGAAGACGTCGTCCATCAGGGCTCCGTCCACGGTCTTGTTGGCCTTGAGGGCATCTGTGAGTCCGGTTTGCCAAAGGGTTTTCTGATCCAGGTGAACCCCGGCCAGGTAGTAGTCACGCTGCTCTCCGCGAACCCCTACGGCCATGGGGAAGGAGGCGGCCGAAAGGTTTTTTACCACATCTGAAGAGCCGTGAGAGGCTTCGGGCTGCACGGCACCCGTACGGGGAACCGACTGAAGCATCACGTTGAACACATCCTTAACGCGGCCCGCGTTCACGCTTACGGAAACCCGGTTTTCCAGGTAGTCCGGGCTTTGGAAAACCAGCACGTAGTCCCCTGCCCCAAGTCCGGTGAGGCGAAAGGCTCCCTTGGCGTCCGTACGGGTTTCACCCAAGAGCACGGCACCCCGGTACAGGCGCACCCGGGCGTTTTCCACAGGGTATCGGCCCGTCCGGGAAAGCAGCTTTCCCTTCACTCCGGTCTCCTGTGCCCACAGAAGGGTGGCCATCAGAAGCCCCAGGACTATCAACGCCAGCTTTCTCACTTGCCAAGGAGGATGAAGGTGGGATAGTGGTCGGAATAACCGTTGATGAACTTGCCGTTGGAGAAGGTACGGTGCGGCAGGCCCTTGTACTGACCGCTCTGCTGGGTCATGTAGGGCTTGGAATACACCGTTCCGTAGTATTTATTGCTCTGTTTCTTGATTTTGAGGCCTTTGCCGTTCACCAGGGCGTCGCTCACCAATATACAGTCAAAGATATTGGGGTCTCCCCTGTAGTAGAGGGAGCCTATGCCGTTGTCCAGCATTTCCCAGAAGGGGTTGAAGAAGTCTCCCTTCTTCACATCGGCCACATTCCTGCGGCCATGGAGATACCGGGACAGGGAGGCGTCGGCCGGGTTGTCGTTCATGTCTCCCATCACCACGCACTTGATACCGGGGTACCTGCCCTGCATCTCAATGGCGTGGTTGTACACAATCTCCGCCGCGCGGGCCCTCAGGTCCTGGCCCTTGTCCCCCCTGCGGGAAGGGAAATGGCACACGTAGAAGGCAAAGTGCTCGCCGTCGATGATGCCGTGGGCCATGAGGACGTCGCGGGTGCGGAAATCTTCCTGCTCCTGCTTGTTGTAGGTGGTTATCTTGATGGAAGTGTTGAAGTCGTAGGGAATGGCTTCGCTTTCCACCAGTTTCATGCGGGCGGGGTTGTACAGGAGGGCGCAGTCTATGCCGCGGCGGTCCGGGCTCTCAAAGTGCACAATCTTGTAGCCGGCCTTCACCAGCTCCGGCTGGGCAATGAGGGCTTCCACCACCTCGCGGTTCTCTACCTCGGCCAGGCCCAGTACCGTATGCCACACGCCGTTGTCCTCCCGCATGTCCGCAATTACGCGGGCCATGTTGTGCAGCTTGGAGGCATATTTGTCCGGCGTCCACTCGTTGGCACCGTCCGGCAGGTACTCGTAGTCGTTCTTGCCCTGGTCATGGGTGGTGTTGAACAGGTTCTCCACATTGTAGAACCCGATGATGTGCTTGGAACCCTTTTTCTTGGCACAGCCCTGCGGGGGCAGCAGTAGCATGACGGCCAGTACGGCCAGGATGGCTTTTTTCATACGCAACTTGTTTGTAATCATGCAAAGTTAATGATTATTTTGACCGATTCCACCCCCGTCACATAGAAAACACAAAACCCGGGGGCAAAAAGGCTGGTTTTTGCTCCCGGGTTCTGTAAATGAGCAGAATCTTATTTCAGGTTCCAGAAACTGTTGCCCGTCGGATCCTCCGCCTTGATGGCGGCCGATTTGTCCGCCGGCAAATTCACGAAGAAGTTAAAGCCGGTCTTTTCTTCCAGGTCCTTGATGGACATGGCGAAATCTTTGATCGTGACAGGCTGGCCTTGATAGCTCTTGTGGTCGAAATAGAAGCCGGCACCTATATATGACCCCTTGCTCAGACGAAGAAGAGCCTTGAAGAAAGCATTCGGGATAGGAACTTGCTTGCCCTCGTTGTCTTTGCGATACTCGATGGGATTATCCACCATGCAGCCGGTCACCACATACAATGTATCCGTACTGTTGGAAGAGGAACTCCAATTGCGCACCGCCGTCTCCAAATCTTCCCAAATGCCGGCATTGAAAGCCTTATCAGAAAGCTGAGGAGCGATGTTGGTGTAATAGAACGTCTGCTCGTTCATCTTGGTGGAAGCGAGTCGGTCTGCTGAAGGGAGCTGATGGCCGCGGTTGTACTTGGCACCTCCCTTGCCGTCGTTATAAATGTCGCCGGCCTTAGCATAGATGGCCTGCACAGACACAAACGGATCGGCAGCCCAGGCATCCGTACGCTGAACCGTCTTCTTGGTGTAGAGGTCACAAAGCGGATAGGCCACCCAATTGGCCACAAGGGCATCGGCGTCGTAGATGAAGGAGTAGTTGCGGTAGTTCACCTGGCCAATGGGAGCCGTATGGATGTAGTACTTGTCGCCTTCCTTCACCTCCGGCAGTTCCATCCAGGCGGGAACGCTCTTGTATTCGTCACCGTAATCTGTCTTGACGATTACCTCTTTTTCCTTGGTAATTAAGATCTTTTGAATCTCCCACGTGGGAGCGGTTGCCTCCGTAGTCTTGTAAGTAAAAGCAAATTGGATAACCTGGTCTTTGTATTTCTTCAGGTCAATGTCTCCGGAAGACTGGAACTCGAAAGAAGAGCCAGATGTCAAATTGGGAACGGTGACACTCTCCCAAGTTTCACCCTTATCTGCAGAAATCTTGACGCCGATAAATTTTGCAATATCGGTCTCACTATACATGTAATTAAGCGCATGGTCGAAACGCAGATACAACTGATCATGCCCCTTGAGGTTGATGCGGGGAGAAACCAGCCAGCTCTCGGTCTTGTGATTCTTCCCATCATAGGCTTTTGCAACGGCGCCATACTCCGGATGGTCGGCATTGGTTCCCCAAATACTACCCGAAAAATCGCCCTTATCCTTGTCTTGAACGGTGAATTCACCCAAGCTCTTGAGCGTTGTAAAGTCTACGGAGAGGACCGGGTCTCCCTGGACAACCGGCGGATCATCGGGGTCGATATTCTCCACTCCGGCCTGCGCTATAGCCACAGTAGCCGATACGGAAGAGCCGGAAACGGTGAAGGTCACGTTTCCGCTTCTCTCTTTCTCATAATTCTGGTCTATGGTCACCTCCACCGAGGCCGATCCGCCCGTGCCGGACGTCTTGCTCAGGTGAATCCAGGAAACATCGGCCGATGCCACCCAGGACAGGCTGGAAGTGAAGGAAACGGTTTCCTTCGCGCCCTCCGCCGGAACGGACAGGGAACGGCTGCCGCTGATGCTGATGGAAGGCGTGACGGGATTATCTTTGCTACCGCAGGCCACAAACACAAGGGCGGCCAGCGCCAAGAGGGTAATGGACTTGAACTTCATCGCGTATAGTGTTATTGTAAAGTACAAAGATAGGAAACTTTTTCCACAAAAAAAGCGCGGCCCCGGAAAGGGTCGCGCCTCTTTAGATAATAATGGAATTACTTGGAGGACTGAATGCGGAAAAGAATCACGCGGCCAGTGGACTCAAAAGTAAGATCCGTTGCGGCAGTCAATGCACTGTCAAACTTCACCGTATACATATCAGAAGCTGTTACAGTGAGGGTGTAAGGAGCGCTGCCCGTTGCTCCGGTATTGGCGGCAAGAGCCTGATCCAGAAGGGCACTTTCGCCGTTCTTGACAGTGATTTTGGATTCAGAACCGCTCCAACCTACACCATAGAAAGAGACCTCTTTAGCGCCAGCGGGAATGGAAATCGTAGCAGAACCATTCTTCTTGGAAGAGCCGAATTTAAGGGTCACTACATCCTTGACACCGTTAACGATAGCTTTTCCATCATCATATGCGGAGCTGAGGTTGCTCCAGGTAACGTTAGAAGTAAAATCCTCAGAAGGGGTCTCATCACCAGGCTCGTCGCCGGGCTCATCACCTGCTGTTCCGGGAATGAGACCTACCAGATAACCACTGGAAAGCTCAGGAGTCATGACATTGTCCTTCACATACTTCTGAAGATTACCGATAAGAATGACCACATCACCCGCCTTGAAAGCATCTTTGGACGTGAATTTCTCATTACCAAAGTCCTTGGCACGGAAAACAGTCAGGGCAGGAGACTCAGCCTTACCATCATCTGTAATTGTAAAGGTAGCATTACCATAACCGGTATCAATACCGGCATCACCCGTAACAATACCCTTTACATAGTAAGTTTCGGTCGTTTTGCCACCATCCGCAAGAGCATCGATGGTTTTAAGGGCATCGGCCACGGAAACAGGGCGGTCTACAGAAACCAGGCTGCTGCCAGTAGCAATTTCAGGAGTGAGAGCACCATTCTTCACGTAGCGCTGAAGTTTGCCCAACACCACAACCACATCACCAGCGGCAAGTTGCTTTTCATCCGTAAACCTCTCGCCATCGATATACATTCCGCGGAAAACGGTAATTGCATTCTCTTCAGTGCCATCGGCAGAGATAAGATAAGTGGCATTCCCGTAAGATGTGCTCAGGTCGGTAACCTTTGCGACAACACCAGAAACACGATAGGAACCAGCAGTGATCTCATTATCCGCCAACTTGTCAATGACAGCCAAGGCCTCCTTAACGGTCACATCCAGGATAGCACCCTTCTGGGTGATGGTAAGCTCAGCAGTATAATCCTTCTTGCCGTCGGTGGTCTTGAAGACAACGGTGCCTTCACGGTCTCCACCTTCGTTGGCGGCTGCGGTAAGGGTTACCACATCGCCGGCAAGGGCGGAAATACCCAACCAAGCCTTGACATCTTCGGGAATCTCGACACTCAGGTTGTTGCCTTTGTTCGCGAGAGTGACAACGAGGTCACCGCCTTCCTTGGCGATAGTAGCATCCTCGGGATCCACGGTTTCCACCTTGATGAGGGACTTGGTAATACTGATAACAGTAACGTCAACCAGTTCAACGGTGCCGTTGTAGGTGGTCTTGGGACCTTCCACGGTGATTTCGTCACCTACTTCAAGACCCCAGCTGAGGAAATTCTTGGTAGCGCCCTTGGAATCCAGGGTACCATAGATGTAAACCTCACCGGTACCGTCGTTCAGATACCAGTTGCCGTAAGTGGTATTGACAATGCTGGTGACCACACCGGTAACACGGTAGGTCTTGCTGTCCGGACCTTCGAGCACCTCTTTACAAGTGGCGTTGGAGACAGTGGCCAGACCCTGGATCACATTGATGCGCTGGGTCTTTCCGCCGCAATTGATCTGGAGTTCAGTGGTGCGTCCGTCAAGGGCTTTCTCTGCAGAAAAAGTAACCGTAACTTCACCGGCGGCACCGGAGAGGGTGGAAGCCGTGAGCCAGGTAGGGAGTTCCGCCATAACGGGGGCTTTCTCCGTGCCGATATTCACGGCCTTGGCAAAGGCCCAACTGTCTGTTGCGGTAATGGTCAGACTGGCAGTACCGCCATCGACAGGCAGGGAGACGTAGGAAGTAGAGACCTTGATCTCGTTCAGGTAGTGCTGATCGGCCTCTTTGGTGCAGCTCACGGCCAGGGCCAAAGTTGCTGCGATGGAAGCAAAAATATACTTGAGTTTCATAAGATGTGCCGATTGAAATTAGTTGAACAGATATTTGATACCGATGGAAGCATACCAGCACTGGGACAGGCTGTGGTTGGAAGTCCAGGTCTGGGTGCTGCCGCTGATGGCGGAAGGAGTGGAGAAGGTGGCATAGCCCTCTGCATCCACACCCTCATACTTGAGGATACGGGGATCGGTACCGATGGCAGGGTTCAGGTACTTGGCCACGCCCCAGCTGTTGTTGAACAGGTTCAGCAGGTTCTTCACATCCAGGCTGAGCTGCAGGGTGTTCTTGGTCTGGCCAATCTTTACGGTGAAGTCGTGCTTGTAGCTGAAATCCAGACGGTGCACCCAAGGGCTGTAAACGCTGTAGCCTTCGGCATACTGGCCCTGGTGCTTGGACAGGTAGCTGTCGTTGTGCACATAGTCCATGAAGCGGTTCTGGTCGTCGGCGGAGACAAAGCGGAACTCACGGTTTGCAACCTGCTCGTCCGTAGGAATATAAAGGGCGTCGAAGTTGTAACCGTCGCCGTTCATGTCGTTCACGGTCATGAAGGAGTAGTTGTAACCGCCCTTCCAGGCCTCATAGATGAGGGAGAAGTGGTTGCCGCTCTTGTCATGATGCGTAGCGGAAGCAACCACACGGTCCGGAGTCACGTACTGGGAGTTATGCAGGCCGATGTAGTTGGGGCCTTCCACGGTGGGAACATAGGTGAAGGCGGACTCGGCGGCAGAGCCGGGCATACCGGTGATTTCCTTGCTCACGGTGTGGGTGTAGGCGGCCATGAGGCTCAGGCTCTCGATAGGCTGCATGTTGAGGGTGACGTTGGCGCTCCAGCCATAACCCTTGGAGGTGTTCTCCAGGACGAAGGCCTTGGTGCCCGTACGGTAACCGGCAGGGTAGATGGGACGGTTGTCAACTCCGTTGAAGCGGGCGAAACCACCCACATCCGGAATGGACCAGTCGGAGATGGAAACGGCGTTGATGGTCTTGTTGAAGATACCCTCGGCCGTAATGCTGAAGGGGAAGGAAGTGGGGAAAGTATAGTCCACTGCGAGGGAGGTCTTCCACACCTGCGGCATGCGGAACTTAGGGTCCACACCGTTTACGGCGGAAGGAACGGTACCGTCCTCAGGCTTTACGGTGGTAGGATATCCCATACCCTGAAGTTTGTTCAGCAGGGCGTTCACCGTGGCGTTACCTTCGGCGTCCGTTGCCAGACCACCGGCGAAAGCGCCCAGAATATCATTTACGCTTGCATATTTATCCTTGACGGACTGGGGCAGGTTGGCATACTTGGTAGAGCTGCCAATCTGAGCCTGATACTGCACCAGACCACCGTTGGTAGGCATATTGGTGAAGAATACCAGAGGCAGACGGCCCACAAACAGACCGGTACCGCCACGTACCTTCAGGCTGCGGTTACCCAGCACATCCCAGGTGAAACCTACGCGCGGGGAAGCGGTAATCTTGGAAGAGGGCCACTTGCCGGTGTCGATATGGGTTTCCTGATAATTGTTGGCCTTGGGATAGTAGCTCAGGGCCAGGATGGCGTTGTTGGTCATCAGGTCCTTGTTGTTGAAGAACAGACCGTCTAAACGGAGGCCGTAGGTGAGCTTGAAGTTATCCGTAGCATTCCACTCGTCCTGGGCATAGATGCCGGCCTTGTAGAACTGCACGCGGGCGGCCGGCTTGGTTTCTCCGTCATAACCATAGGTAAGGC
>Ga0247608_10005321_pt1 | contig 13969 bp, 17 predicted proteins | sample 176DNAGHGlowgp2_FD_193490 | JGI IMG/M metagenome (GOLD analysis project Ga0247608, IMG submission 193490) | Sheep rumen microbial communities from Palmerston North, Manawatu-Wanganui, New Zealand - 1766 DNA GHGlow gp2 | ecosystem: Host-associated > Mammals > Digestive system > Stomach > Rumen ...
AAAATTCCTCAATGATAATATATTCTAAGATTAAGATTGATTAATAATTAATTAAATGTATCCTTAAAAAAGGGTACATTTTTTTTATATATAAGGATTAGTGATATAATCAATTTATGAATAAAGTTTTTATTATATCAATTATTTTTTTATTAACTCAAATAACTTCATTTGCAAATTCTATAAATCCTGCTTTGTATCAATCAATGCAGCGGAATTCATACAGGAATAATAATTACTCAAGATTTAGTACATATCGTCCCGTTCCTTATTGGCAGGCACAATCAAATTATGCAACAAGGGGCAGAGTATATCAAAACTATTCCGACTATAATAACTATCAAACAAGATACAATCAAATCAGGAGTTATAAATGATTAATATAGACTTCCTGACTTTAAAGGCATTTTTGATTGAAAATATTGATTTTTTAATAGGTTCAAGGCTCCAAAAAATTCAACAACCGACAAGAAGGGATTTTGTATTTTCATTCAGAAATAGCGGAGATGTAAGAAAATTATACATAAATATCAATCCGCAACTTTACCATTTGGCATTTATGAGTAAAGAGAACGAAGAAAAACGCTCTATTGTAATACCTAAAAAACCTCCGATGTTTTGTATGCTTTTGAGAAAATATCTTGAAAACGCAAAAGTTACCGATGCTCTCGTTGTTGAAAATGAACGAATTCTTGAGCTGCATTTTGAAGTATATGACGAATTATCGGAAAAACATATATTATGCTTGGCAGTTGAATTAATGGGCAAACATTCAAACGTGATTTTATATGATAAAGATACTTCTGTAATTATCGGCTGTGCACATAACGTAGGCTCGGAAAAAAGCAGATACAGAGAGCTGCAGGGCGGATATAAGTATATTTATCCTCCTCAAAACAAACTTAAACTATCTAATGAATTGGAAGAACAGTTTAAGGGCTTAGATGAATCAAAAATTACGGAGTATCTTAATAAAACGGAGTTTACTCCTGCAATAAAAGATGACAGATATACTCTTTTTTGTGAATTGCTTGAAAATTCAGAAAGGCAAAATTCCGTTAATGATATGTTAGACAATTATTATGCTTCTTTTCAAGAGAAAATTAATCTTAAAAATGAAAAATCAATGCTTTCGGATTTAACAAATCAAAGATTGAAACGAACGGAAAATGCGATTAATAAAATCTCTCAACTGCTTAAAAAACGTGATAATACCGATAAATATAAACTCTATGGCGAGCTTTTGACTGCTAATCTTTATCAAAAATGTGATTATCAAAAAAGCATTGATGTTTTTGATTATATTAATAACCAAAATATTACAATCGAGCTTGATGAAACAAAATCTTTAAAAGAAAATGCTCAAAGGTATTATAAACTCTATACAAAATCGAAAACAACAAAAGAAAAATCTCAAGAAATGCTTGATAACTTGAATATTGAAAAAGAATACTGTGAAAACATTTTGTATAGTATTCAATGTGCTAATAAGCTTAAAGAGCTTGATGATATAAAAACAGAGCTTGGAGTTAATACTGAAAAAGTTAAAAAGTCGGAAAAACCTGTTGTTGAGAAGATTAAAATATCTGACTTTGATGTTTATATAGGAAAAAATAATAAACAAAATGATTATATTGTGTCAAAACTCGCTAAAGATGAGGATTATTGGTTTCATACAAGACTTTGCGCAGGCTCACATATATTACTTAAAACCAACGGAATTGAACCCGATGAGAATACCTTGTTTGAATGTTGTAAATTAGCACGCAAATATTCATCAGCTTCGCTTCCTTCAAAAGTGGGTGTAATTTATACTAAGGCAAAAAATTTAAGAAAACCGCCTGCTTCACCGCTCGGGTATGTTACGTACAAAAATGAAAAAGAAGTTCTTGTATAGCATTTTTAGTAAATTATCTTTTTACAATCCAAACTAGCAAATTTTTTTTTTAGAGTTTTTATAATAAAAGCAGGTATAAAAGGATAAGTTAATGCAGGTACAAAAAATTCAAAATAATCAGATTATATTTGGTACGAGATTCGGCCCGAGATTAACAAGATTTATTGAAAATAATTATGAAGTATTAACAAGTGACAGTCGAAGGAATCTTGCAAATATTAGAAATAACGGTATTGATTCGGTTCTTGAGCTTGAGCCTGCAACAAAACATGAACAAGAAAAGTATAATTATATATACAAATTAAATCTGCATAGCGATATTGTAGACAAAAAGAATGATATTATGCGTTTAGGTCGTTCTCTTTACCGAGAATTTCAAGACTATGTAACAGGGAAATACAGCGGAAAAGTATTTGCAACAGATAACAGATTTCCTATTCCTATTAAAAACATAAAAGAAAATACATATATTTTAGTTACAAAACAATTTGAGGACAACAATATGCTTACGGAAAAAATACAAGAAGAAATCCGTCAAGCTCAAATTGTGAACGAAGAATTTAATAAATTTGAAAAGGATTACATAAAAAAGATAAAGGGTGAATAGATGCGAATTCAAAATATTCAAAGCGGTTACGATAATCAGAATTTTAAAGCAAAATTAGTTGATACATATGCAATGCGTAAAATTAAAGCAGGACTGACTTCGAGAGAAGCTGATACTTTTGAAAAATATGTTAATATTATTGAAAAAGTAAAAGACGATAAGACTTATGTATATGATGCCTTGTTAGCGGGAAATAACAGAGTTTACAAAATTCACGAGATTGATAAAAATGGCAATCTGATAAATCCTGCGCTTTTTGCTGATTATGGAAAAAATCCTTTAAATCCTCTAAAACAATTAGCACGAAGATATGAAAATTATCTAAAGAGGTAAAGTGGTAAAGGGGTAAATATAAAATGCAAACACAAAGAGTACAAAACAACACTCCTCAATTCAACGGAACATTGAGGTTTTATAATTTTAGAAAAAAGAAGTGGTCATATAAATCCACAACACCGAAAGAAGATAAAATGTTGTACGATTTATTTGAAAAGTTTTGTCCGAAAAATTTAACAAAAGTATCTAATTGCGGTAGTGATAAATTTGTTGGTGAAATGGAATATGATAAAGTTTTTGAGTTCATAGATAATTTACCAAAATTCAAAGGGTTTGACAGACCAATGATAGATGTATCAAAAAAGATAAATGCCAATATTACAGAATGGAATGTTCCTTATATTGACCGTCCATTTGACAACCCAAACAGCATGCATGGATACGAAATTGATTTATACAAGACATTTAAAATGAGACATTGGTTTGATAAATTAGAATTAATTAAAAAGAATTTATGGTAAAAAATATTAAAATAATACAAGTACAAAGAGTAAACGACAATTATAAAACAAGTTTTCAGCATTGTATAAAATACAAACTAATAGTATCAGCAAAAAAGTTGAGGATTTAATCACAAAAAGAAAGTATGTCAGCATACCGATTAAAAATTTTTTAAATAAAGATATTGCAGGAAAAATATTTGACATAACAAGACCAATTGAGAAAAAAAATTGGTAAAAAAAATGTTGCTAAAGTTGGTACTTGTGTAATTATTAACCCTTACTTTACCCCTTACCCTTTAAAAGTTAAATCCGGTTTTCTTGCTGCAAGAGTTTCGTCAACCTTCTTTATTGGAGTTGTTTGAGGTGATTTTAGAACCTCTGCCGGATTTTCTTCTATTTCACGTGCAATCTTCAACATCGTATCGATAAATCCGTCTAGCACTTCTTTAGATTCGGATTCGGTAGGCTCAATCATTATTGCTTCGTGTACGATTAACGGAAAATAAACCGTTGGCGGATGATAATTCGAATCCATAAGTCTTTTTGCTATGCCTAAAGTATTTACTCCCTGATGATGCTGTTTTTCGCCTGACAAGACAAATTCGTGCATACAAGGCTCGTCATAAGGAAGGTCATACACACTTTTCAATTTTTCTTTAATGTAGTTTGCATTCAATACCGCATCGGCGCTTGCGAGTTTTAAGTTATTTCCCATCATTAGAATATAAGCATAAGCTCTTACAAGTACTCCGAAGTTTCCGTAAAATCCGCGCACTTTTCCGATTGAATGAGGAATATTATAATCTCTTTTGTAACTGCCGTTTTCATATTTTATAATCGGCATCGGTAAAAAGTCTTTGAGCTTTTCAACTACGCAAACGGGACCTGCTCCGGGACCTCCGCCTCCGTGAGGTGTTGAAAAAGTTTTATGAAGATTTATGTGGACTACATCAAAACCCATTAACCTCGGATTTGTCCAACCCATAATTGCATTAAAATTTGCTCCGTCATAGTATAGCAATGAACCGTTTTCATGAAGAAGTTTAGAGATTTCTAATACTTTTTCCTCAAAAATACCTAAAGTGTTAGGATTAGTCATCATAATTGCAGCAACGTTTTCGTCTAATAAAGTTTTAAGAGCTTCAATATCGACTTGCCCTTTTTCGTTTGATTTAACTTCTACGATATCAAACCCGCACATTTTAGCACTTGCAGGATTAGTACCGTGTGCAGAATCAGGAACGATAACTTTTTTACGGTTAAGTTCGCCTTTTGTCTCGAAGTATCTTTTAATAATCATCATGCCGGTAAGCTCACCATGCGCACCTGCGGCAGGCTGCAGGGTTACCGCATCCATACCCGTAAGTGTTTTTAATGCTTCTTGGAGTTTATACATTAATTCTAAAGCTCCTTGTGCATCGCAGTCGTCTTGTGCGGGATGCAAATTGCAAAAACCTTCAAGAGAAGCGAGAAGCTCGTTTACTTTTGGGTTGTACTTCATGGTACATGAACCGAGAGGATAAAACCCTTTTTCAATACAGAAGTTTCTGTCGCTTAATTCTTTGTAGTGTCGCATAACTTCAAGCTCGCTCAACTGAGGCAAGCCGATAGCATCCTCTCTAACTAACTCCTTAGGAATAAAACCTTCTAATACACAATCTCCTAAACAAATCCCTTCAACACCGCTGCTTTTTTCAAATATCGTCTTCATCCAATCTTTCCTGTTTTAATATTTCACGTTTAACTTTATCTAAAGCATTTTGTATAATTCTTGAAATTCTTGATTGAGATATATTAAACTCAATTGCAATATCTTTTAACTTTTTATCATAGAAGTATTTAGCTTCTATTAAATCTTGCTCTCTCTGAGATAAATTTTTCATAGCTTCGCAGATACGTTTTTTTAGTTCAACAATTTCGGCTTTTTCCTCAGGATTTCTGCGAGAATCTTTAATTTGAGTAGGATTTTCAGCTTCTTCCATTTCATCAATGGAAAGAATTGTTTTATATACTGCATCTTTAATTTCTTCTTTTTCTGTTGCTGATTCATTTTTCATAACATACCATTTGTATCTTCTGCGCATTTCGTTTCTTACTGCCCATTTGATAGCTTTTGTTATGTATGCGGTATTAAATACATCACTGTTTTTTTGGGAATTTGTAGTGACATAATAAACCGTATAATTGGCAAGAGCTATTACTTCGGATAGCTCAATGAGTCCGAGTGAAGCAAATTTCTTGTATTCGACCTTGGATACGGTTTCAATTAAGTCTTTAAAATGAGATAGATTGGCTCTGCCCTCTCTCTCCTTGTTAATAGAATTTAAATCCTTCATACTCCTTATATTACCTAAAAACGTGAATAAATGCAACTTTTGCTTTACACTGTTATAAAATTATGATATTTTGATTTTGGAGTTTAAATGTCAATAACAGATTTAATAAATTTTGATAAACAATTTAACAAAATAATTATCGGAACGGATGAAGCAGGGAGGGGACCTGCTGCCGGTGGTGTATACGCAGCTTCGGTTTGTTTTGGGGAAAAAGAAGTTTCAAAAAATCTTATTAAGGATTTAGAGATTTTAAATGATTCCAAAAAACTTACCCCTAAGAAACGGGAATCAATTTATGATTCGATTTTAATGAATACATTAAATAAAATAGTCTGTATTGAAGTTGAGGAAATTGAAAAGATTAATATTTTGAATTCATCTCTTAAAGCCATGAATCTCGCTTGTACTGATATTGCGACAAAATTTAAAGACTCATTAACTCTTGTTGACGGAAACAAATTGATTAAAAATTATATTTATCCCCAACAATATGTAATAAAAGGTGATTCAAAATCAGCATCAATTGCAGCGGCAAGTATTTTGGCTAAAGTTACACGTGACAGGTATATGGAAAGACTTCATGACGAATTCCCTATGTATAATTGGGTTAAAAATGCGGGGTATTTAACCAAAGAGCATATTGCGGCAATTGATAAATACGGTTTAACTAAATATCACAGACCGTCATTTTTAAGAAAACATTTTGAGGCAAAGCAATTGAGTCTTATTTAAAATTAGTGTATTGTATGCTTGATTCTGTCTTTTCGTTTTAAGTCCGATTGCTTATCTGCGGTAATTTCTGTTTTATATTGAAATGGTTTACTGATGTGAAAAATTCCTACTCCTGTATTTTCATCAATAGCTACAACATTTTTAGGACTGAGTAATGCAGTTTCTTTTTGTGTAAATTTAAAAGTGTTATCTATGTAATTAATTGCGTGTGTTTGAAGCATAGTGTTTGTTACGGCAATATTTAAACCGACAGGAGATTTTTGATCAATGTAGTATACACATTTTTGAGCAAGGAGTTTACATTCATAAAACAATGTTTTTAATCCTTCACCAAAAATCTCTCTTATATATGCGGTTGCTCCGTTTTGTTGGATTTGTACTTGTCTGCCTAAATACAAACCTTCTTTATTGTAAAAACGCCAAATATTTCCATTCCGCTTGGGAATAGCTTTGTTTGTTGTTAAAAATTCTGCGATTGGCGATACCTTGGACATTTTAATACTCTTTTAATCAAATACGTTATACTTACTATATTTACCCCATTTATACGGTTTTGTTTCTTCTGTTACAGATTTTATTTTATATTTGAATGTTTGATTTTCCCATTCATATACATTGATTCCGTATCTTTCTTTAATTCCTCCAATTGGAACCGGTTCTTGCTCCAGTACATGCTCAATAACTTGTTTTGTTTGTGTTTTATTCTTCAAGTCTATTGTAACTCTTGTTGCGGTATAAGCTATAGGCTTATATTCATCTATATCTTTGTTTTCTTTGCTCCAAAAAGATGCCATTTTTGGTTTTACTCTTGTATATTCTCTGAAAATCGGTTTTAGTTTTTCTCCAAAAATAAGCTTATGAACCTCTATACCATAATTTTTTGGATTAATAGTCATTTCACCCAAATAATTACCATTTTCTCCATAAAAATATAAATCATGGTGCTTCCAAAAGGGATTGCTGTCCTGTTTTACTGCATGAAATTTATTTTTTAATAAATATTTTGTTACCGATGATTTTATGATTGGCGATACACTTGGCATTTAAATATATCCTTTTCTATTTTGATTGTACTTTTTCAGCTTGTTCATCATCTTTGTTTTGTAGTGATAAATTTTTTACATCCGAAATGTTTACCCCCGGAATATTGCTTTTAGAAAGGTTTCTGATTTTGAGCTCAGCTTGTTGTGCTTTAAACAAATCTCTTAAAAATAAATCTTCTCTTGCTTGGGTTTTCATATTTGCAAAAACTTCTCTTAATTCATCTTCAGTTAAACCTTCTTCTGCTCTCATGCAAACAACCAGCTTTTCTTTGCGGAAAGTAAAATATGAGCCCGCAATTATTCCCCATAGTAAAAATCCTTGAATAATATTTATGGAAGGAATTTGATTTACAAAACCTGATACTACATTCCAAAGCTTCATACAACTCCATGCCGGAAACCAAGCGAAGCCTGCAACAAGACAACATCCAATAAATGCAAGATATATTATCCCGCTTATACCTTTTATTTGAATTACATTTAGACCTTTTTTCATTTCAATCCTGCCATATTCAGAAATTCATCTTCATTCAATATTATAACACCTAAATCTTGAGCTTTATCCAATTTTGAACCTGCATTTTCTCCGGCTACAACAAAAGATGTTTTCTTTGAAACGGAAGATGAGGTTTTTCCGCCTTTCGATTTAATTATATCACTCGCTTCATCTCTTGTCATTGATTGTAAAGTTCCTGTTAAGACAAAAGTTTTTCCTGCAAATTCATCAGTCTTAATGATTTGAACAGGAGTAAAATCAAAACCTAAGGCTTTGAATTCTTCAAGCATTTGTAAATTATGTTCATTGTGGAAAAATTCATAAATATTTTGTGCGATTTTATCTCCTATTCCGTCAATTTCTGCCAATCTTTCTATGCTTGCTTCTTTAAAACTGTCTAATGACGGAAGCTCATTTACAAGCAGTTCTGCCGTTTCTTTTCCGACATTACGAATCGATAGAGCAGTTATGAACTTGGACAGAGGCTTTTTCTTTGACTCTTGAATTGCATTATACATATTTGTTGCGGATTTTTCTTTAACCAAATCAAGTTTTAAAAAGTCATCTGTAGTGAGTTTGTAAAAATCAATAGGAGCTTTTACAAGACCTAAGTTGTACAGTTTTTCAATAACCGAAGGCCCTACCGAATCAATGTCCATAGCTTCTTTAGAAACCCAATATTCAAGTTTTGCTCTTAAAACTGCAGGACATTTAGGGTTCAAACAATAAAGATTAACCTCTCCTTCAACCTCTTTAATCGGTTCATTGCAGCTCGGGCAATTCTTTTGGACTTGATAAATTGGTAAATTATTATGCTCATCCGAATCGCATACTTTAATTACTTTCGGAATAATCTCAGCCGCTTTTTTAATCAGGACTCTGTCGCCTATCCTTACATCAAGCCTTCTTATTTCATCAAAGTTATGCAGACTTGCTCTTGATACAACACTTCCTGCAAGATTTACAGGGTCTAATACTGCAACGGGAGTTATTGCACCTGTTTTACCTACTCCAAGCTCTATATCTCTCAAGGTTGTTGAGATTTCTTCCGGAGGAAATTTAAACGCAGTTGCCCATTTTGGCGCACGAGAAGTGTAACCTAATTCATTTTGATAGGCAAGATTATTAACCTTAATTACAACTCCGTCAGTTGCATAATTAAGCTCAAATCTCTTTGTTTCCCATTCTTTGCAAAAATCAATTGCACCTTCTATATCTTTAACTAACCTGATATTCGGATTAATTTTAAACCCCAATTCTTTGACATATTGAATTCCGTCCCAATGAGTAAGCGGATGTTTTGACGCCCTTTCAATAATCGGAGTATACGTGAACATTGATAAATCACGTTTTGCGGTAATAGAGCTGTCTAATTGGCGCAAAGAGCCTGCTGCCGCATTACGAGGATTTGCAAAAGGTTTTTCTCCTTTCATAAGATTTTCTTCATTAAGCTTTTCAAACGAAGTTTTTGGCATGTATATTTCGCCTCTAACTTCTACATCTGCATCTTCAAACAGTTTAAGCGGAATAGCTTTAATTGTTCTTAAATTTTGCGTTATTTCTTCTCCGACAATCCCGTTTCCCCTTGTTGCACCGTGAACAAATGAACCGTTTTTGTAGGCTAAAGCTATCGCAAGACCGTCAATTTTAAGCTCGCAAACAAGCTCTACGTTATTGCCAAACTCATTGGTAATTTTTTCATACCACTTGCGAAGTTCGTCATAACTGTATGTGTTATCAAGAGAATATAAACGGTATTTGTGCTTAACCTCCTGAAACCCCGTACTTATTCCTCCGACTCTCTGAGTAGGGCTGTCGGGAGTAATCAAAAGCGGATACCGTTTTTCCAATTCCTCAAGCTCTTTATACAATTTATCGTACTCAAAATCACTTATAAGCGGATTATCCAAAACATAATAATTGTATGAATATTTATTTAATTCACCCTTTAAAAAATTAATTCTCTCTTGTATCATTTTGCCTCAAAAAACTATTCTTGATTAATATCTGATTATTATTTCTCGCACGAATTATTCTTTTTACAAATACACCTATTATCAAAAATAAAATATATAACGATATACAAAATATATTTATAAAAAGAACATTTCGCTTTATAATATGTGAATTGTCATATACTTTTATAATTGCAGCATCTCTTTCCGCATTTCTTCTACTTAAATAGCCTGTAGAAAAAAGATTAACGCTCTTTTCAAAATCCGTGTAATATTTTATATAATATTGCGGAATAATTGAAGAAGAACGTTCTACATATAACAAATCCTTATTTTTAATATACAATGTTTGTCTTTCTTCTATTGGTCCAAATATGGTATTTTGAGCTATTGTACAATTATGAAATGTACAATTTAATGTTTCTGATATAGGATTTAAACTAAATAATGCAACAATAATTGTATTTATAGCCATAGCAGCAATCATTATTATCGGTAATAATAACATTGCGACAAATAATCCTATGATAATGTATACTATATTTCTATTGTTCATAATTGCTGCTATTTATTACCTAAATTTAAGTTATTTCTTGCTTCTGCACTTTGTTTAATTTTGTTTTCACGTTCAAAAGTGTCCGCCTCCAAAGTATGTTTAATCATAGAAGCTTTTTGTATACTGTCATCTATTCTTTCATAATCATAGATAGGATTTTTCTTGATATTATTCATACAGCATAATTGTCTTACTCTTGCTTCAGCTCTTGATAATACATCTATTTTATTTATGACATGTGCCATATTTATACTCCTTTTTATATTTTATATAAATCATTTTCTATAATTTTTATAAAGTTATTATCAGCAGAATTTAAATCTACAATATCAACTTTGTATGGAAATGTTGAGTTTCTAAAAATAGATTTTAATTTTAAAATATCAGTTATATCAATCGGAGATTTTGTATCAAGTGCAATATCTACGTCAGAATATTTTAAAGCTAATCCTTGAACACGAGAACCAAAAACAAATACTTCCGCATTGTCCAAAACACTCCCAACGGTATTTTTGATAAATTCTATATATTTTTCTTCTAAATCTAATTTAGCCATTATTCCCCTTTAAAGCATTTAACAACCAAGATATTTCATTATAAAAGCTTGGCACAATACTTAAAACCTTTTTTGCAATAACTTCATCATATGTGTGTGAAGTTAAGTTTCTCATTTCACGAAAAGTTGTCCATGTTTCTAAATTAGATTGTAAAATATTAAGTTCATTTGCAGTTCTAATCATATCATTGAAAGACATTTGATTAACATCTTCTATAACAAATGCTTTATCAATGAAATATTTACGAATCGTTTTTAATGTAATAGAATATGTGAATTCAAATCTCTGTATTACTGAATCTCTGACTGCTTCGTCATTTTCTTCTTTTTTAAAGCGTTCAAGAATATCACCAAGCTTCTTGTATGCTTTTTCTAAGGATGTATAATCGAAAGTTCCTTTCTGCACTATATTTCTCCATTTTGATTTTTTGTATCTGTTAATATTCGAATTATACCAATCATAATCCAAAAAGTAAACTGAATTTGAGGTCGGAAGAATACTGTGTCGACTATTCCGTGAGTTAAAATACCGATTACCGATAAAAGCGCCGCAAGAACAAAAATAGAATCTGTAAACTTATTTTTACAAATAAATCTTATAGCTTTATATATATTAATTCCTACGAACGATACAAATGCTATTAGTGCAAATATTCCGCTCTCTACGGCAGTTTCAAGGTAAATATTGTATGCGCTTAGTGCATCAAAACCGGTTTTCATATAAAGTCCGTAAATTTCTCTAAAGTTTTGATTTCCGCAGCCTATTCCAAGGAGCCAATTATCCTTGAACATTTGTATACAAGAATTGTAAACATTAAATCTGAAAGAATTAGAGCTGTCACTTCTCATTGCAAAGATAGAAAATATTCTTGCCCTAAGTGATGCAGTCGAAACAATTATAAATGATATTGCAATAGCACCAAATCCGACAAGCATTGTAAAAACTTTTCTTAATTTCGGTTTTAGGAATTTATAAATTATGCAGATTAGAACAATAAGTTCAAAAAATAATCCGATATATGCCCCTCTGCAACCGGTTAAAATCAGTGTAATACAAGCTAAAAGTCCGCCAAGAAGGGAAAATGGTAATAATTTCTTGTTAATGAACGGTAATGCGATAAATGCAGGAATTATTGATAACATATATCCGCCAAAAAGATTTGGGTTATACGGTTTAAGAGTTCCGTACACCCTTGTCATAACTTCTTCGGGGTTAAGATGTGACATGTCCTGCCAGCCCGATATTTCTTCCACTGCGCCAAAATTCTGTAAAAATGCAAATACAGTTTCATAACACGCACATAGTACAAAAGAAATATAAATCCACTTAATTTTGTCCCTGTTATCTTTTAGATAATGAACAACGGATATATAAAATCCTATGTACGTAAGAGTTTTAAAAAATCCTTTCAGACTAAGATAAAAAAGTGATGAACCTGCAACACTAATTACAACAAAAACGAAGTATAAAAGTAAAAATTTATCTGCAAGACTCATTTCAAACTTTTCGCCTGTTTTTGTGAGTAGTTTTACTGCAGTCAGCATTATTGCAAAAAGCGCAAAATATCCTATGTTATCCGAGCTTGCAAAAGTTGAAGCAAAAATAACGAGGAAAATGTTCAAACCAATCAACCTGTCTATATTTTGCAGAATAAAACTTCTGTCATAGATAGGTTTAAAAAGTTGTTGAATTATATTTAAAAATTTGTTTATTAGCATTACTATTAAATGAAAAGTTTAAACAACTTTCCACTTTCCACTTTCAATTTTCCACTTTTATCCCAGATTTGCGCCTTCACCATCGTCTTTAATTTCGATATCTGAGGTTACTCTTACATCGGATATTGTTCCGTTGAATTTATAGTTTTCACCTTCTAAAGTTACAGGAAGTCCCATTTTAATTTTATTCCCTCCGACAACGGCTCCGTCTTTTGTTATTTTTGCGGTATCTGTTACCGATACAATTGCATCAAATATTGCCGGTTGTGCAGGGTCTTTTACTAAAACATATTGCTTCTCGTTTTTTGCGGCAACTGCAGTTTGGCGGGGAGAATATGCAACACCGTTTACGTTAAGCTCTGTATAAGGAACATTTCTTATTGTGATAAATGTTTTTTGACCTGCTTTTATCGGAAAATCTTCGCCGGTTACCGTAACACCACGCAAAAATACTTGGAAAGATATTTGAGAGGTTGCTTCGATTTGTTTGTCTGCGGTTTGTCTAAAGTGCTTCATTGTGAAAACACCTACAAATAAAGCAATTATTACACCTATGATTATTATGATATCTACTATATTAAGTTTTCCGAGAATATTTTTCATAATTTATTCCTCCACTTCAATTTTCTTTGGAATAGCTTCTAGAATTTCTTTTACGGTTGTTGTTGCGCAACCGAACTGTTTAATAACAATTCCTGCGGCAATATTACCTATAATAGCTGCATATACAGGGTCGCTTCCTGTCGCAAGGGCGAGTGTATAAGTTGCTGTAACCGTATCACCTGCACCTGTTACATCAAATACTTTTGACTTGTTAAATACAGGTATATATACATATTTACCCGTTTTGTCGATTACTACCATGCCGTCAGAACCGCAGGTAATCAGTACGGACGGGGCACCTGTTTCTTTTAAGAGTTTGTTCCCTGCAAGAATATAATCAGCTCTGTCTTTCAGGTAGAAGCCTACATGCTTTTGTGTATCAGGAAGATTCGGAGTCATGGAGGTTATACCTTGATATCTTTCCAATTGCTTTTGAGCATCAACTATAACGGGTTTATTTTCTGCTTTTGCAGTTTCTACAATCGTTTTAATAACTTTATCCGTTAATGTTCCCAAGTGGTAATCGGACATAATAACCGCATCATGTAACGGAATCAGTTTTTTTACCGCTTCAATTATTTTATTTTCTGTTTCTTGTGATATCGGTGTATTGGTTTGTCTGTCAATTCTTACAATCTGCTGAGTTACGGATTGTGAGCAAGAACCTGAAATTCTTGTCTTAGTGATAGT
>Ga0247608_10005322_pt1 | contig 13967 bp, 13 predicted proteins | sample 176DNAGHGlowgp2_FD_193490 | JGI IMG/M metagenome (GOLD analysis project Ga0247608, IMG submission 193490) | Sheep rumen microbial communities from Palmerston North, Manawatu-Wanganui, New Zealand - 1766 DNA GHGlow gp2 | ecosystem: Host-associated > Mammals > Digestive system > Stomach > Rumen ...
GTAAATTATGCTCGAATATTTGGCGATTAAGGCAAAATGGATTAATTTTGCAGCGTCATTTTATGAATTTGGAGAGAGAGAAGAATAATCGCCCGCTCATAGCGCATTTGTCAATGTTCGGAGCGTGTGCAGGCTGGGGGCTGATGGCTCCAGTGGGTAAGGATGCTATGACGCATGGCATCGACGGCATCACGATGGTCACGTTCAGAGTTGTGGGCGCCTGTCTGCTTTTCTGGATAGCCTCACGATTCGCGCCAAAGGAAGAAGTGCCCATGAAGGACAAACTGATGTTTATCGGAGCTGCTCTCATGGGACTGGTGTTCAATCAATGCTGCTACACCATCGGCCTGAGTATCACCTCGCCTATCAATGCCTCAATTGTCACCACGTCGATGCCTATCTTCGCAATGCTGTTGTCAGCCTTAATCCTGAAGGAGCCGATAACAGGTAAGAAAGCATTGGGCGTAATGATGGGTTGCAGTGGTGCACTGATCCTGATACTGACTAGTGTTGCCCATACTGACAGCAGGGTGGGCGATATAAGGGGCGACTTGCTCTGCCTGTTTGCGCAATTCTCATTCGCTCTCTATCTATCACTATTCAATCCGCTCATCAGGCGCTATAACGTCTTTACGATCAACAAGTATATGTTCTCCTGGGCCACGCTGATACTGCTGCCTTTCACATTCTCGCACGTCAGCGAAATGGTGTCTCAGCCTATAGCGATGAAGACTTGGTGGGAAGTGGCCTACGTCGTTTGCATCGGTACCTTCGTCTGCTATATCCTCACGATGATTGGCCAGCGAACGCTGCGCCCTACGGTAGTTTCCGTCTATAACTACGTGCAACCTATCGTCTCTGTTGGCGCCTCGCTGCTGATGGGTGTTGGCATCCTGAAGCCTACCCACGCTCTTGCCGTCATCCTTGTATTCAGCGGCGTCTGGCTGGTTATCAAATCAAAATCCAAAAGGGATCTGGAAGCACATCTCACAAAGTAAGGGTATGCACAAAGACGAAAAATAGCATTTCGGCAGGATAGAAAAATTGGAATAATAACTATACTTGTTATGCGCAAAATGAAGAACGGTGGCCCATACAAACCTTATGCCATCATCGACCAATACACTTTTGAGAACAATGTTAGTAATCTACAAAAAGGAACTCCGCTTTAATGGCCTTGCTTGCCGTACCAAACGGGGCTCCCATCCTAAATAGGTTCCTTTCATGCTGCAAAGCATAGGAACTTTTCCTTTATCTTCCAAACATTTCTATGCTTTTTTCCCCATAAAATAGTTTTTCACGTAATTTCTTCCCAAATCCTTTGCTGTTTCGAAAACTTTTCTTATCTTTGCCCACAGAATTAAGTTTAACTCTAAATTTATATGCTTATGAAAGAGGTCAGAATATCAAATTAATGAAAGTACTCGGTCTCAACTTGATGCAATCAGCACAGTATTGGCAGAACTGCAATCTGAACACCACAGCCGACCTAAACGAAACCCCATAGGCTTTATACAACCTAAGGAAGACGAAGAATGAAACAAGAAAATTATGCAATTAGGCAGGGATAATTGAAAAAAATCCCTGCCTTTTTCTTTTTAGTTTCAGAAATATATCTTACCTTTGCAGTCGTTAAATCAAATAGTATGGAAAAATCAGTTACAATAGAGATTCTTATAGCTAAAGTTTTGGATGAGATTAGTCATAAAGGGTTCTCGTCTATTCAACCATTTAGTATAGGTAAGATAGAAAAGCGAATGGCAGAGTTTGCTAAGATTAATGATATCATATTGGGTGGGGACGATATATATATGAGTGCCAAACAGCTCCAACATTCCCTACGTGCTTCAAAAGAAGCAAAAGATTTAGTTGTATCTAAAGAAGAACTCATTTCCTTTCCTTCAAGACGTTTCACGATGGAATTGTATTATGATGGGGAATGTTTTATTTATACAGATGGTAAGTCTAAGTATATAGTGCATCCCAATTACAAAATGAAGATTAGTAGAGAGATTGTAAAAAGAGTCAATTTCATCACAGCCTCTCGGCGTATTGACAAGATGGAATTCAATGGGAAACGATATACTAAAATAGAAACCGACTGCAACGATAATTGATGCAGTCGGCTAAGAGAGTGAAGGAAACCAAGCGGCAAGGTCGAATTGCTCATCATCACACAGATGCCACCGTTCCGCACATCGTGGCTCTACTTGGTCTCTCCTTTCACGCTGCAAATATACGATGTTTTCCCTTAACTTCCAAATATTTCTTCGCTTTTTTCCCCATAAAATAGTTTTTCACGTAATTTCTTCCCAAATCCTTTGCTGTTTCGAAAAAAATCCCTATCTTTGCCCCATCGGATAGAGCTGCGTCTCTTTCCAAAACATATTTAAACAACGAAGCGTTATGCTCGACTTGCTAATGGAAACGTAGGAAACTTCCAATGAACTGCAAGGACGGTGTATCGGTTCGCGCATATAGCGTGGACTGATTACTCCTTCTCAGTTCAAGGCAATTCCTACGGCCTCCATTAGAAGAAGTGGTATATCAGTGCCACGCTTCTAAATGTAAATCATTAAATGCCGATAAGGTACTGTATAGGCAGCGTTATATAATATGGGTACTGAAGGACTATTTCTATCAATTGACCAGCTTGCTGAGAACATCATTTCTTCTTTCAATGCAGATGATAGGGCAACGCTTAAGGAAACGGGAAAGTTAATGCTTCATAAAATGAAACATCATGAAGGTATGTTCTCGGTAGTTAAACGGCCATACATAGTTGCCAAGAGTCTCTATTTCATGCTGACAGAAGATTACTTATCTACAGAAGAACAGATGTCTGTTGTCAAGTTAGTTTACTTTTGTCTGCTTAATAACTATCTCAAAAATTGTGATAGCAAATATGGTGATGCAGGTTACGAAGATTTAGTCTCAGGAAGTGAACTTGCTCTTGTGCTGTTTTCTATGCAGAATCAGTTCCTAATGTATTCCGTTATAGCAGGTCAGGCAGGATATATTAATCCTGAAACACATCTACGTAACCAAATGCTTTTATTTGGTGGAATTGTAAAAGAAGCAGAGATTGCTCATATCAATTCCCCTTTGGAGGATATTATCTACAAGTACTTTGTGGATATTTTCAAAGAGTTACGTCCTCATTTGCCTATCGGTGAACAATTAGCAGCAATTAAAGAGCAAAGTACATCGGTAATTAAAAGCATCAAGAGGGGCATTAGCATTAACTTTAAGGATGTAGACGACTTTTAAACTATGATTTGGTTTATACTTGCGATTATATTCGCCATATTGGCATTTTACTTTCATAACAGTGCTGATAAAATGGAGAACTCTACCAAGAGTAATCCCCAGCCCTCGTATGCCGCACCTAAATCGAAAACATATTGGGAATCATTCAAGGAAAGTAATCCTACTAAGGCGAAAGAAATAGAAACTCTTTGGGGACTCGATTTCTCTACACTTAGTGATAGGGATGCAAGAGAAAAGAAAGAAACGCTTGAACGATTGAGTAAGGGCATGAATTGTTCTATATCTCAAATTAAGGAAAACTATTTGAAAGAAATCGAAAAATATTCTGCTCGTCTCATTCCTCAAATGATTGAATCTACTAGCAGGGAACGGTCTAAGGAAATGGAAACATTCCACATTGGAGAGGGCAACACTGCATCAGCCTTGATGGTTAAATGGTTAAAGGAACGACACAAGGAATTGGGGGCACCAGATGCGAATATTTCTGCGTCGGCATCTAATAAGGAAATGGAGATTGCAAAGTCATACTTCCCCTATACAAAGATTGAGGATTTGCAAGAGCGAATCAAATCATTAAGGGAAATGTCTGAACTATTCAAATGCCCAATAGAAGGTCTTGAAAAGCTCTATAAAGATGATGTGATGAGTAAATATGATGGTACGTATGAGAATTTCCATTATCTGCCTGAAGCATATAAATATATGGCCAATCAAGCCTATGAAGTTGCACCGCGAGTGGCGCTAAAACCAGAGAACACTTCATATGGTATAATGTGCGATTGGCTTTCTGACATCATGAAAGCAGAAAGACATAAGTTCCTTGATAGTGGGCAAGCCAGATGTCCATACTGTCATAGCACCAATGTAAAGTTGCTGATGTTTGATGATGAATTTGAGTGCAATTCATGTAATAAACGATTTGGCGGTTTATAAAAATAATAATTATGGGACTATTTAGTAGAACAAGGAAACCGATTCCTCCATACGACACTTTGGAGGCAGAACAAAGGTATGCGCTGTACTTCTTGTTGGAATACCTTACAACAAGAGGAACCATCCCTTTGCACGAAATGTCATTCGCTTTACAATATCTGGAGAAAGCAGCTATTTATTTTGGTATGACAAAACGACAAATAGAAGAATTCAAACCATTTTACAATACCTATGAGAAGATTGTGCCGTACATTAAGCAAATCAAGAACAGGCAGATTTTGGAGTATATGATTAGCAACTGCTCCAACATCTTCATCCTGATGGATAGAAGCGATGAGCACAAGCGCATAGGAGAACAAGCATATAAACTATATGAGGAACTGGGCTTCCCTTATGACGAAGTGAGATACATTGTAAACAAGTATATGTATAGAACGGATATATAATGAAACGATATCATTCCAATTGATAATACAAACAAAATATTAATAGTAAAAATATGAAAAGATTAATTGTAATTCTTTTAACAATGTCATCTATCATGGCATTTGCCCAGCAGTTGGATGGTTACAACTGCATTTATTTAAACTCTCATACAAATAACCAGTGGGGGCTTGATGACAGAATAAAGGCTTCTTTTGAAAAAAAAGGGTTTAAAGTCGTAACTTCTCGTACAGATATTCCTAATGCCCCGAATGAAAGACTGGCAACATTGGAGTTGACATACTCTTTTGAAATTAAATATGGCGGAACACCTTTCAATTTCAAATTAAAGAATATGATAGGTGAGCAAGTTTTTGAGGCAGAAGGAGTGGGTAACACAATGTCGGCCAAGGCAGATGCTAATCGTGCATGCAAAAGAGCATTAGGAAAGATGGAAAAAATGCCCTATAAGTTTGACCCCTCAAAAACCCCAAAACTGCCGACACCTAATACAGAGAAATCTTCTTGGACTGAAAGTCAAATACGCGAATATCTTTCTACATCAAGAATAGAAGATGTCGAGGGTATTTATAAAAACATTGGTGGTTCATATTTCCAGATAGCCATTTTAGCTGATCAAGGAAAGTATCTTGCAATCGTTATGGAAACGGATCAACCAAATTGGTTTGTTGGTAGCGTAAAAGCTATCATAGAAAAACTCAAAAGCAATTATTATAATACCTGCTATTTTGAAGATAACTATTCGAAAACAGAAACCATTTCTGAGTTAGACAAAAATGGTGTATTAAAGATTGGGAATCAATCATATATGAAATTGTTCCCTGTTCCTAAAGAATAGTGGTTATTTCACAAAATAAGAAAGGAAAATGACTATCTCCTCTTAACTATTACAACAGGATTAGTTAGATGTGGGCGTTCTTACAAGTAAAGAACGCCCACTCATTTTTAGAGGTGTTATTCAAAAAGAATATTCCAATATGGAACAACTTTATTGTGAATACCATCGGCAGTAACCTTGCGAACTAAACCGCCATCACCTTTGGCAACATTATTATCCCAATGCAATGGCTGCAAGTTATCCAAATCATCACTACCACCCTTAGCTTTAGGAATAATGTGGTCTATTTCCCAACCATATTCAGATTGCTTGCCATAATCGTTGAAACGAATAAGAGCATAACAATCATCAAAACGCCAAACACTTTTGTCCTTACCTGGAACTTCTTTTCCTTTTGCCCACACAAGTAGAGGCAAATCCTTAATCTTATTCATACGAAAGACATAATATTTAAAATATCAATGTTGTAGTTGTCAGCTACATTAGGAATGCACAAACGGCTTTTACTTCCAATCTGACCTACAAAACTAACACTAAGATGTTCATCTACACATATAATATGTTTAACTAAGCTGAACGATGCAAATATAGGGCAAAAAAAATGAAATGAGCAAATAATTCGTAAAAAAAACGTTTGCGGCATACAACCTACGAGATTTTTTACTATCTTTGTCCCCGACAACGAGCCATTGAAACAGGCTGGTGGCTCAGCGTCGGGAGTTCATTGACAAGCAAATCACGGCAGAATGAGGAAATGAGAACCGTTGCCAGTTCGTAACCCAGTTTTTTCTCAATCCTCGGAACTGCCTTTATTTACAAAAGGTTTGCGATTTCTTTCCAAAGTTACGACAATATTTTGTAACTTTGCGCCAAAGAAATCCTAAAAAATATGAAAATTGGTATTATTGTCGCGATGGACAAGGAGCTGAAGCAGCTCCAATCGCTCTTTACGGAAGGAAACGTACGCGTTGAGAAGTGCGGCATCGGAAAGGTGAACGCCGCTCTGGGAGCCCAACGCATGATTCAGGAGTTCCACCCAGACGTCATCATCTCGTCAGGCTGCGCCGGCGGCAACGGACCTGAGGTGAAGTTGCAGGACGTGGTCGTCAGTGCCGAACTCGCCTACCACGACGTTTACTGCGGCCGTGCCATCGACGACACGACCGTGTACGGCCAGGTGCAGGGACTGCCGGCCCGCTTTGTGCCCGACCCTGCCCTGCTGGAAAAAGCCGTACAGATCCCTTCGGTCCATCCCGGACTTATCGTCACCGGCGACTGGTTTGTCGATTCGCGCGAGAAGATGCGCGAAATCGTCAGCCATTTTCCCGACGCCAAAGCCGTCGATATGGAGTCTTGCGCCATTGCACAGGCCTGCTACATCCAGCACGTGCCCTTCATCTCGTTCCGCGTGGTGAGCGACAAACCGCTTGAGGACAGCGATGCCTCGCAGTATCACGACTTCTGGGACACGGTGGCCGAGCAGTCGTTCCACGTCACCCGCACCTTTGTCGAATCCATACTGCAATGAAGAAGATTCCAAGTTTCCAAGTCGATCACGAACGTCTGAAGCGTGGCGTGTACGTCAGTCGGCAGGATCGTGTCGGCGACGACGTCGTGACCACTTTCGATGTCCGCATGAAAGAGCCGAACCGTGAGCCTGCCCTGTCGCCGTCGGCCATCCACACCATCGAGCACCTCGCCGCCACCTTCCTGCGCAATCACCCCGTGTGGGCTGAGCGCGTCGTCTATTGGGGCCCGATGGGTTGCCTGACAGGCAACTACCTGCTGCTGCGCGGCGACCTCACGTCGGAGGACGTCCTGCCGCTTGTACGCGAAACTTTCGAGTTCATTGCGCAGTTCGAGGGTGAAGTGCCAGGACAGTCGCCCCACGACTGCGGCAACTACCTGCTCATGAACCTCCCGATGGCACGCTGGGAAGCCCGCAAATACCTCGACGAGGTGCTCAACGTGGCTACAGAGGAAAACCTGCACTATCCGGCATAGGACAGGCCCTGCCAACGGTCAACACACAGAAAATGTCCCCTGCGAGCGAGATGCTTGCAGGGGACATTTTCCGTTATTCTTTAGTCAGTCAGCCCCATAAACAGGGGAAGACTTCGCTCACTTCACCATCACGAAGCCGCCGTTGGTGTCCATGGTGATGGTCTGTTTGGCGGGATTCTTCACCTTGTAGGCTTCTTTGAGGACCGGATCCTGGTTTTTCAGGTTGTCGGTGTAGAGACGGACGGCGTCGCCTTTCTGGACAAAGCGGGAGAGGTCGAGCGTCAGTGTCTTCTTTGTCTTCTCGGCATTCACACCAGCAATGTACCAGGTCTGTCCGCTGCGGCGGGCGAGAACGACGTAGCGGCCTGGATAGCCGTCGATGAATCGGGTTTCGTCCCAGGTCGTAGGAACGGTGCGCATGAAGTCGATGCTCTCTTTCGGTGCACCGCCTTCGCTGACTGGGCGCAGGTTTTCGGGTGTGATGGCGAAGTTCTGGATGGCATTCTGGTAGAGAATGGCGGTAGCCAGTTCGAGGCAGTCGGTAGAGCGGCGCGTGGTGCCCCCTTCGTTGCCGCGTGCCAGATGGCGGTTGAGGAACGTGCCGCCCCACTCCATCGATCCGACAGCGTTGCGGATGAAGGGGTGCAGGCAGGCGTTGTAGGCTTCGTTGTCGCAGAACTCCTGTCCAAACACCATGTTCTCGCTGGCCAGCACAGCCTCACTGCCCACGTAGTTGGGGTACATGCGTTCCCAGCCGCGCGGCAGTGTGCAGCCGTGGAAGATGACCATCAGTCCGTAGTCGTCGGCATCGCTGAGCACCTGTTCGTAGAGGCGCATCGTCTCCTGTTTGTCACCTCCCCAGAAATCGACCTTGATGCCCTTCACGTCGAGGCTCTGCATCCAGCGCATCCATTCCTTGCGTTGGATGGGGTTGTCCATGCCGTTGATGGGCGACTGCACGATGTCGTTCCAGTAGCCGCTCGACGAGAACCAGAGGAAGACATCGACGCCCTGCTGATGAGCGTAGTCGATGAGTTCCTTCATGCGATCCTTGCCGATCTCCTTGTCCCAGTTGGCATCGATGAGGATGTAGGGGTAGTTCATCTGTCGGGCAAGGTCGATGAACGCCACTTGGTCGTCGTAGTTCATCGAGGCATCCTGCCAGACAATCCAGCTCCAAGTGCTCTTGCCGTACTTGTAGTCGCGGTTTGGCTTGTAGAGAGGCTTGACGTTGTCGAAGGGAGCTGTGGTCTCGACGATGGGCGCAAGGTCTTTGCCCACGGTGATGGTGCGCCAGGGCGTCGTTCCCATCAGAGCCATGGCGGGTTCGACGGTGCCGTTGCCGTTGTTCTCCTCGGCCATGGGGAAGGCGATGGTGTAGAGTCCGTTGCCTTGGTGTTCGCTCAGGTGCGATCCGCAGTAGTGGCTATCGACGCCTGTCTCGGAGATGAGCACCCACGCATCGGGCGTACGGAAGAGGCAAGGGAAGGTGTAGCCGTGGCCGTACTGCGAGGGTTCGGTCATGGGTTGGTCGCACTTATACACCTCTTCGTAGCTGGGTTTGGAGCGTTTCCAACCGATCATGGCGTCGCTCTGAGGCGTGAGGAAGGTGGTCGTGCCGTCGGGGAAGTCGAAGCCCGTGGCCTCGCTCATGATGCGTGCACAGCCCTGACGTCCCTGCGGGATGCCGTAGCGGAATGCGACGTCGTTGTTCGACACGCGGAAGGTGACCATGAAGCGCTGGCTGCGTTCGTTGCGCAGGCCGACGATGAGTCCGTTGGCCACGTAGTGTACGTGCGAGGTCTTCGCGCGGCTCAGGTCGTACTCCTGGTCGATTTTCACTTCTTCGGTGCCGAGCAGGGTGAGTCCGCTGCTCAGGTCGCCAAAGTCGGCTACGAAGCCGAGCGGCGAAGGTTCGAGCACGGCTTTTCCATCGTAACTGACGGCATAGGTGGCACGTCCGTCTTTCACTTCTACAGTCACTTTCAGCCGTCCGTCCGGACTGCTGACATCGGCCGTATAGGCCATGGCCTGCCAGCACGCCGCGAGCGTGAGGGCCATTGTCAGGATTGCTTTCTTCATATTGTACTTAAATGAGTTTTTGAGTTTTGAGTTTTAAGTTTTTAGGTTGACAAGCGAAAAAAATTAAACTTCAATCTTCAATCTTCAAAGTTAGGTGTGGCAAAGATAGGCATAAAATCTGAAAAAAGCACTTCCTCGGAGGGAATATTTCGGGCGTGAACAGCATTTTCCTCACGACGAGGCTTACTTCGGTAGCTGAACGAGGGATTGAAAACGCGATTATATAATGTACGCGCGTGCGAACTTCAGCTGCCGACGTGCCGTCCCTGCTTCCATCCACCTGCCGGCGCGGAGGAAACACGGCGGGTGCGCGGCGCGTTCTCGGAGCCTGTGCCGACAGAACTGGGACGAAGTGCGGATAGAACTGGGACGAAGTGCGGATGAAACTCAAAATATCATTGATATTTTCAAAAATACCATTGGTATTCTTACAAATTCCAGTGATATTTCTACAAATTTCAATGATATTTTGAGTTTTTTCCGCGCAATCGCCGACAAAGCTTTGGGGCGTAGTCGGGTTTACGCTGCGCTGGCGGCAACTTCACGGTTCACACCGCACGCTGACGTAGCATAGTCTTATCCACGGATTTCTGGAGTTGACAGGTGGCAAGTTGACAAGTTGACAAGTTGACAAGTTGACAAGTTGGAGCTTGAGGGGTGGAAAGTGTGGGCTTGAGTGGCTGCATGTTCATCGGTGATAGAGGCTGAGGGGGCAAAAAAAGGTTAATATGTTCTACAACATACTTCCGACAGACTTTTTTTTCACAAAAAAACACTTATTTTGCGACTGAATTGTGCAGACACACAACTTTCACACTTAATAACACCAAAATCATCATGAAAACTTACCAATCGAGAGAAATCAAAAACATTGCCCTGCTTGGCAATGACGGTGCGGGCAAGACTACTCTGACCGAAGCCTTGCTCTACGAAGCTGGTATCATCCAGCGCCGCGGTCGCATCACCATGAAGAATACCGTCAGCGACTACTTCCCCGTGGAGCAGGAGTACGGCTATTCGGTGTTCTCAACCGTCTTCCACACAGAATGGAACGGCAAGAAACTGAACTTTATTGACTGCCCTGGCTCGGACGACTTCGCCGGTGCCGCCATCACAGCCCTCCACGTGACCGACACGGCTGTCATCCTCATCAACGGCCAGTACGGACCCGAAGTGGCTACACAGAACCATTTCCGCTTGACCGAAAAGCTGCAGAAGCCCGTCATCTTCCTCGTCAACCAGCTCGACAGCGACAAGTGCGACTACCACCAGTCGATCGAACGCCTGCAGGAACTCTACGGACCGAAGGTCGTGCCCGTGCAGTATCCGCTGAACGAAGGTCCTGACTTCAACGCCATGATCGACGTACTGCTCATGAAGAAATACTCGTGGAAGCCCGAAGGCGGCGCACCCACCATCGAGGACATCCCCGCCAGCGAAATGGACAAGGCGATGGAGATGCACCGTGCACTCGTCGAAGCCGCAGCCGAGAACGACGAAACACTGATGGAGAAATTCTTCGAGAGCGAAAGCCTCACCGAGGACGAAATGCGCGAAGGCATCCGCAAGGGACTCGTCACACGCTCGATCTACCCCGTCTTCTGCGTCTGCGCCGTCAAGGACATGGGCGTACGCCGCATGATGGAATTCCTGGGCAACGTCGTGCCCTTCGTCGATGAAATGCCGATGGTCAAGAACGCAGCCGGCGAGGAAATCCCCGTCGATGCCAACGGACCCACAGCCCTCTACTTCTTCAAGACAGCCAGCGAGCCGCACATCGGCGACGTGCAATACTTCAAGGTGATGAGCGGCAAGGTGCACGAAGGCGACGACATGACCAACACCGACCGCGGCTCGAAGGAACGTCTGACCCAGCTCTACGTCTGCGCCGGACAGAACCGCACGAAGGTCGAAGAACTCGTGGCAGGCGACATCGGCTGCACCCTGAAGCTTAAGGACGTCCGCACGGGCAACACCCTCTGCGGCAAGGACTGCGACTGGCGCTTCGACTTCGTCAAATATCCCGACCCGAAGTACATCCGCTCCATCAAGGCCGAGAACGAAAGCGACTCGGAAAAGATGATGGCCGCCATCCAGAAGATGAGCCAGGAGGACCCGACGTGGGTACTCGAGCAATCGAAGGAACTGAGACAGACCCTCATCAAGGGTCAGGGCGAGTTCCACCTGCGCACCCTGAAGTGGCGTCTCGAAAACAATGCCAAGATCAAGGTCATTTTCGGCGAACCGAAGATTCCCTACCGCGAAACCATCACCAAAGCCGCACGCGCCGACTATCGTCACAAGAAGCAGTCGGGCGGTGCAGGTCAGTTCGGTGAAGTGCATCTGATTGTTGAGCCGTACGTTGAAGGCGAACCCGCAAAGTCCGTCTATAAGTTCGGCAACCAGGAATTCAAGATTACGCCCAAGAGCGAAGATGTCATCGACCTGGAATGGGGCGGCAAACTCGTGTTCATCAACTCCGTAGTCGGCGGTGCCATCGACGTAAGTTTCATGCCCGCCATCCTCAAGGGTGTGATGCAACGCATGGAACAAGGTCCTCTGACCGGCAGTTATGCCCGCGACGTGCGCGTCATCGTTTACGATGGTAAGATGCACCCTGTTGACTCCAAGGAAATCGCCTTCATCCTCGCCGGACGCCACGCCTTCGCCGAAGCCTTCAAGGAGGCCGGACCGAAGCTGCTCGAACCGATCTACGACGTCGAGGTGCTCACCCCGAGCGACCGCATGGGCGACGTGATGAGCGACCTGCAGGGACGCCGTGGCATGATCATGGGTTCCGAGAGCGAAGGCGGCTACGACAAACTCATCGCCAAGGTTCCGCTGAAGGAGCTCTCGAACTACTCGACCTCGCTCTCCAGCATCACCGGCGGACGTGCCTCCTTCACCATGAAGTTCTCCTCCTACGAACTCGTTCCGACCGACGTTCAGCAGAAACTCGTCAAGGAGTTCGAGGAACAGAACAAAGACGAAGAATAAGGCTCAGCGACACGTCTGTTGCGACTCAGTCGTAATCAGGCTATAGTTAACAAAACATCAACTAAAAAGTCGGCAAATGTTAAATTTGCCGATTTTTTTTGTTTAATTTATCAAAAAAACCTTTATTTTTTTGACATTTCCGATGCTTTATCGTTAATTTGCAGCAGCATTTAGTAACCTAAACCCAAGCACACGGCATGAATAAACGGACCATACTCATCCTCGCATTCATCATGGGACTGTCGTTCATCACACTGCTCATCATGCAGATGCGCTACGTGGACGAAATCCTGAATATGCGCCGTGGACATTTCGAGGAATCGGTGGGACGTGCCCTCACCAACGTGTCGCGTCAGCTCGAACTGGCCGAAACGGCACACTATCTGGAACAGGGCTCGGCAGCGGCAGAGGGCATCAGCACAGCCGCCGACACCATCTTCGTGACACAAGACTCGGCCATCATCCAGCGCACCAGCGTGGCACAGGCAAAGGACGGAAGCACCTTCCGCCTCACCTCGACCGAGGCCACCACACGTCTGGCCCCCAGCTACTTCACCAAGCGCAAGGGAATCACCCTGATGAACAAGTCGCGATCGCTGCAGGAAATCATGCGCGAGCGCTACGACTACCAGAAAGACCTGGTCGATGAAGTGGTCTATTCCATCCTCTACACCGCCAGCGACCGGCCGTTGCAGGAGCGCATCGACTTCCACGAACTGGACCAAATGCTCAAGTCTGAACTGACCAACAACGGCATCGACCTGCAGTATCACTTCCAGGTGCTGACCAACAACGGGCAGCTCGTCTTCCAGTGCTCCGACTACGACTCGGACGGCGAGCGCCACTCGTTCTCACAAACACTCTTTCGCAACGACCCCATCCAGAAGATGGGCGTGCTGAAAGTCCACTTCCCGCAGTTCGGAAAGTATGTCTATAGCTCGCTGGCCTTCACCATCCCTGCCGTCATCTTTACCATCATCCTCCTCGTCACCTTCGTCATCACGATGATACTCGTCTTCCGCCAAAAGAAACTCTCGGAAGTGAAGAACGACTTTATCAACAACATGACGCACGAGTTCAAGACCCCCATCTCCACCATCTCGCTTGCCTCGCAGATGCTGGGCGACGAAAGCGTGAACAAGTCGCCACAGATGCTCAAGCGACTGGCCAACACCATCAACGACGAGGCCAAGCGCCTGCGCTTCCAGGTCGAGAAAGTGCTGCAACTCAGCATGTACGAAAACCAGAAAGCCAACTTGCAGATGACGGAGGTGAACGTGAACGAACTCATCAGCGGCGTCGTACACACCTTCACGCTGAAGGTGGAGAAGAACGGAGGCAAAATCGTCACACACCTCAACGCCGAACACCCGAAGGTGCTGGTCGATGAGATGCACAT
>Ga0247608_10005326_pt1 | contig 13964 bp, 13 predicted proteins | sample 176DNAGHGlowgp2_FD_193490 | JGI IMG/M metagenome (GOLD analysis project Ga0247608, IMG submission 193490) | Sheep rumen microbial communities from Palmerston North, Manawatu-Wanganui, New Zealand - 1766 DNA GHGlow gp2 | ecosystem: Host-associated > Mammals > Digestive system > Stomach > Rumen ...
GTGCCACCACACCCGCCGATTTCACCTTCCTCAGAGAAACGATTGCCGTGCGCTGCCAGGACACGCTGAGCGACTCCACCCTCAAGCGCATCTGGGGCTACGTGAAGGGCTACGGCTCCACCAACGCGACAACACTCTCCCTGCTGGCCCGCTGTGTGGGTTTCCGCGACTGGCAAGACTTCCTGCAACATCACGCCACCCACGGCGAGACCTCCCACTACGTCCTCAACGACACCCTTTACGCCAACGACATCGCAAAAGACACCAGCGTGTTGGTGACGTGGCAACCCGACCGCCGATGCCGGTTCCTGCATTTGGGCGAGGGGCATTTCGAGGTGACGGAATCCGTGAACTCCAAACTCCAAATCGGCGACACCTTCCATTGCGGCTGCTTTATCGTGGGACAACCGCTCTATCTCTACGACTTCAAACACGGTGACGAGCCGGCCTCCGTCTTCGTGGTCGGCAAGCAGGGAGGCCTCGGGGAAGTGAAAATATGGAAAGAACCGCGCCTATGAACGAAAACATCTCCACATCGGGCAAAGTGACGGCCGACGACCTCGAGTTGTCGGATGTGTTTACAGGGCATATTTTGCTGGCGGAAGGCGCAGTCAATGTGCTCTACAAGGCCCGGCGCAAAGGACAGTGGTTCGTGCTCAAGGCTTTGCGCCCCGAATTCCGCGACGACCTCGTACGCCGGGAACTGTTGACCCGGGAGTTCCAGTTGGGGAAGCGGATGGACCACCCCAACATTGTGCGCTTCTTCTCCCTCGAAAACGACAAGGTAATCGGAGACTGTATCGTGATGGAATATGTGGACGGCGTCACGCTCGCCGACTTCCTGAAAACAAGGCCATCGTTGGCTGCGCGCAAGCGGGTGGCCCGGCAGCTGATGGAGGCGATGCGCTACTTTCACGGCTTGCAAATCATCCATCGAGACCTGAAACCCAGCAACATCCTCATCACGCGTAACGGCGGCAATGTGAAGATCATCGATTTCGGGTTGGCCGACAGCGATGACTCTGCCGTGCTCAAGCAGCCCGTCGGATCGCCCAAGTACATGTCGCCCGAGCAGCAGGCCGGCGACACGCTCGACGGCCGAGCCGACCTTTACGCAGCGGGGACCATCCTGCGCGAGATGATGCCCGCCGGAGCCTTTTTCTGGCACGACGCTGCACGGCGCTGCACTCGTGAAGACCGCAACGCACGGCCCAACACCGCTGATGACGTGCTAATCGGCATACGTCGCCGCAAGATGGCGCTGGTTGCGATATTGCTACTACTGTTGGCATCGGTTCTTGCCCTCTTTTGGATGCGGTCGCACCGTGCCGATGCCGAAGCGATGTTGCAGGCGCGATTCAGGGCCGGCGAGTTCGACGGTCGCCCTTGTCCGGATGCGCCCACAGTGACCGACATCGACGGCAACACCTACACCACCGTGCAAATCGGATGCCAGTGTTGGATGCGCGAGAACCTGCGCACCACGCGCTACGCCGACGGCACCCCTGTGCCGATAGACACGGCGAAATACTCCGACTCCGAGCCCTATCGCTACTATCCGAACCACGACAAACGGAATGTGGCGGTCTATGGGTACCTCTACAATTGGAGTGCTGCCATCGGAAGAGAATCCCCCTCCGACGCCAACCCGAGCGATGTGCAAGGCATTTGTCCCGATGGCTGGCATCTGCCCAGCGTGCCCGAGTTCAACGATTTGGAGTCGCACGTGAGCAGCATAGACCGATATGTCTGCGACAACGAAGGCTCGCACATCGGCAAAGCGTTGGCCGACACTTCCAGCTGGGATAACTTTTCCAGCGAGGAGGCGCATCTTCAGCACTCTCCCGGCCATGACCGCGCCACGAACAATGCCACGGGATTCTCCGCACTACCCGCCGGCGACGTCATCGGAGGACCGGAGAATTACTTTCACCAAAGCGCCTATTTCTGGACCTCCACAGAGTACAGCACCTACAAGGCCCCTTTCCGCTATGTCGATCATGACATGCCTGTTTTCGGAATCTATCACGGAAGTCTCAAGCGCACCGGGCGTTCCGTCAGGTGTGTGAAGAACCGGTAGGGTTGCACGACCGCGCCAACACGATTTCGCAGGGGTTCGAGGCCGTCTCTTCCGCCGAATTAGAACAAAATAGAACCAACGTGCGCAAAGCGCGAATGGTTATTTTTGCCGTATGAAACAGGCAAGCGACCATTATGGCTCTATGGTGATCTACCGTCACACATTTCCCATGGCAGGCGGCACTGTGCTGTGGAATGGCACAGTTGCGTCTTATTTTTGCAGGCAAAAAAACGGAAAGAGTATGCCGAACAGAAATATTTTGTATGTTTGCAGCGTATTTGAAGATAGCGTAGGCTATAGTGTGTCTGTAGAAAGAAATCGCCAAATCTTAGAGACAGGTCGCACTGATAGGTACGTCTGCTATAGGCGTACTCTTTTCAGTTTTTCAGTGTCTCGTGGCGTTTGGCGATGCCTTTTCTACCTGAAGGCGGGAAGGGGTGCGCTGTTTTCGTATTGGAATAGTTTAATCAAATAACGGATAGAGCGATGAAAATCAGAGGTTTGTCCTTTTCGTGGAGCCGGCTATTAGGCATCGCCGGGCTGAAGAGCAAGGTGGCCCACAAGACAGGCATACCTACCACTCGCGGCGGGCTAGAACGGAAATTGGGAAGAATGCTGATTGAACTGATGTTTGGGAAAAGGAAGTAATTTAAACATATCAATATGAATATCACGGAACAAGAAATGAGAGAGTTTGCAGGAAAATTCTTTCCTGGCAAAGAATTGCATTGGATTTCAAATGACTGCATCCAAGTACAGGCCGGAACACAATTTGGTATTCCGATGCATTATGAATACCACGTTGGCACAATAGCTTTACATCTTGAACAAAACGATTGGAGAGCTATACGCAACTATCTTAATGCCAATTTGAAGAATGAACGACTAACCTCAAGCAGCTGGTATGGACGAAACAATGGGCAATGGACTATTGACAATGAAATCCATAACGTTCAAGATTTGTTTCAAGCGTTTCTTGACATCCGCAGTATCATCGAGCCTGTGATTGAAAAATTTGAAGGAAAAGAACCGCAGGATTACAGCCGTTACACGCTGGATGAATCGGAAAGACTAACTACTGAATCAAAAACACCGGCAAAGGCACAAGAAGAAATCAATTTGACACTCCTCGCTGATAAGGAGATGGTGGTGTTATATGACACAAAGATCGCTAACATCCAATTCGTATCAGCCGCTCTTTGCGGAGGCTGGATAGGGACTTCCGTCATACCAGAAGTGTGTCAGGTTAAACGTAACGCGGACGAAATGACGGTGCAGATGCATCTGTATGCTGACAATTACTGCAAGGGGGTGCAACTGCTGCTCAAACAAAATGGCGATGACATCTGCGGCAAAATAGAATGGGCAAAAGGAACAAAAAGAAGGGCAGAAAGAAATGCAAGAATCGAGAAAATCCTCCAAAGCGACTGGAATGACACCTCCGATGCTGATGTGGCCAATTTAGATACAAATATTCCCATCGGCAAAAAAGGCTACGGGGTTGAGAAGATTATCGTGGAGATAGAGCCACAGGAAGAAGTGTCCAAAGAATCGGTGCAGCAAAAAGAAGATGTGCCATCCGAAAACGAGGAGGTTTCCTTGTCCACAATGACTCTGGATGAATTGTTTCAAAAACCTTTGTGTATTCCCGACTACCAGCGGATTTATTGCTGGGAAGAGGAAAATGTTCGGAGACTATGGCAAGATATTTTGAAACTCACAGACAAGAAGCCTTATCACATGGGGGCCATCATCTTACACAAGAAAGGAGAACATGGGGAAATGAACGTTGTGGACGGACAACAGCGCTTGGTTACACTATCCCTGATTCTCCATCTTTTGGATTCAGACTTCAAATCCCCGCTTTTTAACCAAAAGTTTCAGTCTGAAAAGGCCGCACAATATGTCGCCTACAATTATTTCCTAATCAACCAGTACCTGCATTTATATCTTTTGAAATATGAAGAAACAAAACGTGAAGGGAAGAAACTCTCTCTGAAAAATTTGATACTGAAGCAACTGACATTCTCTGTACTTACGCTATCCGGGGATAATTTGGATTTGGCCTATACCTTTTTCTCCAATCAGAACTCCAAAGGTTTGAGCCTGACGGATTACAATCTCCTGAAAGCACACCATTTACGTTTTATCCCCAATGAGGAGCAATCCATGGAAGTGGCTTCACACTGGGATGCATTACTGTCAACACAGAGCAGTAATGTAGAGGAAAACGTGGCACGCACGCTCGGCCTGTTCCTCTTCCGTCTCAGAAAGTGGAGAAGGAAGCAACAATGGGATGAAGACAAAAGGTATCGTGTGAAAGCGGAGTTTGAAGCAGCACCCACTATGCCCCAAATTCCCGCATTCGGGGAACAATTCAACTATTACGAATCCATCCAAGGAGGTGCGCATTTCTTCGCCTACACAGAAAAATTTGTACATCTCTATAAAAAGTTCAGGGAAGAGATAGTTTACCAATTGCTGGAAGAACACCTATCGTACAGTTCCCATTGGCGATACAAAGACATAATCCAGGCCATGTTGTTCGCCTATTATGTGAAGTTTGGCGACCAATATATTGATATGGCTTTCCAATATATAGAACCTCTTGTTTCCAAACACCGATACTCCACTCCCCGTGCATTACACTACAGAATCTTACAAGCGGCGGCGGAAACCGACATCGTGATGATGATTGATCAGGCCACTTCGCCTACATTTTTCCTTGCGGAAGCAAAGCTATGTTGTGATAATCTGCCTACTTATGATGACGCTCAACTGTCGAACATCCAAAAGAATTACAAGTTGCAGATCAAAAATGTTTTAGACAAGATAAATATAAAAAACCTATAGGCTATGACTAATGACAAAAAGTACACATCGGAAATAATCGCATCCTCTACGATAGTTTACTCCATTCCTTTGTACCAACGATTGTTTGAGTGGGGCGAAAAACAAATTAACGGTCTTTTGAACGATTTATACAGTCAATTCACAATTAACAAAGACAAAGACTATTATATTGGGATGTTAACCGCTACCCATGACAATGAATTGGTAGATGGTCAGCAACGTTTCACTGTTGTAATGCTGATTGGAATCGCATTTCAACAAATGAGTGCTGGAAACAGTGAAAATCTGTGGGGAAGATTCCTAACAATAGACCATAGCGATCAAGCTCTGAGACTGCGCTTCAAGGCAAGACCATACGACGAAGAATATTTGATGCACCTCATTTTCGACACATCTTATTCAAAAGAGAATGTGAAAATGCTCAACGGACTTGGCTACATCAAAGACTTTCTGAAAAAATTATCACAAGAAGAGTTGTCCGATTTTTCAAAATACGTCTTTCAACACCTCGCTTTCTTTATTTCACATCTTCCCAAAGAGTATGAGGGTGAAGATTTGAACAAGTATTTCGAGACTATGAACGCCGGGGGTAAAGGGCTGGAAAATTATGAGATCCTGAAGGTGGAACTACTTCGTAATGCGGACGAACAAGAAAGGAAAACTTGGATCTGGAACAAAGTTTCCAAAATGGATAAACTTGTGCTTAAAAGGGCAAAAGACCGAGACAAAGAAAATTTGTTAGCGGACACCCTCAAACAATTTGCAGACAAAGAAATATCCACAGACACTTCGACAGAAGATAAAGAGCAATTTCAAACCATTTTGGATATAATCATTGCAAGCAAAAACCTATCTTTGGAACCTCCAAAGCGAAGCGAAAAAGAATCTGACGATTATACCGTGGTCACCTTCCCCGAGTTTTTACTACTAGTACTCGACTTAACCATAACTACAGCTGATGATTTCAGTTATGACACATCCAAACTCTTAGAGACATTCCACAACGAACTCATATCAAAACAAGACAAGAATCTGGTGACAGAATTTTATGATAACTTATATTGGTATCGGCTGTTGTTGGATTTGTTTGTCATTAGGGTGCAAAAAGACAATGACGGCAACAACACGTATGTGCTGAATTATGGCGAAATAGAAAATCATAAAGCATTGAGGCAGTATCAGTCCATGCTCTATGTGAGTACAACTTTTCATCACTGGCTGAAACCATTGCTGTATGAGCTAAAACAAAAAATGGATGTACAACAAATCCCTTCTTCAAAGGAAATACTGGAATTATTGAAGAAAACGGATAACAATTTAAGGAAAGCTGATTCTTTACAAGCGGAGAATATGACCTACGGTAACATTGACCGCTACTGGTTCTGGCGGTTAGACTATTACCTTTGGGAAGAAAACGAAAAGGCCGACAAAAAAGACGATGCCATATCCAAATACATTTTCCGCACCAACCGCTCCATTGAACATTTACATCCTCAGGATCAAAGTGAGAATGATAAGTGGGAGAAAAGAGAGATTGACTCTTTCGGCAATTTGGCCATGATTTCTTCGGGTTTCAACTCTACACAAGGTAATGACCCTGTCGGTGTGAAGTTTTCACGCATTAAAGATCAACACGACAAGAAACAGGTGCAAAGCATTAAACTATGGAAAATGTACGAACTTGCGCAAGGCAATGACTTGCATTGGTCTAAAGATCTGGCTGATAATCATGGTGAAGCTATGCTCAAAATCCTCCGCGATTCATTCAATTCCTAATTGCAAATTTCTAATTCCTAATTGAAACAAACGCCCCCGCCGAAAAGCGTTTAACAGAGTAGGCAAAAACTAAAATCCTTAAAACTATGGGAAATTTTAACCAACAGTTGGTTGCCCTGACGATGGCAACCCTCCGCGCCGACGGCAAAGTGGATACCGCCGAAGTGGAAGTCATCAAACGCGTGGCCGCAGACCTCGAATGCGATGCCTCCGAAATCACAAAACTCCTGTTGGAGGAGAACGAAAAACAAGCCCAATGCCCCGACATCTACAGCTACATCGCTGAAGTGGGCAAAACAGTGGAAGAACCCGCCGACAAACAGCTCATTATGGAGGCTTGCATCCAAGTAGCCTTAGCCGACAAAGTGCTGGACACCAAAGAAGTGGCAGTTCTGCTGATGGTTTGCCGTGCCCTTGACTGCGGTTTGGAGCGGCTTATCTGCGATATCGCCATCTTCGCCCAAAATGATCGCGACATTAAAATCGAAGGCAGCGATGCCGATTTCACTGAAGAATTCATTGAGGAAAAAGAAAATTAATTGTCAAACCCTTAATAATCAAAATTATGCAAACGTATAACCAACTCAATCAAGGCAACATTATGCCGCTGTTAATGAATTTTACTACGCCAAGTCCAATAAAGGAGAATGGTTTTAATATGCCTTCTATGGGCTACAATGATGATACTCAGATTTCTTATGAGATGAGAATGGTTGCTACTCGCTGTGCTAAAATGCGTCCCCGTACAAGACCAGATGGAAGCGGAAGGCTCGTTCACCATGATGCTAAAAATGAAAATGACGATACAAAATCAGTCCGTTAATGATCTTGATTTTCAGCAACAAGGAAGATTCTCATCCGAACAACGTCATCCGCTATCTGAACGAATGGAAAGTTCCTGTATTCAGATTGAACGGAGAAAGTTTGCTTACGGATTACTGGTTTGCGTGGCGTATTGACGAGACGGGTGCGGATTTTCTCATTCGCAATGTCAAAAACGGACTGATTCTGAAAGGGAAAGAGGTGACGGCGGTTTGGGAACGCCGCCCCGTCCCTCCTTCAGAACTACCCGTCACGCACCCAAACGAGGAAATAAACAAGCATATTTTGGAAGAAGGACACGAGTTTCTTAGTTTTCTGAGATATTACATTCGAGATATTTACTCCATCGGAAGCATCGTAGAAGACCGCCCTGCTGCATCCAAAATGCGGCAACTTTCCGTCGCACAATCGTTGGGGATGTGCATCCCTGAAACCTGTTTTTCCAACACGAAAGAGGCTATATCACAATTGGCGGAAAAACATCCGTGGCTGTCGCTGAAATCCTTGTATAGCGGCAATGTCACCATCAATGAAACGGAAGAGTTGGTTTTCTTCTCCCAAAAAGCCGCAAGTCAAGACCTACTCCAACAGCCTGAAGAGGCCTTTACGCAAACCGTCAGCTTTGTGCAAAACTATGTGGAGAAAGCCTACGATTTGCGCATCACCGTTATCAATCAGGATGTTATCGCCTGCAAGATTGATTCGCAAATCCAAGACGACGACAAGGGCAAAATCGACTGGCGGCAGGGCTACGACTACAATCTCAAACACGAGATTGTGGAACTGCCCGAGAATATCCGCCAATTCTGTCTTGCTTTCCTGCAACGGATGAAGCTGAACTTTGGTTGCTTCGACTTCATCGTCACGCCCGAAGGCGAGTATGTCTTCCTCGAATGCAATCCCAACGGCCAGTGGCTCTGGATTGAGATGGAGACCGGCTACGACATCTCCAAAATCATGGCAAAAAATCTGGCCAAATACGAAAATTTGAATTTGTAGGGTATGTCGCCTAATGGCATACCCTTATGTTATTTTTGTCGCCATAAAAAAAAGAAACAATGGGAAAAATCGCATTCAGAATCATCTGTGCAGTGCTTTGCATTATCGCAAGCCTTGCCGCAAATGCAACCCCTTACCGCTGTATAGCTTCCAAACTCAACATCCGCGACACTGCCGACAAGTCGGGGAGAGTCATCGGACAGATAGCCCAGAACGAAACTGTTGACATTCTGTCCGCTGACGGCAAATGGGGATCGGTCTTGATTAATGGCGATACGGGGTACGTGAGTATGGATTATATGGAGCCGTTTGAAACATCCTCCAATCAAGGAGAGAGTGTGGAGAAGCCGTGGACTGATGCACAGCAAGCCATATTTTGGATTTGTGTTGTCATAGCAGTTGCCATCTATGCCTTCGCCGTCGTCAAGGTACGGCAAGGCGAAATGGTGGTCGTCCGAGGCTGGCTCGACTTTGCGCTGCTGATGTTTCCCTGGCTTGTGGTATTTCTGCACCTTTATGACGCTTTCTTGGGTGGAGTGATTTTCGGGAAGTATGTGATTATCGCGCTTTATGTCATAGCAGGACTGTGTCTCATTGGCAGTTTGGCTCTTTCGGTCATCGCTAACTGGGGCAGTCCGTTTTACGTCATCTTCTCGTTGATCATGAAATTGGTGGTCATTCCCATTATGGCCTTCGGATTCTTCTATTTGATTTTCAAAATTTGGGAAAACCGCGGATTGAGCCGCAAAGCCGTCATCATCTTCCTCGTCCTCGGCATCCTCATCGGCGGGTTGATGAGCTTCGAGGAGTGACTGAAACTAAAAGACTTCTTTCTGTTTGTTTCCCGAAAATCACTATTTTTGCGGAACAAAAAATCATGTATTATGCTCACCTACATCTCCAATACCGACCATTACAACCTCGTCCTCTCCCGTGTGGCCTCCGTCAGGAGGTCGCTGTGGATTGGCACCGCCGACATCAAAGACCTCCACGTGAGGGTGGGGGAGGGCACGCTGCCGTTCCTCGCCGTGCTGGCGCAGCTGGTGCGCCAGACCATGCAGCAGTTCGATGAGGTCTGGATGGGACTGCACTGCACGAAATGCCTGCGGCGGAAGTACTGCGGGGACCCGATAGCGTAGGAGGGGCAATTTGCATTTTTTACACGTTATAAACTCCAACGAAATCTTGTTGATTATTTATTTTGAAATATCTATACCAGTATGATAAATTTCGTATTTTTGCACAAAAATTAAAGAAACGGATGATGAAGGGATATCTTCATAAATTGCACCAAATAAAGCTGTTCTCGTTGAACGATGTAACACGAATCGTAGGCAATGAAAGCACGGCCAAATCGTTGTTGTCAGCAGGTGTCAAAAACAAGACCATTTGCCGTGTGAAGATGAACCTTTACTGCGTTACGGATTTGGCGACTTTGCGCTGTGTGGCAAACAAATACGAAATTGCCTCCCATATTTCGGACACAGCCTGCGTGGCTTATCATTCCGCAATGGAATACCATGGATTCGGGCATCAACTGTTCAACGAGGTTGGTGTCATCACACCGTATGCTTTCAAAACATTTGAGTTTGATGGTCTTATTTATATCCGTCACTTGCCCACGATTACAGATGGAGTCATAACACCGCCAATGGATTCCTTGGTCCGGGTGACAGACGTGGAACGCACCGTCATCGACTGTATCGACCGAATAAAATATGCCGGAGGTCTTGAAGAATTGCTGAATAACCTTTCCTCTATCACTTTCATCAATGAAAACAAGCTGCTGAATTACTTGGATGCTTATAATAAGGCTGCCCTGTACCAAAAAACCGGCTTTTTGTTGTCCAATTACAAAAAGCAGATGCGTCTTTCGCAGGGCTTTTTCCGCCAATGCAAAGCCAACATTGGAAAAAGCACACGATATTTAGAAGATGTTGCTGAAAAAACGAAGTATAATGCCGAATGGCACTTGTGTATTCCTGAAAACATCACATCTATGACGGAGAAAGGGGGAATATATGTCTAACCGAAACGACATCGATCGTTTGGCTACAGAGTACAATTATATCCGTGACAACATGGAGAAAGTGGTGAGGTTGTGTGCTATACTGGAATTTATCAGTTCCGATATGCCGCTATCCCAAAACTTGGCACTCAAAGGCGGAACTGCTATTAACTTGCTGATAATGCCAATTTCCAGACTATCGGTTGACATCGATTTGGATTTTACTGAGAATTGTAACAGACAGACTATGCTACGCCAACGGAAAGTCATTGCCGATCGACTGCAATCCTACATGTTAGCCAGTGGCTACCGCTTGATGCCTCGCAGTAAGTCTCCATTTTCGATAGACTCGTGGGTTTTCCAATATACAAATTCCGTGGGCAACCTTGACAACATTAAAATTGAAATAAACTATTCGATGCGCTGCCATTTGCTTCCGATGCAAACCATGCCCATACAATTGCCCATGTTCTCCCATGTCAAAGTCAGATCATTAGCCTTGGTTGAACTATACGCTTCGAAGATAAAGGCACTACTTGAACGTGGAGCCGCCCGCGACCTGTTTGATGTCCATAATATGATACAAAGCGGAATCTTCGACGAAACACATAAACCGATGCTGCGAAAAGGCGTGATATTCTATTCCGCAGTTGGAGGTAACCAAAAGCCTTCTATTCCCTATTCTTTTGAAACAATAGAACGAATGAGTTTCAAGCAGATACGTGCCACCCTGCTCCCGGTTCTGAAAAAAGGCACATTCTACGACTTGGATGGTGTGAAACATGTCGTTTGCGACTATCTGAAGGATTTACTAAAGCTAACTGAGAACGAACAACTTTTCATAGCACGTTTCAACGTCAACGACTACCGGCCTGAGTTGCTGTTTGAGGATGCTGATATTGTTGAAAGGATACGTAACCACCCTATGGCAACCTGGAAAACATCGAAGGGCGATTGATTATAAACCATTACCGTGCCTACCAGCATCTCCAACACCCGCAACTTCGAGGCGGGCCTCCTCACCGACGAACCCGAGCTGGTGCGCCAGGCCATGCAGCAGTTCGACGAGGTCTGGATGGAACTGCACTGCACGAAATGCCTGCGGCGGAAGTACTGCGGGGACCCGATAGCGTGACGTATGCTGATATGCGCAAAACCAAGCGCAACCAGCAAAAAAATAAAAAAAAGGACGGCTCTTTCAAGAGCTCCATCGGGCAAATATACCAGACGTTTGATGGCAACGACCTCTATCCCAGCGTGGAGGAGAAGGCGGCCATAAAATACGCCCCAGTTGTCGTCCAAATAAATCGTATCTTTGCCACATGAAAAAACGTATATCCGTCATCATTGCCGTCGTCGCGATCTTCGCCGCCACAGGACACGCCCAGACCGTCTATCAGAAGGACCGCTGGGGCGCGAAGCTGTACTATATGCAGGAGAACACCATCCGGATGAAGGACCGCTGGGGCGAGCCGCTGCTGTGGTACGACGCGGCTGCGCGGCAGGTGCGGCAGAAAGACCGCTGGGGACAGCCCCTGATCTATATGGACGGGCAGACCGTGCGCCTGAAGGACCGCTGGGGCGAGCCGCTGCTCTACTTCGACGGACTCACCATCCGGCAGAAAGACCGCTGGGGCACGCCGCTCTACTACCTCGACGGTCAAACCCTCCGGCAAAAAGACCGCTGGGGCGCGCCGGTCTACTACTTCGACTTCATCCCAGACCGCTGGCAAATCGCCTGCCTGATCCTGATGTGAAAGAGTCCGCTGCCATCCAAAAAAAAGTGTATCTTTGCCGCTTGGAAAATTTCAAAACCGAAAGATATGATTTACTTAGACAATTCAGCGACATCTTTCCCGAAACCCAACGAGGTTTACGAGTTTATGGACCATTTCTACCGCGTGCACGGCGTCAGCCCCGGACGTGCTGGCTACGATGCGGGCATCGAGACCGGCGAGGTGCTCACCGAGACCCGCCGCATGCTCACCAAGCTCTTCAACGGCGGTACCGACGAGAAACGCCTGACCTTCAGCTATAACGCCACCGATTCTCTGAACATCCTCATTCAGGGCTTGGCCGAAAAAGGTACCCACGTCATCACCACGATGCTGGAGCACAATTCAGTGCTTCGTCCGCTTTATCATCTTGAGAAAGAGGGGATTATCGAGGTTACCTACCTCCCGTTCGACGAGAGAGGCTACGTGCATCCCGAGCAGTTCGAGGAGGCTATCCGCCCGAACACGAAGATGGTGGTCTGCACACAGTGCTCCAACGTCATCGGCACGGTGCAACCCATCAAGGAGATCGGCGCGGTCTGCAAGAAACACGGTCTCATCTTTGTGGTGGACGGCAGCCAGGGCGCGGGTGCTGTGAAGATGGATATGATCGACTATAATGTTGATGCATACGCCTTTACGGGCCACAAGTGCCTGATGGGACCCACCGGTATCGGCGGCAGCTACGTCCGCGAGGGCGTTGAGGTGCGCCAGACCCGTTTCGGCGGCACCGGCGTGAAGTCCGTCGTCAAGGACCACCTCGAAGAGTATCCCTACCGTCTGGAAGCCGGCACCATCAACATGCTCGGCATCAGCGGTCTGCATGCCGGCGTGAAGTGGATCACCGAGAAGGGTATCGAGAACATCCACGCCCAGGAGATGGCCCTCTGGAAACGCCTCCGCGACGGTATCAAGGACGTCCCCGGCGTCATCGTCTATTGCGCCACCTCCACGGAGAACCAGAACCCGGTGCTCTCCATCAACATCAAGGGCTTTGAGGCCGCCGACGTGGGCACCATGCTCGATGTCGATTACGATATCGCCTGCCGCACCGGTCTGCAATGCGCCCCGCGCGTGCACGAATGCCTCGGCACCCTCGACATCGACGGCACCGTGCGCTTGAGCATCGGCGCCTTCAACACCGAAGCCGACATCGACGCCTGCATCCAGGCCGTCAAGGAGATCGCCGCGCTGAAGAACTAATTGCGTAAACGTCAATCATGTACATGTAGGGGCGAATAATTATTCGCCCCTACTATGCATAAGGCAGTAATTATTAAAAAAACATTCCTTGAGCAGTCCCGAAGGGACAAAACGCGCGAAGCGCAAGTAACCCCACACAAGGCGAAGCCGCAGTGTGGGGCTGCGAGGGCGTCCCGAAGGGACAAAACGCACGAAGTGCAAGTAACCCCATACAAGGCGAAGCCGCAGTGTGGGGCTTCCCACGATAAGGCGAAGCCGCAGTGTGGGGCCAACACGCTGAACGCAGCACAGAGTACAATCAATGGTCAAAGGTCAACAGTCAAAGTGGATAGGGCATCTCGCGGTGCTGGCCGTCTATATCATCTTCGGGGTGAACCCGAACTGTTCCAAGGCGGTGGTGCCGGACTATATCACCCCGGAAGCCTATACCGCGCTGCGGCTCTTCGTC
>Ga0247608_10005327_pt1 | contig 13961 bp, 17 predicted proteins | sample 176DNAGHGlowgp2_FD_193490 | JGI IMG/M metagenome (GOLD analysis project Ga0247608, IMG submission 193490) | Sheep rumen microbial communities from Palmerston North, Manawatu-Wanganui, New Zealand - 1766 DNA GHGlow gp2 | ecosystem: Host-associated > Mammals > Digestive system > Stomach > Rumen ...
ATTTTTCATCGCAACGACAAGTTTTTCTGGATAATGCCCTGATGACCAATCAACAGAAAGAAACAAATCTTCCAAATCTTTTTCTGTAAAATCTTTTACATCTCGATATTCGATGTTCATTTATTTTCTCCGACGTTATTTTTTGCTTTTCCCAACTCCAATAAAACAATCAGCATGAGAGGTCCGCTTAAAACTGTCATAAGTTCCCATAAAGTCAATGCGGTTTCAGTTTTTAAAATCAGATATAGTACGACGGATAAAAAATATAAAACGACATTTGCGATTCCAATCAAAGGTATTTTATTTTTCATAATCTCTTTTCCTCTCCTTTTTATTTCAATCCCATAATCTTCATAGTTTCATCAGGATTTGCAATCCTGATATTCTCGCCATCCACAAGAGCAAAATGAGGAAAACCGATTTTCGCCCCTTCCCACTTTTTATTCCAGACATGATACACAGTGTACTTTCCCCAGGTCCCGTATTTGCGGTAGTGGTCGTATTCAAAACTCTTTTTTACAAATTCTCTAATGGTCATTTTATATCCTTTGCAATTTCCCAACTAAATTAATTTTCTCGCATGTAGAAATCTGACTCGGATTTGTACCAGGCACTCCCACAGGAACATCCACACCAAGTTCATCGTAGTACTTTTTCCAGTAATCAGAAACATCTTTTTCTTCATCATTAAACTTCATAGGAACAGAATCAAAAATCGGAAGAATTTCTGCAATATATTGAGAGCAGTAAAAGCTGCCGTTATCTGGATAAAAGCTGTGATTATATTTGCAGCCTAAATATTTTTCAGCACGTTCCTGAACAATCTCGCAGTCAATTTCCGGGTATCGAAAAATATCAACATCCCAGTTTCCTTCTCTTAAAAAATCTTCAAGCTTCTGTTTTACAACTCCATATTTTCTCGATGCATGATAAATCATACCATCAAAAAAGATTCCCACATGGCTGTATTCTTTTGTAGTTTCAATAATCGCTTTAGAGAATTCTGAGTTGTCGCGCATAAAAAGTAAGTCGCCGTTCTGCAGATTATTGATAGTCATTTTACTTCTCCAGCTTACCCTTGTAATCCAGAATGCCGCCGAATTCTATCAGATTTGTGTAGCCTAAATCCAGCAGGCTTTGGGCGGCGATTTTGCTTCGGCGGCCGCTACGGCAATAAATCAGGATCAACTGATTTTTATCTGGCAGGACTTTTGCGGCGCTTTCTGCTGTGATTGTTTCCATGGTAAGCAAACGGGCTCCGGGAATGTGGCCGTCTTTGTATTCATCGTTACGGCGGACATCAAGAATAATTGCATCCGGATTCTCTTCTGCGATTCTCAGACCTTCTGCCATTGAAACATTTTTATATACAACAGTAACTGTCTTTGCCATACCAATCAGCTGTTTTTTATCAGACTGCTGCTCCGCATTTTTCTGCTTGCTGGAACAGCCGGCGAATGTACTTATAATTAATAAAGAAAAAATCAAAATTAAAGTGTTTTTCATATTTACCTCACAATCACATCCTAACATACAGGAGTGCCAGGGAATGACACTATTGTACTCCATATTCCGTAGCAAGAGAGTCCAGCAGCTTCTGCATCTTCTTAAATTTTTCTTCGTGCGAAAGCTTTTCTTTCTTGCCTTCTGATTTTTTGATTTTATCCCATTGAACATTGAGCTGGTCCAGAGTCATCTCTTTCTTTTCAAAAACATGCGGATGCCGGCGGATAAGTTTTTCAGCAGCACCATCCAGAACATCATCCACAGAAAACTTCCCCTGCTTTTCATAAAGAGCCGCAATCTCAACCGCGTTCATAATCACATCGCCCAGCTCTTCCTTTGCATGCTCATCATCTTTCTCATTGATTGCTTCCAGGGCCTCGAAAGTTTCTTCCACAAGATAACGCTTCATGCTCTCCGGCGTCTGCACCGAATCCCAGGGACAGCCATCAGGCGCAATGAGAGTTTTTATTACTTCGTATAATTTATTGAATGAATCGGCCATTTTCTTTCCTCTAGATTTTATTATTTATGAGGGGGAAGTCTCCCCCTCGCCCGCACTTTGTTGCGGGCTACCCCTTCTTGCGGGGGTGTCCCCCGCAACGCCCCCAGGAATTAAGCTAACCCTTTTAGAAAAGTTTCCCACTCTTTTATTATATAAGGCTCATCATATTCATACCTTGCAGAAGAAATATTACTCGAAAAAAACAGTAATGTCCAAGCTCACACACCCATCGCTATCGGGGAGAGATTTTTGCACTTGTATCGCCGTAGGAATTGGATTTGTTCTGCTGGCTGAGATTATTATTAAGAAATAAAAATGTGAGGACCTACAAAATCTCTTCAATCTTATCCAAAATCAACTGATCTGCTGGAAGCCAATCTACAGAGCGCAGAGTTTCCTTTGTGAGCCAGCGGGCAGCTTCATGTTCGAGGAGCTTTAATTCCCCAGATACAATCGTGCACAAAATACAATGCATGGTCAGATGAAAATTCGGATAATCATAATCCACTACTCCAAGAATTTTCTCGGCCTTAACTTCTGTTGCCAGCTCCTCCCGAATCTCACGTTCAATGCACTGCTCTGGAGTTTCTCCAACTTCAAGCTTTCCGCCCGGGAATTCCCACCATCCTTTCCAGTCGCCATAACCACGCTGAGTTGCAAATATTTCTTTTTTGTTTGTTTCTGGATTTGTACGAAGAATAATTGCTCCGCTTACTGTTACTTGTTTCATACTGTTACACAAATATTTCTCAATATCTTCAACATCCAAAACCTTATAACCATCCTTAATGCAAAGCTCTGCAAAGAGTCCGTGGCCCGGGATTTTTTTACCCGAGAAAGTTCCGTCATAAATCTGCTTGATTCCACAGGAAGGACTTCGACTCTGGAGAATTATTAAATCGGGATTTTCTTTCTTTACAATTTTAAAAGCAAGCTGGGCTCCCTTCGTAAATTCTTTTGTGATATTTTTTCCTTCTGTGTTCATGACCTGGCCATTTACAATTTCTGCAGAAGGTCGCGGTGTGGGGAGACCGCCTAAAACTTCGGGGCATACTTTTATCATCTCGTGAGACTGGAGAAAGTCCATCATCTTCTGATTAAAATTATTTCCGCCGTTGTATTTGCAATTGTCGCCGGCCAGGCAGGCACTGACTATCACTTTCATTTTGAGACTCCTTCAATCATACTCTTCAACTTTGCTGCATTCTTTGCTCCGCTTCCATTTGGATGATTATTGAAGTAAATCTGGACTTTCTTTCCTTCGCCCCCAGCCTTAATCACGACCGGCACAAACTGAGCCAGTTCTTCATCTGAATAATCATAACAATAGCGGGCAGACCCATTTGGTGAATCTCCTGTTGCGTACCAGGCTCCTTCGTTTCGCCCATGAAGACGGATATAAGCATTGCTCCCAATAAAAGGCGTATTTACCGCACTACCATCCGGAAGATTTTTTAACTGAGGCATATCACAAAATACAATTCCAGCATCACGTTTTTCAAGACCTTCAAATACAGACGGACGAATCCATTCCTTATGACGGAACTCTATCATCACAGGAAATCCTTCAAACTCCTGTATCAGTTTTGCAAGGTAAATCCTGTTATCAGGATTGTAATGAAAACTTTCCGGCAACTGAAAAAGCAAAGCAGAAAGACAACCCTTTTCCTGCAGAGGCTCAACCGCCGTCCTGAAATCCTCCGCCACATTCTGCCAGCCGCCACTTATTTCATGAGTCAGCAGCCTGTTCGCCTTCACGCTGAAATTCAGTTTTCCCTCAGACCTGTCATAAAAACTCAAAAGTCTTTCTGGCGTTGGCATATTGTAAAATGTATTATTCAACTCCAGCGCATTGAACTGAGTCGCATAATAAGAGAGAAAATCTTTTCGCTTCAAATCCTCCGGATAAAAAACACCCTTCCATTCCGGGTAATCATATCCGCTGGTGCCAATCAAAAGGTCTGTCATACAATTAACTCAATAATTATAGAAAAAAATTTATTGCCCCTCTACCCCAAAACTAGTTAAACTATAATCATCACTATGGCTGAAGCTGAAATCAACATTGAGAAAGTTTTCAAGAATATGAGGTTCGGGAAGAACACTACTGATTGCGGCTACTTCCCGGACCGTAAGGCTGAAAATATCCTGACCTATTTTAACTGGCTGGACTCGAGTACGGCCTCGGCTCTCCCTGTCGAAAAACTGGACTGCATTGTTTATGAAAGGCTTCTCCATCAGGGATTTCGCCGCTACTCTTCCATGGCCTATAATACCTGCTGCCAGAATTGCCATGAGTGTATTCCAATCCGTATCCCTGTGAAAACTTTTGCACCCTCGAAAAGTCAGAGACGAGTCCTTCATAAAAATGAAGATGTAGAAGTTATTTTTTCTGCAAACCCGACTGATTTTTGCACTGACGAAAAAGCCCTCATGTACCGCAATTACTACAATCATCATAATGAAGGCACGCCCGGCTTCACCCGTCTCACTTTGCAGGAAGCGGCCCAAGATCTTAAAAATATGAACGGCGGCTACAGCGGTGTTATCAATTTTGATTATAAACTTAAAGGCCAGCTGATTGGAGTGAGCATCCTCGATTATGTTTTTGATGCACATGGATTTATCACTGGCCTTTCCTCAAATTATTTTTATTATGATATCAGCGAGGAAGTGCTTAAGCGAAGCATTGGCGTTTACAGCGTTCTTGTAGAAATCAACTTTTGCCTGCAAAATCATTTTCCCTATTACTATCTGGGCCTTTACCTACCCCACTGCCGCAAGATGAATTACAAGGCAAACTATAAGCCCTACCAGCTTTTGCTCAACGGAGTCTGGACTAACAGTCCGGGTCTGGAGCAGTGTCCGCAGGTTCTGGAAAATTATCTGCAGGTTGAAGATGAAAAATCACGGGGGGCCCGCTCGGTCAAAATTGACACCGGCGACATCTTCGAGTTCCCCGCCCCCGGCCTGATTTATGGTTATGATGAGATTTCCCTCGTGACGGATAACATTCCCCTGCGTCTGCTTTATTCGGCTTATAATCAGGGAGTCTTTCCGTGGTTCAACGAAGACCAGGGCGAGCCGGTTTTGTGGCAGTCTCCAAAGAAGCGCTTTGTGATTCCGATCCGCCAGCTGCACGTTTCAAAATCAATTGAAAAATTTCTCAAGCATAATCCATATACTTATACGATAGACAAGGCTTTTGGTGATGTCATAAAAAACTGCGCAAAGCAGAAACGACCCGACCAGATCGGCACCTGGATTGGTCCCAAGATGATTAAGGCCTACAAGAAATTTCACAAGGCAGGCTACGCCCACAGCATCGAAGTCTGGAATGACGGAAAGCTGGTCGGCGGCTTTTACGGCATCTTACTGGGCAGCGTCTTCTGCGGCGAGTCCATGTTCACGATTGAACCCAACAGCTCCAAGAGCGCCTTCGTCCTCTTCGCCCGAGCATTCCAGAAAGCCGGCGGCAAACTCATCGACTGCCAGACCTACACCGAAAACATGGCCCGCTACGGCGCCCGCGAGATTACACGAAAGCAGTACCTGGCAAAGCTGGAGAAGTACGCGAAGGTGCCGCTGAAGTGTAAGATTGGGAAGTTGTTTGATATGTAACAGTTTGGTTATCACATCTCTTCCAGCTTCTTCAAAAGTTCAGCCTTCAGATAATTATATCGCAAGTGTTTTTCTCCTTTTGCAAAATGGACTTCGCGGAATTGTTCAGGATTATTTTCGTAGCAGAGTTTTTCATCTCCAAACTGTTCGCTTGTTAGGTCAAACAAACATTCGCCACCGTCCGGTAACGGAACAACATTGTAGCAGTGATAGTTTCCGCCATCGCGGAGAATGCCGTAAACTTTGCCGCCAAAAATATCCTGGGCAAGGAATGCTGTAATTGAGCACTGGCCTACAGTTTGATTTTCGCGGCTCCATTTTTCGCGGAGACGAGGAGCACAAGTTTCGACACACCAGATTTCACTGAGGATATCGTAAAGGTGTCGAGGATTTTCAATTTTCTCAAAAGCAGAATCTGCCGGTTTGCAATCAGCTGTCTGCCATCCGTAAAATTTATAATCTTTCATTTTGAATCTCCATGGAAAATCAGCGGTAGTGGCGCTGCATGGATGCATGCCTCCCCTGCACTCCCCTGAATATCTTACGCCTCTCTTACTTTTCTTTCAATTGCTTTTTCCTCAAAAGACTTCATTACCTGATGCATGTCTTCTGTTGTGAATTCGTAAGCCCATTTTTTGAATTGATCTGGCAATCCGAAAAATCCTTCTGCCATTCCTGTCGCAATATCAGTGAGGGTGTCGCAGTCGCCGCCAAGACTTACTGCAGTACGGATAACATCTTCAAAATCATTTCCTTCAAAAAATGCAGTAATTGCTTCCGGCACAGTTTTCTGACAGCTTTCCACGTGATAATAATTCGGGCGGATTTCATCGCAGGTTCTCGAAAGGTCATAGCCGAATTCTTTTTCGATGTATTCCTTAATCTGAGTTTTATAATAGCCGTTGCGGGCCATCCAGATTACGCTGGCAACTGATTCTGCACCCTTTACTCCTTCCGGATGATTATGAGTAACTTCGGCCGACCAGCGGGCAACCTCACGAGTACGCTCCAAAGTTTCAAACAGCCATCCCACAGAGCTCACTCTCATTGCAGAACCATTACCCCAGCTGTTATAAGGCTTTGTCTCTTCCATCGCAAGCCAACGATAAAATCTTCCGCCATAACCTGAGTGCGGATACTTGTGCCCCCAGAGCTGCATGCTGGTTATCATCGCTGTCTTCATCGTGTTTTCATTCGCATCGAACCCAGCCTTTAAGATTCCGTCGCAGATTGCAATCGTCATAACAGTATCATCTGTAAAACGAGGATTCTTACAGAAGAGCGGAAATTCCTTTGTCTTATGTCCACGGTCAAACTCGTATGGCTGACCAATTATATCACCTAAAATTGCTCCAAACATTTTGATAGTCTCCTTTTTATAAACTTACTATCGTTCGTTAGTTTTGTTATAGTGCTCAGTAATATCTGCACTCCAGTTTGCTTTCATTTTCTTTCCCTTTCGCACACCACATATAGTTGAGCTAAGCACAGAAAAATTTATTGCCGTTCCTGCTGCATCACACTCATAGCGCACTGCCCTGTCCCGCCTGATACCCAATCTCTCTGCTTCAGAAAACGCATCGATATTCGCACCAAGAAAAATAAACTCCCAGCCGTATTTTTCTGTCTGACGTTTTACAAGCTTCTGGATTTTCTCATAAGAATATTCCGAGCTGGCATTTTCCTGACCATCCGTAGTAATCACAAAAATTGTCTTTTCAGGACGGTCTTCCTCGCGAGCATATTTATGAACATTTCCTATATGATGAATAGCACCACCCATCGCATCCAGCAGAGCTGTACAGCCGTCTACGTAATACTGCTTGTCTGTCATTGGCTCGATTTTTTCAATCGGCACACGGTCATGAATAACATGGCTTCTGTCACTAAAAAGAACAGTCGAAACATAAGCCTCGCCATCCTCTTTTTTCTGACGCTCCAGGAATGAGTTGTAACCACCGATTGTATCAGCCTCAAGTCCGCTCATCGAACCGCTCTTGTCCAGAATAAAAACAATTTCTGTAAGTCCCTTTTTCATAGTCATCTCCTTGTGCCGCTGTCCGACACTGTGACTTCATGATAAGGAATTTACGTCCACAGAAGGTCGCCAAATTGGCGAATGTTTATTCAGGAGCAAAGCAATTTAATCCATGTGAATCAAGAATAATATCCACTTCCACCAGATTAAAAATCTGATTCATGACACAATATTTCACAATCAAATCAAACTTGCTCGACGGCATAAAGGCGTAACCGGCACTGGCGAGAAATTTCTCAAACTCTTGCAGCGGAAGCTCCAGCGCCAATCCCAGGGCCATTACAGTTTGTTTTTTTGGAACGTAGTCCTTGTTGCTGATAATCTTAGAAAAGAACTTTTTGTCGATGCAGGCTTTTTTGTAAACAGTTGCGTTTTCAAGTTTGCGGTCCGCGATCAGCTGCTGCAGGGTGTTCTGAAAATTAAGACTTGCCCCACTCTGCTTTATGAATGCATCAACATCAATTGGAGAGATGTCACGAGCTTTATATGGTTTAAATTTCGGAAGATATATTTTATGTGCTGGTTCACCAAGAATTGGCTCACATGCACTGGTAACTGTTCTGTTTAATTCAACCGGCTCGCGAGTTCTGGACGGAGCCCTGTTATATTCTGCAGGCTCTGAAGTTCTGGTCGACCTTTCGTTCAGCTCTGCAGAATATTCTTCATCAAAATGACGTTCCAGAGTACGCCTCATGGAAGCTTCGTCAAACGATCCAAAAACTCCGTCTTCTTCCCCTTCCAGATTTTCATCAAGGAAGTTCTGAATATCATCAAAAAGCTTTTCAGAAATCATGTAAGACTTTGCATCATAAACAACAAGCGTCACATCAATTTCATTTTCAAGCAGGAATGAACTGATTTCATCAACTGCAATTTTAAGCCCAAGCTCTTTTGGAAATCCATAAAATCCTGTAGCCAGAAGCGGAATCGCCACGCTCTTACAGCCAAGATCTTTTGCAATTTTGAGGGATGAAGAATAACAGTTTCTGAGGTTCTGAACCGTCTCCGGCTTATCAACATCATACCTGCAGCCAACCGTATGAATGATATATTTGATACCGTTTTTCTTAAGATTAAAAGATTTTGTTGAAACAGAATGCCCAGGTTCAATCACCCCTATTTCCTTACGGGCCTTTAAAAGCTCTTCCTTGCCTGCCGCATCATAAACAGCAGTATCAGTCCCCCGCCCTACTCTCGGCAAAGGATTCGCAGTATTAACAATTGCATCCGTGTGAACTTTTGTAATGTCGTTACGCTCAATCTTAAATGACATGTTTATATTATAATATCAATATGCGTACCTTGGTAGTTATATATTTTTGATTTTGTAAATCTGTCGTTCATAGACTTTCTTATTCTTGTATATCCGTCGTCCATATAATCAATTATTTTTGTACCTGTGTCGTTCATCGCCTTTATTTTATTGTACATACGACGTTCATATGCACTTTTTTGCTTGTACTTATGTCGTTCATACTCTCTATTTGATACTATCTCCAGATCTTGTATATCTGTCGTTCATAAGCATTTCATGTAGTTATATTGCGTACTTTGGTAGTCATATCCATTGCGTACCTTAGTAGTCATTTGATAAAAATTCATGAAAAAAAGCGTACTCTGGTAGTTATATCAAACAAAAAATCATTGAAATTTTCGTACTTTAGTAGTTATATACCGTAAATTTGATAGCCTAAAAAATCAGCGTACTTAAGTAGTCATATAAATTTTTTTTTGTAAATCTGTCGTTCATAGATTTCTTTTCTTGTAAATCCGTCGTTCATAAACACATGTAACAGTTTTGTTATCCACATGCATTTTACCTTGTGTAATATGTAACAGTTCTGTTATCCAAAGAAGTAGCCTTTGCACTATATGTAACAGTTTTGTTATCCGGAATAACTCAAAACTTGAATGTTTGATTATGTCATTGACAAAATCAAACATTTTCGGTGCTTTTTTGGGGAATATACAAGGTGAAAAATCTGTATTATTATGATGCTGGATAGTGGCTTTATATGTAACAGTCTTGTTATCTAAATATGTAACAGTTTAGTTATATTCATCCACAATTTGATGTGGATAACTCCCGCTTATTGTAACAGTTTTGTTATCTGAAAAAAAGTGCTTTTAAATTCATATATAGAAGAAAATGCACAAGTTTTTTGGCCTTGTAACAATATTGTTATCTACTTGTCACAGTTTTGTTATTTCTACCATTATATCTAATAATTAACTAATAATAAATTTATTAACTAGTAATAGAGATGTTGATACTGTGGATAACTCAAAAAATAGATAACAAAACTGTTACATATCAACATCATATAGATAACCAAACTGTTACATCTATAATTATGATAATGATGAAGATATAAGAGCATATCTTACATCATCCTGTAAAACAGGAGTTGGACTTTTGTATAAGGTAATTCCTGTTCCTCCTGAATCAATAGTTACTTTTAATTCAGGATAATATTTTTCTTTAATCTCTTTTATCTGATCAATAATTCGGCTGTAATTTACATTTGCAATTTTGCGGTCTGAATCTTCTGCTACTGGCATAAATTGTTCAACAAGCCTATCCCGAGGAACAAATACAGGTTTATCTTCTGATAATCCATTATTTCTGTAAACAAGCCAAGCATAGATATCTTTTCCAACAGGACTCGATATGTCTTTATAAACTGTGTAATTAATAGGCACAGCATGCTGCTGACAAAAGGACGCAAAGTTTGCTGATAGAACAATTTTAAAAGTTCCGATTCTGGGATTCTTTGTAGTTCCATCAAAAACTTCCTGATACTCAACTCCTTCTGTAAACAAAATTGTTGCAGTTCGAGTTGTCTTTACTGTTACATCTCCCTTTGGAAGTTTTTCCCCAGGTTCATAAAGATCTTTGAATAAGTGTCCCTGTACCTGCTCTTCTTTTTTCTGTTCAAAAGAAAATGTAGCTCTCTTAAAACATTCAAGTTGTTCCTGAATGTCTTTTCCTCTCTGACGAGGAAGCTGCATTTCTCTTAAAAGTTCTGCCATGGAATTGAACTCAATTAAAACAGCAGAATCCTTTTCTTTTGAAAGGACTGCATGAGTTGTAAATACACTCAATAAGAGTCGCCCATATTTACCGAAAGGTACATTTGTTGGTGAGTTTAAATAAAGGGAGATACCATTACTGGCTCTGCGAACAAATTCTTTTTTATTAATATTTTTAAAAGGCAATGACGCTGTTGTGAAAAAACTTGGAATAAAACTTAATTTTAACTGTTTTTTTCCATCATCTTTTTCGAGAGATCCAAATAATTCATTTGATGAATTATCTATTGGAAATAACTCATTATTCTGCTTTATACGTTTTCCCATGTCTCCACCCCGTGAGAACTTTATTAATTCGAAATCTTTGTAATTCCACCTTTTGAAATTACAATATTTCCAGCAGCTACTTCTTTGGCAAGGAACTCAAAAGAAGATTCAATATATTGTGTTACAGTTACTCCGCAATTGGTACAGAAGGCTTTAATTTCGTTTCTACGGCCTTTAGACAGCCTTACATTCATTACGTCAGCATATTTGTCTTTTATTGGTGCAGGCTTCGTTACAGTGGCTATTGGAGCCATTTTTTGCTCAACTAACGGTTTTACAACTTCTGGTTCCGGAATATCTTCTTCAACTGGTGTAACAGTCCTAGAAAGGTTTGATTTCATTTGATTAAGGAATTCCTGAGGAATATCCTTTTTTATATCTTTTTTCTTTGCAATTGGCATTTTTAAGCTCCGATTATTTTACTAAATCTTTTAGTTTTTTAAGGGCATCGAGAGTTTCTTTTTTTCCGCCTCTCTGCTGAATTGTCTGACGTGCAATGGTTGCATATTTGAAATCCTGGTCTACAGGAACATAAACTACCTTGAAATCACCGGCATTAAGGCCTTCTGTGATGATATCTGTGAGTTTAATTGAACGGTTAATCTCATTAAGAACGATTGTTTCGAACTTTGGATTAGATACACGTTTTCTTTTCTTAAAGCTATCCAGGTTATTTTTGAAAATCTGTAATCCGTCCTGAGAATAAGCGTCCGCTTTGATTACAACAATTACTTCATCAGAAGCCGTCATGATATCTTCCTCAAAAGCATCAAAAGCAGGGGAGGTATCGAAAATACAATAATCAAAACCAAGTTTTTCAACTTCTTCGCAGAGGTCTACGAAAATAAAAGGCTCTTTTGCTGCTTCGCTTGAACGATAAGTTTTAAGCGAACGGCTTCCTTTTCTTTCGAGAGAATTGGTTGGCATGATAAAAAGATTTTTTATTTCTGTCTGGGTAATGGCCTGATCAACAGTTACATCTCCATAGAGAGCTTCTGCCAGTTCATGTTCAAATGATTCAAGAAGAGTACCTGTTGAGTTACCCTGAGGATCAGCATCAATCAAAAGAACTTTCTTTCCAGCATTTGCAAGTTCAGCTCCAAGTGACAAACTGATTGTTGTTTTTCCTACGCCACCTTTTTGAATGGCAACTGCGATTTTTTTCATTTCCCACCTCAAAAATCTATGTTTTTTCTTATATTTTAAATCTAATCATATTTTTTAGAAAAATGCAACACTTTTTTCTAAAGAAAATTAGATTTCTATAAAGAAAGATTAGAAAACTAATATAAAATCTAATCACAATATTAATATAAAAGATTAGATGTAGTCTAAACAATCTAATATATTAGATTAGAAAGATTAGATTTTATCTAATCTTTTAAAAAGCGCTCTAGGATTGATTCTGAGAGGCTTTTTTGAGAAAAACGTGTAATTTATCGATTAGGGGGTAAAATCGCTCTACGGCCCGTTATTTGCGTGGTTTATATGAGGCTTTTTTATGCTATAATTTCACTGAAATGAATAGACAGAAATTGCATGAATCCATCATAAATAATTCTCAAATGACCTTTGCAAGAAGTGGTGGAAACGGCGGCCAGAATGTAAATAAAGTTAATACGAAAGTATGCCTGCAGCTTCCGGTTTCGTCTATTGGAGGCCTTACTGAAGCGGAAAGAATCCGGCTCAGAACTAAACTTGCAGCAATTATAAATGCAGAAGATTGTCTTTATTTGAATGTAGATGACGAACGCTTTCAGGAAATGAACAGAAAGATTGCCCTCGAAAGGCTGGAGAATAGAATTCTCCAGGCACTGATAATTCCTAAAAAAAGAAAAGTAACAAAGCCAACAAGAGCCAGTAAAGAACGAAAATTGAAACAAAAGAAGATAAGATCGGAAATAAAGAAAGGAAGATCAAAGATTTTCTAAGATAACAGAAGTGTTACAACTGAAAAATTGAGATAACAGAACTGTTACATATTACGTAAAGTGTATTGCCTGTGGATAACAAAACTGTTACATATTTCTGAATAACTGTGAAATTCCATAAAAAAAGGCTATTTTTGGAGCAAAATTCCCAAATTACATGAAAAGACAAGAAAAATGGCGACTAAAACGTTTGATTTTGTCATTGACAGAATCAAAATTCATGGTCGTATTATTCCGGATAACAAAACTGTTACATATTAAGAAATATGTATTGGAATTGGATAACAAAACTGTTACATATCTTAAATTCTTTATTTCTTTAATTAAAGATATGTAGTTTTTTTCTTGAAATGTAGAAAATGAATAGAAATTATAAAGAATAAGTAAAGAAAAAATAAAGAAGATCTATAGATTTATAGAAAATCTATAGATATAAAGAAAGTATGAAGAAATAAAGAAAAATTAAAGATTATTAAGATAACCAAACTGTTACATATGTTGAAAACTAGTTTCAAGACCATTACAATTCAAATATGACTATTTCAGAAAGTGAAGAGATTTTAAAATCAATCAAAAATGCAGACGGGATTATAATCCGCTGGCCTAAGAAAAAGGAAGAGAAGAGGGCAGTGCTGGAATATCTTATTACTAAGTTTGAAAAGGGAAAGAGATATTCTGAGCTTGAAGTCAATATGATTCTGAAACGCTGGCATTCATTTGGAGATCATTCTCTTTTGCGGCGTGAGTTGTATGATGCCTTTCTTATTGACCGAACTCCGGACTGCCACGAATACTGGGTGCACGAAGAATAAAAGCAGAAGAAAATGGATTACAGCTATATCTTAAATACATCAGTTCCTCAGAAAGATAAGTTGCTTGCTTTTGGATTTTCAGAAGTTGGTGGTATTCTGATGCTTAAGAAAGAAATTGCCGACGGCCAGTTTTATACAGAAATCAAACTTTCAGAAAAGATTCTCACTGCTGATGTTTTTGAAACAGCGAC
>Ga0247608_10005328_pt1 | contig 13961 bp, 13 predicted proteins | sample 176DNAGHGlowgp2_FD_193490 | JGI IMG/M metagenome (GOLD analysis project Ga0247608, IMG submission 193490) | Sheep rumen microbial communities from Palmerston North, Manawatu-Wanganui, New Zealand - 1766 DNA GHGlow gp2 | ecosystem: Host-associated > Mammals > Digestive system > Stomach > Rumen ...
TACGATGATCATTAAAGGATTCAGCTGTCCCGCCCGAAAGCATCGGGCTCTCTTCATCCCTGCTGCCGTTTATAACAAGGCCGTCTTCTGTTTTCTCAATATCGGCTCCCAGTGCTTTCAGCATGGCTGTCGTGGTTGCAAGTCTGTCAGACTCTTTAAGTCTTAATCTCCCTGCATTTATAATGCTCGTTTTTCCTTTTGCGCCTGCCGCTACTACACTTATCACCGGTACCAGGTCCGGTATGCGTGAAGCATCGATGATCTGTCCTTTAAGATTCCCTTTTCTTACAGTTATATCAGCGATTTCACCCTGAGCTTCCTGCAGATTGGCAGATCGTGATTTTATTTCAACCCCGGCTCCAAAGCCTTTGAGTATATTTATGATTTCTTTATCTCCCTGTACCGAATCCATATTCAGCCCGGTAACAGTCATGCCATTATCTGAAAATGCACCCATACACAAAGGGAATGCCGCCGACGACCAGTCCTTTTCAACCTCAAGGCATTTGGACGTCTTAAAGCTCTGATTCCCTTCTATCTTAAAACAAAAGCCATTGCGTTCAAAACGAATGCCCGCCTGTTCGACGGCTTTTACGGTCATTTCTATATAGTCACCCGACTCCACTGTCCCCGTTACGTTTAAAACACTGCTCCCGGGCAGCATGGGTAATGCCATCAGCAATCCGGATACATACTGAGACGAAATATTACCGGGTATATCAAAGCTCCCGCACTCAAGCTGTCCTCTGCAATACAATATGTCTCCGTCCTGAAAAAAGCTCAACCCATGTTCTGAAAGGACATCAATAAGCGGTCCAAGCGGTCTTTTTGAAAGTCTTCCTTCCATATGAAATGCTGCATTTATGCCGAGTGCACCTGCTATGGGTATCAGGAAACGCAGCGTAGAGCCGCTTTCCCCGCACAAAAGAGGTGCATACAGCGCTCTTTCATTTGAGTGATCGATGATCTTCTTTATAGGACTAACATGTATCACCATATTTCCGGTATTTTGGGCTGCAGCTTCACTCACAGTTCCGGCTTCAGATATAGTGATATAAGCCCCCATCGCATTTAAGCACTTTATGGTAGCTGAGATATCATTTGAGATCCCGTCACACATCAACTCACTCTTTTCTGCGGACAGAGCCGCAGTTATAAGCATCCTGTGTGCCCAGGATTTTGAAGCGGGCACCTTAACACATCCGCTTCTCTCTCCGCAGGGTACCTTTATAGTCATATAAACTCCTTAACCTGTATCTTTTTCTTATACTCTGTCAATCTTCAACTCCGCCCTCTTCAAGCCATCCCTTAAGCTTATCGGTGGGTATTTTCATGATACGGCAGTTTCCTATGGCAGTCGGGACTATCAGATTTGTCACTGTTCCCGTATTCTTCTTGTCCACAAGCATAGCCTCATACATTTCGTCTATTTTAAACGAGATGTCCTTTGGCAGCTCATATCTGTCCAGTATTTCCAGCACCCTGACCTCAGTCTCCTTAGAACAGAGTCCCATTTCACTCGCAGCCTTTGTAACCGCTGCCATGCCCATAGCTACTGCCTGTCCGTGCAGGATAGTGTATCCGCTGCAGGTCTCCACGGCATGTCCGAAGGTATGTCCGAGATTCAGCTTCATCCTGAGTCCCGTATCAAACTCGTCGTTTTCCACATAGTGCTTTTTTATGTTCACACAGGTTGCTATTACATGCTCGTACTGCTCCGAGACCGGTTTCTCCAAAAGCTCATCAAAAAACTCATCACTCTCGAGTATGGCATATTTTATTATTTCACCACAGCCACACTCATATTCCTCTTTTGGCAGTGTTTTTAAAGTATCCGTATCACAGAGCACAAGTCTGGGCTGATAAAATGCTCCAACCTGGTTTTTTCCGCTCTTTAGATCTACCGCGGTCTTTCCGCCCACGGATGAGTCCACTGCCGCAAGCAAGGTCGTAGGCACCTGTACAAAAGCAATGCCTCTCTGGTATGAAGCTGCCGCAAACCCGGAGAGATCACCCACTACTCCTCCGCCTAAGGCCACTATCATATCAGAGCGTTTAACCTTGGACTCACACATAAATTCCAACAATTCGCCATAAGTAGCAAGGCTCTTGCTCTTTTCTCCGTGAGGAAATACAAACTCCAAAGTTTTAAAGCCCCTTTTGTTTAAGGATTCTTTAAGTCTCTCGCCATACAGAGGAAAAACATTATCATCCGAAACTATAACAGCAGTAATGCTTACTGCATCCTTTTGTAAATTTATGGCTTCAGCGATACGGTCACCTGCCTGATCCAGGAGTCCCGCATCTATCAGCACATCATAATCCGTTGAAGCAAATACCCTTATTTTCTCCATAAACGAAAACCTCTGTCTTTTTCAAATTACCCGTCTACTTCTTCTTTTCGCTTTTTACCATCATCCAGGAGCTTTACAAGTCCTTCGCGGTCATCCTTTTTTATGGCCTCTCGGTATTCTGAAAGGTTATCTATCAAAAGGTCTATTTCCTTTATCAGATAATCCTTGTTATCCAGAAAAAGCTCGGCCCACATCTGAGGGTTAAGCCATGCAACTCTCGTCATATCCTTGTAGCTACCTGCTGAAAAGCCCTTATGCTTCAGAGCTGTAGGACTCTTTACATAAGCATTCGATACAACGTGAGCCAGTTGAGAGGTAAATGCTATCATCTCATCATGCTTTTCTGCCGTAGTGACGGTTATCTTCCTGAATCCGGCAGGGGCTAGCAGCTCCTTTATCCTGTCGAGTAAAACAATATCATCATACTCAGGCGGCACTATGACCATCGGAGCACCCTTAAACAAAGTCTCCTTTGCATACTTAAATCCTGAATACTGAGTACCTGCCATAGGATGGCCGCCGATATACAGGAATCCATATTTTTCAGCTATCTTAACGCCTGCGTACATCGGAACTCTCTTTGTGCCGCAGCAGTCTATCACAACAGGTTTCTTTCCTATAAAAGGACCCATTTCGTTCAAAAAATCAATAACTGCCTGGGGATAAACACAGATAAGGATCAGATCGCATTCTCCGATATTCTCCTTTGTGAGTTCTCCGTCCACTGCATCGGAAAGCTCTGCAAACCCAAGCACCGATTTATCAAGCTCTCTGGCTAAAACCTTTTCACCTGCCGCATGATATGCTTTTGCAAACGAGCCACCGATAAGTCCAAGTCCAACTACTCCTAATGTCATAATCCTCTTCCTTCTTCCTATACACCAACAGTCATTTTGTTATATCCGGTCTGTTTTTTAGTCTTGTACAACTAACCTTATATCTTTAAAAAGCCTATTTTACTGCTTCCCTGACTGCGTTAACCTTCTTTACAAGCTCTGCATACTCCTCGGGTCTGAGACTCTGTGCACCATCGCAGAGAGCATGTATCGGGTCATTATGTACTTCGATGATCAGGCCGTCTGCGCCGCAGGCAGCTGCCGAAAGAGCCATCGGAGGTACCATTCTTGCGATACCTGTTGCATGGCTCGGGTCAACGATCACAGGCAGGTGTGAGAGCTCGTGCAGCATCGGTACAGCAGAAAGATCCAAAGTATTTCTCATATAGTCGCTGTATGTACGGATACCTCTCTCGCAGAGGATAACCTGCTCATTACCGCTGGCCATAATATACTCAGCACTCATAAGGAGCTCTTTCAATGTATTTGCCAGACCCCTCTTAAGTAATATGGGCTTTCCGGTATTTCCCAGTTCCTTTAAAAGGTCAAAATTCTGCATATTTCTTGCGCCTACCTGGAGTACATCCACATCCTCAAACAAAGGCAGGTCGGAAACACTCATAATCTCAGTAACAATAGGAAGTCCTGTCTCTTTTCTTGCAATTCTCAAAAGTTCAAGACCTTCAGCCTTAAGTCCCTGAAAATCATAGGGAGAAGTACGGGGCTTGAAAGCACCGCCTCTGAGTAAATTAGCTCCCGCTGCCTTAACAGCCTTTGCTATCCCAACTATCTGCTCCTCGGATTCTACCGAGCAGGGTCCTGCTATCATGGCAAAGTTTCCGCCACCGATCTTTACATCTCCGACAGATACTACTGTATCATCGGGATGAAACTGTCTGTTTACACACTTAAAGGTGTCTGTTACTCTTTTTACAGAATCAACGATATCAAGGCTTCCGATCAGATCCATATCCACCTTGCTGGTATCTCCTATAAGACCCAAAACTGTCTGGTATTCACCTACTGAAATATGGATCCCGAGACCCATTCCCTTTAACCAATCAATTAACTGGTCCTTTTTTGCCTGACTTGCTTCCTTCTTAAGTACTACGATCATGTCTGTTTTCCTTTCTGAACAAAAAATTAAGCGGAACAGGTTAACCTGCTCCGCATCTAATCATGAACTCTTTTCTTCATGTACCTATGCATCACAAATTAACCTTACTTGGAACAAGTAAAGTAATAATAAAAGTAATAATATGATACATTGGTAAATGATCTCTTCATAATAATCTCCGATGAAACTCAAAAAACACTTTATCACTTCAACTGACGAAAGTTAGTATACCCTCAGTAAAAAGATTTGTCAAGAACTATTTTTTAAAGGTTACTGTCAAGTAAACGTTGGCATTTTTTTCTTTAGTATTTTTCACAAACCAATTATGCCAAGAAGCGACCTATGTGTAATCCCAGAACTGTTATCCAGCTTTTTTAAGTGACCGGTCATCGGATACCTATAGCCTTTCCCATCTTTCTTTGGCGCTGTGGCTGCTGACATTACTCTTTCTCTTACCTTTTCCACTTTCGCAGGTTCAAATCCCCTATACCTGAGTTTCTCGGTCACTTCACTTAATCGTCCTCTGCATTTCTTTGCCAGGATTTTCGCCAGATTGTTACCACCTTTTATGCTCCAGCATGTATGATTGTGCTTCATACGTTTTGCTATGGTGCTCCATATATGGTTTTCCATGGTGCCCATGTTACGATATACCAATCCTTTCGGATGTTCCATATTTGTATTATAATCCCCCCTTGCTTTTTCTACCCATTTATGCTATAAATAAAACAGATACGAATTATACCTTATCTAATCATTTCGTATCTCTTATAAAGCATCTGAGGTTCTTACTTGTTTCGGTCAGATGGATACTATCCTTTTCAGTTATAATCCGAGACAACTTATGTTTCTTATCTTTTAAATCTTGAAGATAATTCTTTTCAATTCCTCATGCTTTTAATAATTTATTAAGGCAGGGGGATAGCAGCTCATATATTCTCCTGTCTAAAAAGAAAGGAGATTTTGAATGGGCGTAAAAGATATTGAAGAGAAACAGTTCGAGGATTACAACGATGTATTCGCCGATATTGTTAATGTACTTATTTTCGGTGGCAAGCAGATTGTAAAACCCAGAGCATTGGAGAACTCGAAGGATAAGTCTCGATTTAAAGCTGCTAAAGGCATAATAACCGAGCAGGAACGTGATGTGTCAAAGTGGTGGCGCAAAAGTCAGATCAGACTGGCATTGTTTGGTTTTGAGAATCAGACTGCCGCCGACAAGAAAATATGCTTCAAACTGTATGGGTATGATGGAGCCTCCTATAAGAGCCAATATGACGAAAAGACAAATTACCCTGTCATTACTTTGGTCTTACATTTTGACTACAAAAATCATTGGGAGGGACCAAAGACGCTTTTAGACAGCATGACTGTACCTGAAGAACTTAAGCCATATGTAAATGATTATCGCATGAACCTGTTTGAAATAGCATGGCTGAGGGATGATCAGGTTAAGAAGTTCAAGAGTGATTTTAGGATAGTGGCGGATTATTTTACTCAGATGCGTAAAAACAAGGATTATGTTCCCAGCAAAGCTACTATAAAGCATGTGGATGCGGTATTGAAACTAATGACAGCTCTTACCGGAGATCCTGGATTTGAAGATATTATAAACGAAACTTCTGCAGAAGAAAGGAGGTCTATGACCATGTGTGAAGTTCTTGATAAAGCAAGAAAAGAAGGTAAATTTGAATTAATAGTACAAATCGTCAATAACTACATTGCCAAGAAAAACCTCACCCAAAAGGCTGCCTGTGAGGATCTGAGTATAAAATACAGTGAATATATGGCAGCTAAAAGATATATGAAGAAAATAGGTGCTCAAAGCTAACAAAAAGGACGGTCGTCAAGCCGTCCTTTTAAATTTGATCATTCAACAACTGTAATTATTTCTGAAAGCATATAATTAAACAGAGGATAAGAAGTATTCTGATTCTCTATATATCCTTTGCTTTGGACATATTATCTGAAGGAAGTAAAAGAAAAACGTATGGAAGTTGGAAAGGGAGCTCGTATGGCAGAAACCGAACTGGACGGGCCTAAGATGGTCAAGGTACTGGTACAGTTGCTCTTATTGAACCGAGAGCAGGATGCTGGTATTATTTCCAAAATTAAAAGCATATTAGCAGAGTTGAAATTATAAGGAGCGTTAAAATGAAAAAGTGTACAATATCAGTTTATTATAAAGCTGTTAAACTGCATGATGATTTCAGAAGCTCCACAAAATCAGAATTGATAAGTATCCCTGTTCAGAACCTATAAAATTAAAAAAAGAGAGAAGAGCATTTGTAACTTTTCTCTCTTTTTACTTTTATTCAATATTTCAATATCTGAATGGCTTTGTTTGGGTCTGCTTTGATATATTCCGTAGTCGTATAGATTTTATCTCCTACGCATTGATTTTCCACACAGATTACGTGAAGACAGCTGTTCAGCTAATAGTATACATATCCTTCAATTACGGAAAATACGTCGTCATGGTAGACGATCTTCTGTATATTTTCGTTGCGGATTTTCATTGTATCAAACCGTTTCATTTTTAACTCTCCTAATATAAGATTTTGGTTACACTTATATTATGAAGGCATTAATCTTTAAGATGTTGAAGATTGTTATTTCATTGGAATTTCAAAATAATGCTCTGCAAGCTCATGGAATACATCATTTGTATCATAATAGTAATCCATGAAATAAAGTATCATCGATTCAAAATCTTCCGGGATCTGGAAGGCATACTTCAAATAGTTTATCGAATTGTCCCGGATCATAGTGCTATCACGCGCTATGTCTTCAGCATGTGTTTCTTCATATCCGTATGCAGGACTATAATCATCATCCCAATATATGCAGAAGTCCTCACTGAACAGATAAAAATCACCTGTATTTAGCCCTACTGTATCAATACACATGCTGACAATAGCAAACTTCTGTCCCTCATCCGCTTTTATTTCTCCAATACTGTCGACGGTTTCAACCCCGGTTATCTTCATATTAAAGAAATAGGTTTCCGCAGAAAGATCATCAGCTTTATGATAATAAGTCGGTACTTCTCCTTCTGCTGCTTCTACGACCTCAGCTTTTTCCTCATAGGTAACATGCGAAACCGTCCCCGCATTTATCTGCGCCAGAAAGCTGTCGGACGAATGTCCGAACATATACGAGTTGTCCTGGGTTGATGCCATATGTATGGCCACCACTTCACCATATTCATTGATGATAGGTCCCCCACTGCCGCCTGTAGTATCGTAATTATCTTTTAGCTTAAATTTTAGCTCCCCGTTCAGGTCCAAAACAGAAGTACCTTCATACACACAGTTCTCGTTTAAATTATCACCCTTCCAGAGACTTGCGAGTAGATACAGCTTGTCACCCATTTTTAAGGGATGTGTTGAAAGAGGCAGTGTTTTCAGATTTTCTGCATTATACAGGGTAAATGCGGCAACATCTTTATTTATTAACGGAACAGCTGCTGCATCTTCTATCACTATACAGTTTTTGAGACTTGCACCGGTAGTTTCTTTGCTTTTAGCCTGAATTATAGTACCTCCCTGAACAAAACCGGGCAGGTCTGCACCTTTAAACGTACCATCATTCTCATCCGGTACCAGATAATGGAAAGCTGTAACCAGCACCTTCCCTCCAAACTTATCGGAATCCATGATAAACGACGTGCCCGCAGCAAAGTCACCCTCTGTCGAGGTATACCAGTGAACATTATATACATTTTCTGCAGCCAGCTTTTCAATCTCGCTGAAGGAAAGCTTATTTTCATCCTCTGCGATCTCTATAGGAGTGTTAGTTACCTCTATGGCCTTGGGCTCATCGACCGGTAACTGTTTCGGTGAGGAGCAGGCTGACAACAGCAGTGAAAAAACCAGTGCCAAACCAGGTAATGATTTCAGTACTTTTTTATGTTCCATATAGCATATTTCTCCATTATATTCCAATTATTATGTCAAAATTTTAAATACACATTATTATTGTACCATACTCCAAGAGAAATTTCCATGATTTTACAACACAAAAAGGAGCAGTTGCCTGCTCCAATTTGCCAATCATATATCCAAAGAGTCTCTCGAATCAGTCTGTGAATAATGCTGTTGAATAGTATCTGTCGCCGCTGTCGGGAAGAAGCGCAACTATCACCTTGCCCTTGTTTTCCGGACGCTTAGCGAGCTCTAATGCTCCGTGAAGAGCAGCACCTGAAGAAATACCTACGGAGATACCCTCCTTCTTTGCAAGTAACTTAGCTGCTGCAAATGCGTCAGCGCCTTCAGCCTTGAAAATCTCGTCATAAATTTTTGTGTTAAGGACGTCGGGAACAAAGCCGGCACCAATACCCTGGATCTTGTGAGGGCCTGCCTTGCCTTCTGAAAGGACGGGTGAGTCCGAAGGCTCTAACGCAACTATCTTTACATTAGGATTCTGTGATTTTAAATACTCTCCTGTACCGGTAAGGGTTCCGCCTGTACCTACACCTGCGATAAATATATCAACCTTTCCATCAGTATCATTCCAGATCTCGGGACCTGTGGTTGCCTTATGTACGGCAGGGTTAGCAGGATTTACAAACTGTCCGGGGATAAAGCTGTTAGGGATTTCCTTTGCAAGCTCTTCAGCCTTTGCAATAGCACCCTTCATGCCCTTTGCGCCTTCTGTAAGCACTATCTCAGCACCATATGCCTTTAAGATATTTCTTCTCTCAACACTCATGGTCTCAGGCATGGTAAGGATGATCCTGTAGCCCTTTGCTGCTGCTATAGAAGCAAGACCGATACCTGTATTTCCACTGGTAGGCTCGATGATAACCGAACCTTCTTTAAGCAAACCCTTAGCCTCAGCATCCTCGATCATGGCCTTTGCGATACGATCCTTAACGCTGCCTGCCGGATTAAAATATTCAAGCTTAACAAGTACTGTTGCCTCTAAACCCAGCTCCTTTTCGATGTTGGTAACCTCAACAAGAGGAGTATTTCCTATAAGCCCTAAAGTTCCTTTGTAGATGTTTGACATAATGTTTTCCCTTTCTTCTTAAATATATTTTATGGTATCTTCCCACTGTTTCACAGTGGGCCCCTCCTGAATTTACAAGGTAACTCCATCCCTGCGGGACGGAGCCGCATCGTAAGGAATCCTCCCACTGTTTCACAGTGGGCCCCTCCATGATTACAAGGTACCTCCATCCCTTCGGGATGGAGCCTTATCGTAAGGTATCTTCCCACTGTTTCACAGCGGGCCCCTCCTTACGATATATCAAACAGCAGCGAAGCCGTTTTCAAGATCTGCGATTATATCATCAACATGCTCTGTACCGATTGAAAGTCTGATGGTACTCTGATTGATACCCTGATCTAAAAGTTCTTCTTCGGTCAGCTGTGAATGAGTAGTGGTTGCGGGATGGATAACCAGACTCTTAACATCTGCAACATTTGCAAGAAGTGAGAAAATCTTAAGGTTATCAATAAACTTCCAAGCCTCTTCCTTGCCGCCCTTGATATCAAATGTGAATATCGATCCGCCTCCGTTAGGGAAGTATCTCTTATAAAGCTCGTGATCGGGATGATCGGGAAGTGAAGGATGATTAACCTTTGCTACCTTAGGATGGTTCTTTAAGAACTCAACAACCTTCTTGGTGTTCTCAGCATGTCTGTCAAGACGGAGTGATAACGTCTCAACGCCCTGAAGCAGAAGGAATGCATTGAAAGGAGAAATGGTAGCACCTGTATCACGGAGAAGTATAGCTCTGATGTATGTAACAAATGCTGCGGGACCAACTACATCGTAGAATGATACGCCATGATAGCTGGGATTGGGAGCTGCAATGTTCGGATACTTTCCGCTGGCCTTCCAGTTAAACTTGCCCGACTCAACAATTATACCACCAAGAGTTGTTCCATGTCCACCGATAAATTTGGTAGCTGAATGAACTACTATATCTGCCCCATGCTCAAAAGCTCTGAAAAGATAAGGTGTACCAAATGTGTTGTCAACTACTACGGGAAGTCCGTACTTGTGAGCTATCTCTGAGATAGCATCTACATCCGGGATGTCGCTGTTAGGATTGCCGAGAGTCTCTAAGTAGATGGCTCTGGTATTTTCCTTGATCGCTCCCTCAACCTCTGCCAGGTTATGAGCATCAACGAAAGTTGTCTCAATACCGTACTGGGGAAGTGTATGTGCAAGTAAATTGTAGCTGCCGCCGTAGATAGTCTTCTGTGCTACGATATGTCCGCCGTTTGCAGCTAAAGCTTCTATAGTATATGTAATAGCTGCTGCACCCGATGCAAGAGCAAGTGCTGCGCTGCCACCCTCAAGAGCTGCAAGTCTCTTCTCTAATACATCCTGAGTGGTATTGGTAAGTCTGCCATAAATGTTACCTGCATCTGCAAGGCCAAATCTGTCCGCTGCGTGCTTGCTGTTATGGAATACATAAGAAGTAGTCTGGTAAATCGGAACCGCCCTTGAATCTGTAGTGGGATCTGCCTGTTCCTGTCCAACGTGTAACTGTAATGTCTCAAATTTATAATTGCTCATAAAATGTACCTTGCCGCAGGCATGGTGCGCATCGATGCCTTGCCTGCAACGGCATCGATGAAATTTTGGAAGTTCGCTTCCAAAATTTAATCTCCTCTTTGAATATTTTTTTCTCATGTTATTTGGGTTTTAATATTAGGTTCTAATATAGGGTTCTAAAATTGGTTTTCTCAAAATATCCGGTTTCTTAAGGAAGGTCGGACAAAAAACGCCCGAGGCAATACTGCTCCCGGGCAAATGGCTTGAAGAATGTATAACATTATGTCAACATCGTCCAGTTATGAGGCGCATGAAATATTCATCGAACGCCCCAGCCACATCGTATGCCCGGGAGTTGTGCATTCGACAGCAACACATGACATTTGTTTTATAATATGTAGTGGTCATATCTCAGCGCCTCCTTTTTCTGTCTTTCGGTTTTGTTTCATCCGATGTACATGTTATAACACATATTACCTACTATGTCAATAGGTTTTAAAATAAGCAAAATTAATAGCCGGTTATCAATCAAATTGATAGCCAGCTGCTTTTTTAGATATTTACTATTATAAGACTTCTCGCCGGACATGCTCCAGATATTTATTTAGCTCTTCTATGTACTCTTCGCCCATCTTACTCAGCATACTGTTCTTTTTAGTGACATAACCTATTTCCATTATGCTGTTAGGGTTCTCAGCATCTTCTTTGAAAGGAATTACTACGTATCCGTCTCCGTTAAGATCACTTGAAATGATCCCGGAGCAAAGAGTATACCCGTTTAGCCCAACCATCAGATTCAGCATTGTGGAACGGTCTGTAACCTTTATAGTCTGCGGATAAACATTTTCACTTAGTATTTCTTCTGCGAAATAATGCTCCTCTTCATCCTGTTCAAAAGAAAGACACGGATACGGCTCAAGCTGCTCTATGCTTATTGTTTTTTCATTTGCCAAGGGATGCTGGCCCCATAGATAAACATAAGCTCTGCATTTTATAAGAGGATGAAACTCCAATTCTTCATCCTTCATAATTTTTTCAATAGCCTTACGATTTACTGAGCTCATAAAAAGAACACCGATTTCACTCTTTAAAGAACCAACATCTGTTAACACCATCTTTGTTTGTGTTTCACGTATGGCAAAATCAAATTCTTTCATATCATATTTTTTTGCCATCTCGGTAAACGCTTTAACCGCAAATGAATAATGCTGGGTAGATACACCGAATTTTCTTTTATAATCTCCCTCACCCTCATACTTCTGCATTACCATATTGTAATGTCTGTAAAAATTTCTAATATCCTCAAGAAATTCTGTGCCCTCCGGTGTAGGGATTACTCCTTTTCTTGTCCTCAAAAATATAGTAATCCCCAACTCATTCTCAAGTTCCTGAATAGCACTTGTAAGTGTCGGCTGAACAATAAAAAGCTTTTCAGATGCCTTATTCATCGATCCGCATTCTGCTATAGTAAGAGCATATAATACCTGCTGTAATGTCATATATACCTCCGGCTAACCGTCATAGTTTCGTTATGCCCAACTTCTTTTATACATAATATATATCATATAACTGTATGTCAAGTCTCAAATGCTCTTTTAATTCTCTCCAATGCCGTAAGCAATACTGTTTTAGGGCAGGCGACATTTATCCGTTCAAATCCTGCACCGGAATCTCCAAATATCCTGCCACTGTCCAACCAAAGCTTTGCTTTATTACATATAATATCATCTATCTCTTTAGGTGCAAGTCCGGATTTATTAAAATCCAGCCAAACCAGATATGTCCCCTGCGTCTCGCTCATTTTCACAAGCGGAAGATTGTTCCTTACATATTCATCCGTCAGATCAATATTACTTTGTATATACTGTCTGACTTCTTTATACCATTCATCCCCATAACGGTATGCAGCCTCGGCAGCAGCTATCCCCATAATATTGGGTTCATCATATCCTGTAGCATCCAGTGCCCTGATAAATCTTTGTCTCAGATAAGGATCAGGTATAAAAATATTAGACTGCTGCAACCCGGCAAGATTAAATGTCTTGCTTGGTGATGTAGCAGTTATGGTTATAGTTTTAAATCCGTCTTCAATCTCCTGAAACACATTATGTTTTCCTTTCCAGATAAAATCAAAATGTATCTCATCCGAAAAAACTTTTACATTATGTTTCAAACAAATATCTCCAACTCTCTTTAATTCATCCCTTTTCCATACCCGTCCTGTCGGATTATGAGGGTTACACAAAATAAACAGTTTTACAGAGTTTTCAATGATCTTTTTCTCAAAATCATCAAAATCTATACTGTAATAACCTTCTTCATCCTTAACCAGATCAGAACTTATCATCCTTCTTTCGTTTTGTTTAATTATATTTGCAAAAGGGTAATATACCGGCTGTTGTATTATTACCGAATCCCCTTTTTCGGTTAATGCCCTCACCGCAGTTGCTATTGCAAAGCATACTCCCGGGGTTTTCACATGCCATGCTTCCTCAACATCCCATCCGTGATGTCTTTTCATCCAGTCTGCTACTGCCTCAAAAAAACCGTCATTATGCTGAGTATTGGTATATCCATATATATTTAAGTCGGCAATATTTTTTATGGCATCTTCCACATATGAACTGGTTCTAAAATCCATATCGGCTACCCATAGAGGAAGTACATCCTCCGGATAACCCCTTTTTACAGCAAAATCATATTTAAGACATTTTGTATTTTTCCTGTTGATAACTCTATCAAAGTCCAGATTCCTTTCACTCATGAAATACCTCTTTTTTGTTATTCCAAATCAGGCATTAAAAGCTTTCTCAAGATCATCTATCAGATCACTTGGAGCTTCCAGGCCCACCGACAAACGCAACAGTCTGTCATTTATTCCTATTTTTTCCCTTTGCTCAACGGGGACATCCGGATGAGTCTGAACAACCGGATATGTAAGAAGACTCTCTGTACCGCCCAAGCTTTCCGCAAAAGTTATCAGTTTTATATTTTTCAGTATTGATAGAGCTTTATCTGCAGAGTTCACATAAAAAGAAATCATTCCGCTTCCGGCATAAAATACCTTGTCCACATCATCTCTTTTTTCAAGCCAAGCCTTAATCTCGCGCGCATTTGAACTATGTCTAGCCATCCTTACAG
>Ga0247608_10005329_pt1 | contig 13959 bp, 11 predicted proteins | sample 176DNAGHGlowgp2_FD_193490 | JGI IMG/M metagenome (GOLD analysis project Ga0247608, IMG submission 193490) | Sheep rumen microbial communities from Palmerston North, Manawatu-Wanganui, New Zealand - 1766 DNA GHGlow gp2 | ecosystem: Host-associated > Mammals > Digestive system > Stomach > Rumen ...
GAGGAAAAGGTCAATCTTTCCCCAACTGTTCATCCAGAAGCGCTTGTAGAGTTTGGCTTCTGTGAAGTTCGACTCATATTGGCCGCCCAGGAAATTCTTGAAACCGAAGGTATGGGCAATGGAAACAGCTGGAGCGTCCTTATTAATGGTGACACGGCGCTGCTTACTGTTGATATAGGTTTCGTCGGGGGCATAGCGCACTTCGGCAAAGAGCTCGGTGGTACGAAGAAACTCGCGATGACGCTCAAGGCCTGTATATTCCATTTTAGGCTGATTCAGTTTGCGGAACGACATGGCACCTACGGCCTCATGTTCCTCTGCCTTGAGACTCAACGAGGTCTTCAGACCGCCGTACATTTCGTATTCAAAGGCGATTTGCTGACGGTTGCATAAGGTCATCTTATTGACATCGGCCCACTTGAAGGCAACGAACATGTTATCCTTGTCGGTAGGCAGGTAACGGTCACTGGGCGAGGCCAGGTCGTAAGAGCTCTCAATCATCAGCGTGCGCTTGGGATATTCCCAGGGCATGTAGATCTTATCGATAAACGAGTAGGTTCCTTTCGTGCTATAGTAGTTGCGGTGACTGCCCCATGCGTGCGCATAGTACCCTTGCCAGAACCAGCGCTTGTTAAGGTTGGCAGTGGTCTGCATGCTCATACGGGTACGCCAGCCGTCGATGAAGTTGCGTGAAATAATTGTGTTGACGGGTGAAATATCGAACTTATTGGGATCGCTGGTCTCAATAGAGTTCTCGATGAGGGCGTTCAGGCCCACCATGATATACTTAAAGCCCTTGATTTTCTGGATATTCTTCACAAAGTCGCCCATGGAGTCTTCGCTCTTGGTGAGGTCAACCTGTCGGTACTGGCTCCAGAAATTCTTGCCTCGCATGCCGGCGTCTGGCTCCTTGATCTCTGTGCGCTTGCCCTTGAACATCTTCTTGGGTATTTCTGCGAAGGAGTATTCGCCCAAGCGGGTGGTTCGGATGACAATGGCTTCCTGTATGAACTTGGCAAACTCCAGTTCTGCGATCATGTCATCCTGGGTAAGCACCCATTCGCCATTGTCAAGCTGTTCGAACTCCTGCTCAATACGCATGTTCTTGACGAAGTTCACGGAGGTCTGCTTGGGCAGAGTCAACTCACAACGACGAACATGATAAGTGGAGTCTTTCAGGATATAGATGTCACCACGGAAACCGAAGTCCATCTGGTTGTTGGGCAGGAAATGGAGGTGGATACAGCTGTCGCGGTCGATCTTGATGGTGTCCTGGATGTAGAAACGGTAGAAATCGATGGCGTCCTTACCAATCGGTGAGGTGAAAGGGTACTGCACCAGACGGATCTGATCATCGTAGAGATCGACATTGGTGAAGACCTCCTTCAGCACGACATTCAGGATATCACCCGTCTGGAAAAGATCGTTCAAGCCCGATGACTGCTCGCCTTTGATATAGGTTTTCTTCGACTGCGGACTCTTGCGGTAGACAATCTGTGATACTGTCTCGTCAACGCTGATAGGGAGGATTTTTTTGTTGTTGTACTTGCAGGTCTCAACCTGGTCCATCAGCCACGGTGTACTGGAAAAAGGTTTCTCCTCGAGGCGTTTAGGTGTCAGGTCGTTAGCGGCGAGTGTCAGTTTCTCGTATTTGTCGTATTGATAGTAGTCATGATTCGAGAGGTCACTGAGTTTTTTTGCTGCAATGACTTTCTTCATCAGCTCCACGGCGGGATTGTTTTTCCGGCTATAGCGGCTTCGCTTAGTGGTGACGGTCACCTCCGTCAGCTGCAACTTATCAGACTTCAGGGCGATGTCGAGTTCATTTTTCGTCTCGTTTGTCACCGTAATCACCTGTGACTGATAACCTACGGCACTGAAGGTGATCTTCCACCCTAAGTGTCGTCTGATGGAGTAGTTTCCGTCGATATCGGAGATGACAGCCTGGTTGTGACCTTTATAGACCACACTTGCAAACGGGATGGCCTCGCCAGTCTCAGCGTCTTTGATCGTTCCTTTAATGAGCTGCTGTGCGGAAATCGTCACATTCATACCTAGCACAAACAGCAATATCAGACATATTCGTTGAATCATTTATGTCAATGTTTCCTTTTCCCAAATGTAATTTGGGTGCAAAGGTACACCTTTCTTGGCAAATTCCTGCAATTTGTTTTCCTTTATTAACGTTTCAGGCTCATTTCCTGTCCTTTCGTATCAACTCGAGGAGCTTTTCCACCGCCTCTTCCTCGGGAATATTCTTCTCCACGCAGACTTTTTGCTTATAGAGAGAAATTTTGCCGCGGCCAGCTCCGACATAGCCGTAATCGGCATCGGCCATCTCTCCAGGACCATTGACAATACAGCCCATAATACCGATTTTCAAGCCTACGAGATCCTTTGTCGCAGCCTTGACCTCTTCGAGGCGAGACGGATCACGCTCGGCAATGCGAGCAAGGTCACATTGCTCTTGCTTAATCGCCGCCTTGATGCGGGCGATGGTCTCTTGGAGGTTATACAGGGTACGTCCGCAGCCAGGGCATGAGATATATTCGGTCTTTGTAAATTTGATGCGGGCCGCCTGAAGGATAGCATCGGCCAGACTAGTCAGACTAGAATCATTAGATAATCCGGGATTACTGGAATGAATCACTAATTTCGTGGCTTTGCGGTCGATGAGCAGGCCCCCTACAGTCATGGCGGCTTTCAATTGCAGAGTTTCCATATCTGGGGCATCCAGCGTAAGGGTGATAGTATCATCCTTAATGTTGGCCTCTGCCTTCTCGCGCAAACTGCAACACTCGGGAATCAGCTCTACCAACTTGCGAGCCACAGGAATTTCACACTCAGGCTCTTCGCTCAGCGACACACGGATCGTATCGCCAATACCTTCTGTCAACAGGGCGCCAATGCCTACGGCACTCTTGATACGGCCATCCTCACCTTCGCCGGCCTCTGTTACACCGAGGTGCAAGGGGTAGTGCATATCTTCGGCATCCATCGTCTTCACCAGCAGACGGACGGTCGTCACCATCACCACCGTGTTCGAAGCCTTGATAGAGATGACCACGTCGTTGAAGTCCTCACGCTTGAAAATACGTAAAAATTCCATACAACTTTCGACGATGCCCTTTGGGGTGTCACCATAACGCGACATGATGCGGTCGCTGAGGGAACCGTGGTTCACACCGATACGGACGGCGGTGTGATGGTCTTTGCAGATGTTAATGAAGGGAATGAGCTTCTTCTCAATCTTCTGTAACTCATCGGCATATTCCTCATCCGTATATTCCAGATGCTTGAAGGTACGGCCTGGATCGACATAGTTGCCGGGATTGATGCGCACTTTCTCGCAATAGAGGGCGGCGATGTCAGCGGTATGAGCGGTAAAGTGGACATCTGCAACTAACGGCTGGTTGTAACCATCTGCCTTTAGCTGGGCTGAGATGTGTTGCATGTTCTCTGCTTCACGCGTTCCCTGGGTCGTGAAGCGTACCAGCTCGCCACCTGCATCGATAATACGCTTGGCTTGTGCTACACTGGCTGTGGTATCGTTAGTGTCGGTGGTGGCCATCGACTGAATGCGGATGGGGTTGTTGCCTCCAATACCGATATTCCCTACACGGGTTTCGGTAGATTTCCTTCGGGTATACATATTTTTTTGTTTGCGGTTTACAGTTTACGGTTTACAGATGATTACATCTGCGGAAATTCAGCCTTCAGTCATGTCAACTGTCAACTGTAAACTGTAAACAATTAGTTACACTTAAACTCGTATTTCACCTCGGCCAGATCCTTATTGGCCTTCTCTATTTTCGCCCGCAGACCACCTTTGTAAGCGGCCAGTCGCTGGGCGAGGGCTGCATCGCTGAGGGCCATCATCTCAACTGCGAGGATGGCAGCATTCTGTGCGCCATTGATACCGACTGTGGCCACAGGAATGCCCGGTGGCATCTGGATGATGCTGAGCATGGCATCAAGACCGTCGAGCATGCCCTTGATGGGGACACCGATGACAGGTAGGGTGGTAGATGCTGCGATGACACCTGGCAGGGCGGCGGCCATACCGGCACCAGCGATGATAACCTTGATGCCACGATCTTTGGCAGTACGTGCAAAATCTTCAACAGCATCGGGGGTGCGATGAGCAGAGAGTGCATTCACTTCAAAAGGTACCTGCATCTCGTCAAGTAACTTACAGGCTTTTTCCATAACGGGCAGGTCACTGGTGCTGCCCATGATAACACTGACTAATGGTTTCATATTTCTGATTTATATTTTTGTTTACAAAAAGAGAATAGCGACAATGGCGCAGACGACCCCCACGAAGAAGCCTGCCACGACTTGTGCGAGACTATGTTGTCGCAGGATCATACGACTTGTGCCGAGGATGCCTGCCAGAATGAATGTCAACGAGAGCCACCATACGGGATTGAAACCGAAGATCTCTGCAAAGACAAACAAGGCTCCTGCTACACCACCAATGGCGGCTGTGTGAGTAGAGATTTTCCACCATACGTTAATCATCGCGCAGGTAATCTGGATAAACAGGGCGGCCGTGACGATGGCCATCATAAAGTGGGGAATATGTAGAAACTCCATCAAGTAAATACAGAGGAAGTAGCAGAGGATACTGATGACGTAGGGCACGACACGCCGTTCCTTTTGACCCAAATCGATGAGGCTCCACCCCTGATGGCGGCGGTAGAAATGAATCAGTACAGTAGGAATCACCACGGTCAGCAGATATACCATGGCGAGCAGTTGGAACTTATAGCTCCAAAGCATCTGGCTCATGTAGCTGAACATGAACAGCACCATTAATCCTAAGGTAGGCAGGTAGAATGGTGTGAATACCATGCTGATGACCCTTGCAGCAAGAATAAATCCCTTTTCCCTTGTCATATTCTCATTCCTTTCTCAGTCTGGCTATGGGGATGCCCAGTGCTTCGCGGTATTTGGCGATGGTCCGACGGGCTATGGGGAAACCTTTCTCTGTCAGTTGCTCGCGTAAAGCATCGTCGCTTAGCGGATGGCGCTTATCCTCGGCCTCGATGAGGTCGCGGAGCACAGCCTTGATCTGTCGTGTTGACAACTCCTCGCCGCTCTCTGTAACATAGCTGTCACTGAAAAAGTGGCGTAAGGGGAAGGTACCCCAGCGGGTCTGGGCATATTTCGAGTTGCAGACACGCGATACCGTAGAGAGGTCCAGGCCCGTTTTTTCTGCCACGTCCTTGAGGATCATCGGACGGAGTGAGGTCTCGTCACCATCGAGGAAGAACTGTCGCTGAAGGGTGATGATAGCCTGCATCGTCACACTGAGTGTATGCCGTCTTGTTCGGATGGCCTCGATAAAGCTCTGGGCGGCATCTACCTTCTTTTTGATATAGAGTAGGGCCTCCTTTGTCTGACGACTCAGATGCTCCTTGTTCTGTTGGTATTCACTCATGGAGTCGATAAACGACTGTGAGAGGGTGAGTTCTGGCACCTCGCCATTGTTGAGGGTAAAGGTGATGGTGCCGTCGTCTTGCGTGTCCACGATGAAATCGGGGGTGATCTGCTGCAGGCTTCGTCCGACGGCTTCACCCATTGAGGCTCCCGGACGGGGGTTCAACTTGCGTAACTCCCCAAATAGGGCCTCGCCCTGCTGGTCGTTCAACGAGAGCGCCGTCTGTATCTGACTCCAGTGTTTATGAGTGAAGTCGTCGAAGTAACGGTTGATCACCTGCTGCATCAACTGCTTCACACGCGAGTCGTCGCGCCGTTCAATCTGCAGGAGCAGGCACTCCTGTAAGGAACGGGCACCAATGCCGGCTGGGTCGAAATCCTGCAGGATATGCAGCACAGACTCTATCTCCTTTTCATTGGCATCGATGTTATGATAGATGGCCAGTTCATCGCTGATAGTAAAGAGGTCCTTGCGGAGCAGACCATCGTCGTCCAAGGAGCCGATGAGGTATTCCAGAATGTCACGCTGACGGTCTGTCAGGTCGCTCTCTCGCAGCTGCTCTAACAGTTGGTCGTAAAATGACTCTGTAGTACCATAAACCATCTCTTCGCGATCTTCAGAAAGATTATTGCCACCGTGGTAAACGGGCAGATCCTCATCGTCACGGCCGATATTCTCCAGAGCAGCATCCAGGGCAGACTGGCGTTCCTCGCGCTCTGTTTGGGAAGTGTCGTCGGTTTTCTCAGAATACTCAGAATAATCCGAGTACTCTGAATTATCAGGGAAATCAGCGCTATCTCCTGGCGATTCGACCTCCAGCGCAGGGTTGTCGTTCATCTCTGTGTTGATGCGGTCTGCCAATTGGGTAATGGGCAGCTCCACCAGCGACGACACCAGCATCTGCTGCTGTGAGATCGACTGTGCCTGCTTCTGGACTTGCGTCTGCTTCTGCTCCTGTATCTGCCAAGACTTATCGCGCATATTAAACTCACTTAACTCCTAAAATAGTCTTTCAACTGGTCTGCATACGAGGCCAGCTGCTCTGTCTCTTTATTGCCATAGCGGCGCCATATATCACGACAGGGCGATGCAAACGGACTGTTGATGGCGTCTTTACGATTGAGATAAGGGTCGCAATGCTGGAATACGTCCATCACCTCTACCACTTCCTGAGTCCTGACTTTTATCAGTTTCGCCAGTTCCTGTACCTCAGGCGTCTCTGGTACCATCGTGATGGGCGTCAGACGGAAATAGAGGTCGAGAATCAACGTCAGCATTACGGGGGTCATCGTAGTCCCCTCGGTCACGGGCTTAAAGTCGCGCTCGAAGGTCTCCTGCACCTCTACGCCCTCATAGAAAGCATTGGCGTGGCCATAGCCGCGCATCTCGCGCCACAAGCTGACGGCACGGGCCAGTTTCTTGGGATTCCGTCCGTAGGTCTCCCAGATATGTTCAATGCGTGGTGTCTCCAGATTGGCAATCTGGCACATCTTGTTGAAGAGGAAATGGGGAGGCAGGTGGAGTTCCAGACTTAGCTCCACCATCTTACGGTGGAACATCGGCTTGACACCTACAGGTTTCTGTAGGTAGATCTGCATGAGTAGCAGCCAATAATCGTCAGACCATTTCGCGTTCTTTGCCATATTATTTTCTCTTTATTAATCCCATTCACCCCCATCAGACCGCTATTGCGATGTCCGGATGCCATAGCACGACTTTGCCGCTATACAATGAGGCCTGCACATCGATGAGCCGTTGGTTGCTGCTGCCTCGGAAGAGCAAGTCGGGGTCGCGGAGCTTTTCTATGAACGGACCGTCGACGAGTACGTCTATCTGCTCCAGCAGCTCTCGCTGTTCCTCGGTGATGAGCGACTCATAGGTGAAGCCGGTGTAGCACCAGATGTCCTTATTGGTTTGCCGATGGATCTCTCGGGCCAGTTCTGTAAAGGCACCGGCCTGATACATCGGGTCGCCACCACTGAAGGTGACATTGGCATAGGGGTCAGCCACGATGATCTTCATGATCTCGTCGACGCTCATCTCACGTCCCTGATCAAAAGCCCATGACTGTGGATTATGACAGCCAGGACATTGGTGGCGGCAGCCGGCACAATAGATGGAGGTCCGGAAACCCGGACCGTCCACCATCGTATCCTCAATAATATTTAATACTCTAATCATACTTCAGGACTACGAATTTCATGAATTTATTTCCGCATATATCATTCGTTTAATTCGTAGTCGTTATTTTTATTGGTTCTCAAACAAATCCTGTGCACCTTGATTGATATGCGTCACGCGGTCGTTCAGCTCTGCCAGTTTGCCGCTGTTCCAACGGTCGGTGGTGCCCACCAGATAACCTGTGATGCGCTGCAACTTGTCGATGTTGGTAGAACCGCACTTCGGACAGCGCTCCAGATGGTCATCGGCATTCTCATAACCACAGTCCATACAACGGTTACGGTTGTGATTCACGCTGCCATAACCCATGTTCAGCTGGTCCATCATATCCACCACACTCATAATCACCTGTGGGTTGTGGGTGGCATCACCGTCAATCTCCACGTAGAAGATATGGCCGCCACGGGTAATCTCATGATAGGGCGCCTCTACCTCGGCCTTATGACGGGCAGAGCACTTGTAATAAACGGGCACGTGGTTGGAATTGGTATAATAGTCACGGTCGGTGACACCAGGAATGCTGCCGAACTTCTGGCGGTCTTTCTTGGTGAACTTTCCGCTGAGACCTTCTGCCGGGGTGGCGAGCACGGAGTAGTTGTGATGATACTGCTCACAGAAGTCGTTCACGCGCTGGCGCATGTATTGGACAATCCTCAGACCCAGTTCCTGGCTCTCTGCGCTCTCACCGTGATGTTTGCCTGTCAAGGCCACAAGGCACTCGGCCAGACCGATGAAACCGATGCCAAGGGTGCCTTGATTGATGACACTCTCGATGGTATCGTTGGGCTTCAGTTTGTCGGCACCAATCCACAGGCTCTTCATCAGCAGAGGGAACTGCTTGGCGAAGGCGGTCTTCTGGAACTGGAAACGGTCGTCGAGCTGTTTGGCGGTGATTTCGAGTAAGTTATCGAGCTTAGCGAAGAACATGTCAATGCGCTTCTGCTGGTCCGGCTCTTCCATGCACTCGATGGCGAGTTTCACGATATTGATGGTCGAGAAAGAGAGGTTGCCGCGACCGATGGATGTTCTCGGACCAAAACGGTTCTCAAATACACGGGTACGACAGCCCATTGTGGCCACTTCGTGGATATAGCGTTTCGGGTCGTCGGCACGCCAGTCTGGATCTTGGTTGTAGGTGGCATCAAGATTCAGAAAGTTGGGGAAGAACCGTCGTGCTGTCACCTTACACGCCAACTGGTAGAGATCGAAGTTACGGTCCTCGGGCAGATAGTTCACACCGCGCTTCTTCTTCCAGATCTGAATGGGGAAGATGGCCGTCTCGCCACCACCTACGCCTTCATAGGTGGAGAGCAGGATTTCACGCATGATGCAGCGTCCCTCGGCAGAGGTGTCCGTACCATAGTTAATAGAGGAGAATACCACTTGGTTACCACCGCGTGAGTGGATGGTGTTCATATTATGGATGAAAGCCTCCATTGCCTGGTGTACACGCCCCACGGTCTTGTTGATGGCATGCTGTTGGGCACGCTCCTTGCCCTTCAGACCGTCGAGAGGCTTCTTAATATAATCCATCAAAGGCTCGTCATAGAGGTCTTTGTAACTCTCGCCGTTCAGGTCTTCCAAAGCCTTCAGCTCCTCGATGTAACTCATGCGGACGTATGGTGCCAGATAGAAGTCAAAGGCGGGAATAGCCTGACCACCGTGCATCTCGTTCTGACAGCACTCCATCGAGATACAGGCCAATACCGAAGCGGTCTCGATGCGCTTGGCAGGCCGCGAGGCGCCATGACCTGCGATAAAACCGCAGTTCAGGATGTTATCCAAGGGGTGCTGCACACAGGTCAGCGACTTGGTGGGATAATAGTCCTTGTCGTGGATGTGAAGGTAGTTGTGGTTCACGGCATCGCGGGCTTCCTCGCTCAACAGATAATCGTCGACGAAGGGCTTGGTGGTCTCCGAGGCAAACTTCATCATCATACCTGCCGGTGTGTCGGCATTCATGTTGGCATTCTCACGGGTGACATCGTTGTTCTTAATATTTACGATATCGAGGAACACGTCGCGGGTCTTGGCCTTACGGGCCACTGAGCGCTGATGACGGTAGGCAATGTATTTCTGTGCCACATCCTTGCGGCTTGACTTCATCAGTTCCACCTCAACGGCATCCTGAATCTCTTCCACTGTCATCTGACTCTCGCCACGCTGTGCAATATGGTCGGTAATCTGATACAAAAGACGTTCGTCCTCGCCTTTGTCCGTGTGGAGCATGGCCTTACGGATGGCTGCCATGATTTTCTGCTCATTGAAGCCTACGATACGTCCATCGCGCTTTACTACTGTTTGGATCATATATTATTAAAGTTTTTAGTCTGAAATTCGTTTGCAAAGTTAGCAATAAAAAATGAAAAGCTCTCCATATCGAAGAACTTTTCTTGTGTTAATAAATGCAAAGTTTTGCGTTGCGCAAACTGCCTTTCATTGCTTTGCGCTGAAAGCCAACGCATAAACGCGCATCTGCTTCACCATTGCTACAAGTCCGTTGGAGCGTGTGGGTGATAGATGTTCCTTCAGACCGATCTCCTCGATGAAATAAAGGTTGGCGTCAAGTATCTCCTGAGGGGTATGGTCGCTGAGCACTCGGATGAGTAGGGCGACGATGCCTTTCACGATCAGTGCATCGCTCTCGGCGCGAAAATGAACCATTTCATCGGTATAATCCGCTACCAGCCACACTCTGCTCTGACAACCGTCTATCAGGTTCTGCTCTGTCTTGTATTTTTCTTCGAGCGGTTCCTGTTCATTACCTAAGTCAATGAGCAGCTGATACTTGTCCATCCAGTCGTCGAAACCGGAGAACTCCTCTATAATCTCGTCTTGAATCTCGTTGATTGACATAATAATCTATTTAAAGACAGAATAACATACAAACATTTTAGACAATAACATAATATTTAGACAGAAGAACATAAGAACAGAAATGCTCTGCAGCGCAAGAACGGGTCAGACAGACGACTCAAGTTTGAAGAGTTTGTCGGAGGGCCTGACCTTTGCGGTGACTGCGATGGAGACGCGGGTGCCTTGTTCGGCGACCTCCACAGGGCCGTTGTCACCATGTATCTCGTCGGCAGTGACATACATTACTCCCGTCGTGGGACCCGTAATCAGCATCTTGTCACCTACCTTGAAGGTGTTGGCTTCGACGGTAAATTCCGCTACACCCAGTTTTGAGAAATACTTTACGCCCTTGCCGATATAGACTTTGCGCTCGGTGGCGTTGGAACCGTAGTTCTTGTTCCACTCGCCCATCAGCTGACCCTGATAGTAGCCGTCCCAGAAACCGCGATTGAAGACGGTGGCAAGTCGCTCGTCCCATGCGTCTTTCTTCTCTTCTGTAAAAGTATCGTCGAGTACGGCTTGGATGGCCTCCTTGTAGCATTTCACCACAGTATACACATATTCCGGTCCTCGTGCGCGGCCCTCAATCTTAAACACACGTACGCCTGACTTCATCATCTTGTCGATGAAACGTATGGTCTTCAGGTCCTTGGGCGACATGATGTATTTATTGTCGATGTCGAGTTGGTAACCGGTCTCGTTATCGGTGGCGGTATACGAACGACGGCAGACCTGGATGCACTCGCCACGATTGGCAGAACGGTTGGCAGCGTGCAGGCTCATATAGCACTTACCGCTGATGGCCATACAGAGGGCACCGTGACAGAACATCTCGATGCGGATTTGTTCCCTGCCTGGGCCGCAGATGTGCTCTGCCTTTACTTCACGGTAAATCTCGGTTACCTGGTCCATATTCAGCTCGCGTGCCAGCACTACGACATCGGCAAACTGGGCATAGAACTTCAAGGCCTCGATGTTCGAGATGTTCAGCTGGGTGGAGAGATGCACCTCCTGTCCCACCTTCCTGCAATACTGCATCACAGCGACATCGCTGGCGATAATTGCCGATATGCCGGCCTCCTTGGCGGCATCGATGATATCGTGCATCAAAGGGATATCCTCATCATAGATGATGGTGTTCACGGTAAGATAGCTCTTGATGCCGTGTGACTCGCATTCACGGGCGATGTCGCGCAGGTCGTCGATGGTGAACACGGAGGCGGAATGTGCCCGCATGTTCAACTTCTCGATGCCGAAGTAAATACTGTCGGCACCGGCCTGTATTGCTGCCGCCAACGACTCGCGAGAGCCCACGGGCGCCATGATTTCAAAGTCTTCTATCTTCATTCGGGGTGCAAAGGTACTAAAAAAGTAAGAAAGTAAAAAGGTAAAAAGGTAAAAAATGAGGGGCATGACTTTACTTTTTTACCTTTTTACTTTTTTACCTTTAAAAAATATTGTATCTTTGCAACATCAAATTAATAACTAACGACGATATGCGAAGACTTATTCTTTTAACGGCCCTTGTGGCATTGAACGTGACGGTTATGGCAGCAAAAAAGACGGTGATAAACAGGATCGACCCTACTGATTGGTATGTGGGACTGAAGAATCCCTCTGTTCAATTGATGGTTTATGGTAATGGCGTCCGCGATGTACAAAGTGTGACGACAGATTATCCAGGTGTCTCTATCGACAGTCTGGTGCGTCTTGACTCGCCCAATTACCTATTAATATATATGAACGTGAAAGATGCCCAGCCCGGCACGATGACGCTGAAGTTCGATAAGATCAAGTACCAGTATCAACTCAAGGCGCGGGAGATGAGTGGTGACAAGCGTATGGGTTTCACCAATGCCGACGTGCTGTATATGCTGATGCCCGACCGTTTCGCGCAGGGAGCAGGACATAACCCACAGGTTAAGGGCATGCGCAACTACAAAGAGGACCGTTCAAAACCCTCGCTGCGTCATGGTGGCGACCTGAACGGTATCCGCGAGCACCTCGATTATTTCAAGGAGTTAGGTGTCACAGCCCTCTGGTTCACGCCCGTGCTGGAGAACGACTCGCCCGATCAGGAGAACGGCTTTTCTACGTATCATGGCTATGCTACCACCGATTATTATAAGGTAGACCCCCGATTTGGCACGAATGCCGACTATAAGCGCCTCTGTGATGAGGCCCATGCCAAGGGCTTGAAAATCGTCATGGATATGATTTTCAACCACAGCGGTTTTGAGCACCCGTGGACGCATGATATGCCCTCTAAGGACTGGCTCAACACCCCTGATTGGCTTACTGAGGAGCAAAGCGGCCGCGACCCCATGACCGGCTTCACAGTCAATGCTGATGGTTCTGCGCCTACCAAGTCTGCCTACTTGCAGACCTCTTATAAACTAACCCCCGTCCTCGATCCCTATGCCTCGAAAGTCGACCTTAAAGAGACCACTGAGGGCTGGTTCGTGCCTTCGATGCCTGATCTCAACCAGAATAATCCCCACCTCATGCGATACCTCATCCAGAACAGCATCTGGTGGATAGAGACCGTAGGTATCGATGGCATCCGCATGGATACTTATCCATACGCCTATGCAGAACCGATGGCACAGTGGATGAAGGAACTCGAAGAGGAGTATCCGAACTTCAATACCGTCGGTGAGACCTGGGTCACCGAGCCTGCCTACACCGCCGCCTGGCAAGATAAGTTTACAGTTAACAGTAAACCGTCAACTGTAAACAAAAGAAGTTATCTCAAAACCGTCATGGACTTCTCCTTCTTCGACAAGCTCAATCAGGCTAAAAACGAAGAGACCGATGGTTGGTGGAACGGTTTGAATCGTCTTTACAATTCTTTTGTTTATGACTATCTTTATCCGAACCCGTCGAGCGTGATGGCGTTTATTGAGAATCACGATACGGACCGTTTCTTGGGTAATGGCCGCGATACCTTGGCTTTGAAACAGGCTTTGGCTCTGCTGCTTACGGTGAACCGCATTCCGCAGCTCTATTATGGCACAGAGATTTTGATGAACGGCACCAAGGAGGTAACTGATGGCAATGTGCGCAAAGATTTTCCTGGCGGCTTCCCTGGCGATACGCACAATTGTTTTACAAAAGAGGGTCGTACAAAGGCCGAACAGTCGATGTTCCAATGGCTCTCTCGTCTGCTCCATTGGCGACAGAACAATGAGGTCGTCATCAAGGGCAAGCAGATTCAGTTCATTCCTTATAATGGCATCTATGTCATCGCCCGTCAGTATCAGGGGCGCACGGCCTTAACGATCCTCAACGGCACCAGCAAACCTGCCACCCTCGATGTTGCTCGCTATGCTGAGGTGATTGGCAATGCTACCCGTGTGAAGGATATCCTGACGAACCGTTATTGCGATCTCTCCCGCAACTTTGAACTTAAGCCTCGTCAGAGTCTGATTTTAGAATATTGATGACGTTGTATTAGTACACCATTGCATGGATGA
>Ga0247608_10005331_pt1 | contig 13957 bp, 34 predicted proteins | sample 176DNAGHGlowgp2_FD_193490 | JGI IMG/M metagenome (GOLD analysis project Ga0247608, IMG submission 193490) | Sheep rumen microbial communities from Palmerston North, Manawatu-Wanganui, New Zealand - 1766 DNA GHGlow gp2 | ecosystem: Host-associated > Mammals > Digestive system > Stomach > Rumen ...
TTTGATACTATTTTGTTTTTCCCTTTCATTAAAACCTTTTCTCTTGACTTCTCAGACTTTTCGTTTTTATCTTTCTCATATTCCTCCCTAGTTGTAAAAATCTTAATATTACGTTTAGGAAGTTTAGTTATTGAGTAATAATCATTATCATATAACTTAAATGTAGAAGTCAGACAATAATATTCTTTACCATCTTTATTTGTTTTAATATTTATATATGTAAGAATATCTCCGTAAAGATTTGTATGAATAAGAATAGCACCTTCATAACGGTCACTACTATTAATTTCAGATGGCCAAAGAATCTTATTAGAAATATTGTCAAACACTTCTTTTGAAATAACCTTGTATGTATGAGTCATCCATGAACCTATTTCAACTTTTGAAATACGAAGATCATCAAGATTTACAACATAAGACTCTGGGATATCATGACTAACTTCAGGTACATCCAATTTCTTTTTATCCCAAGAATGCTCCCCTTTATTTTCTGTAATAATTTTATAAAACATATCTTAAATATTTTTAGTTACGAATAATTCTACACCATCATAATCTTGTATGAATTCATCATAAGAAATAGTTTCAGTATCATAGCATTCCCAAATACCTTCTCCATTATCACCCCATCTTTCAATTTCAATAGTATTACTTTTACCATGATAAAATGAATTACCATATTCATCCATAAGATGATGAGTAAATCTATTTGACATTAACCATAAAAGAGCATCCTGAGAATTTGTAAAACTTTTCATATTTATTTCTTTTTATAATACTTTTGGTCTTCAATATACAATTCATTAACAATAAACATATTACGAATAAGATATCCATTATCAGTGAATCCTTCAACGGTCCAATATTCTTTTGAACCTATTTTATATATTGTATCATTAATATTAAATTTACGCTTCATTTTCTTTCTTTTTAATAATTGCTAAAAATATGTTCTTATCTGAAACTTTATATGAACGCTTTAAATCATCAATTCCAGCTCCCTTATATTTTGGTGAAGGAACAACAATAAATTTCTGATTACCGCTTTTATCATAGTCAAAATTTACTACAGTTCCGAAAATAAACTGTCCTTTAACCTTAATGAACACAGGATTTCCGAGATGTAATTCATGATAAAAGCTATCGTAAAAAGTTTCAAATAATGTACTCATATAATTAATATTTAACTACAAAAATAAAATAGTTAATTATCATGAATATTCAATTAATAAATGTTATTTTTAATAAAACATTTAATGTTAAAATGAAAGATATAAAATTATTCCTTGAAGAAAAGAAATCTGTATTCACTGAAATAATGAAATATGCCGAAGGATGGATTGATTATATATATAATGAAGGAGTTATTGACTATGATGATCAACATCTTGTAGATTATAATAAAGGTAAAAAGAAGCCAGACTTCAAAGAAATTGTAAAAGGAATACTTGATGAATATTCTAAAGATCTTGACAATACAACTTCAATTGTATTAAATAAATATCTTAAAGACGGTGGTCCTAAAGATGGAAAACAATCAGCAGTTGAGAATGCTATTCTTGCTGCTATTGAGAAATTTGTAGAAGAAGGTAATTGTGAAGGCTATGTAAAATAAAATATTATTATATAAATAATTATGAAAAATATTAAAGATTATATATTAGAAGCTAAAGAAAAGGTTGAAGTTGGCGGTTTGACTTTTAAAGAAGGAGACAGAGCAATTTATCTTAAGAAATTTAAAGATGAGAATGGAGATGAATATGAAGAAGAAGTAGAAGGAACTATTTCAGAAATATTACCATCTAAGAAAATTAATTTTGAATTTGGTGAAGATAAATTTGTTGTAATTCAAGCTTCTGATTTAGTTGGATTATGTAAGAAATCAAAAACATATCAATTTAAGACATCATCAAAGATAGAAAATAAATATTATGATGAATTAGATGATATTAATTATGAGATTGATCAAAAAATGGATGAGATTAATGATTTGAATAATGATATGGAAGAAGATATCTTATATCAAGCACAAAAATTATTCCATAAAGATCATCCAGATGATAAGTTTGACCAATCTAATCCTGAATGTGACAAATATATGGATAAGGCTGGTTCTGAATGGGCAAAGACTTCTGGCCTTAATGATTTAGAAAAGGAATTAAAAGATTTAGAAAGTAAAAGAGATAAGATTCAAAAGAAACTTGATGAATATTTAGCTAAAGATGGTAAAACTATTTCTAAAGATGGAAGAATACAATACATTAAAGGATATGAACCAATAGAATAAAAAAAAGGTAACTCTTAAGAGTTACCTTTTTTATAATGTATTGATGATAGACATTTGTTTTTAATTATAATATACAAATCATTTATCATCCACGCTATAACTATTATAAATGCAAATAATATGATTATAACATAAATTAAATCACAAAATATATTACTTATTTTCAATTTCATTTCTTAATTTATTATAATCATCAACGTGCATATATGCGCCACAATCATAGTCTTCTTCTCGTGGGTCATCATCATTTATATCATCAAAATAATAACAATCTTTTGTTGGATCAAAATCCAAAAGGTCTGGGAATTTATTTTGCCCACCATTGACACATACTTGACATTTATACAATAGTTTTTTAGATAGATCTTCCTTTTTATACTTCATAATATCACATTCAATATATTAATCTTCAATGTCATTAAATTCTATTTGATGCCTTTCATTTAAACCAAGATTCTTTTGAGAAATTAAAAATTTAACATAATTTCGTTGTTCATTTTTTGATCCTAAGAATATTTGAATAGGTAATCTAATATATTTATAGTCATCAGGACTTACGTATTCAATATCAAACATTGGACTAATTGTTGTAATAATTACTGAATTATTATGATAAGTGACATCATCAACTTCATCAAAAGACATCTTATTAACTCCAAATAGTTTAGCTATCCATTTAGCTTTATTATCTAATTCTTCTTTATATTTTAAAAATATATTATATTCTTCACTCGTCATAATTATTGATAACTTTATTAAAAATTCTTGCTTGAATATCTATCATTTTTTCAATATTTTCATTTATCTTATCTTGAATATCATTAACTGATTCTTTTACTTTAATCTTACGTCCATCCCATAATTGAAGTTCAGTGTAAGGCTCTTTTGAATATTTTTTATAAAATCCTCCCCATGGTGCGGGGTTATTATAATCAGGATATTCATTTTCTTTTATTTTACCATTCATTACTTTAATATCAGAAGCTCTAATTGAAATAGTTTCTCCTTTCCATCCATAATCAAAATCAGTTAGAATAATAAATGGTTCTAGTTGTCGTGCTTCTCTATTTATTTCAGAAACTTTTTCTTTTTCTGATTTTAAAAGTTCTTGATTATGTTTCTTAAGTTCTTCTGTTTGTTTATTAATAGCCCTGATACGTTGCTCATTACGTTCATTATCAGCTTTATTATATTTTTGAGCAAGAATAAAAGCTTCCTCCATTGATAATCCAAAAAGTCCCATATCAATAATTTATTTATTTATTAATTTTTTAACTTCTAAATCATTATATAATCTTAATAATGCATCCTCATAAGAATCAACTGAATATGCACAATGATAAAATCTTGTACAATTTATAGGTTTATAGCCAACACAATATCTATATTCATCAGAATATTTGTTAAACTTAAATTCAAGTTCACATACAAACAGTTTGTTTTTATTTCTATTATGAGGAAATTCTATTTTCTTTTCAATATTGATATTATACTTTAATTTAAAATATTCAATATAGGCATCTTTTGGATTATCATATGTATATCCGACTTTTGACCATTTATTCCACCAATGTTTTTTCGACATAATAGTCCAATGATTTGTACCACCCATATTTAAAAATGAAAATGGTGTGAAAAATAACCATGATGAGTCGGTATAATCAATTTTATATTTCATAAATTAATTTCTCTTAACAGTACGTTTTCCAACTATTTTAATCTTAAGCTTAGAAAAATCTCCATTGAATATTAATGAACCAATCTTTAGACCTGTATCTGAAACTTTTTGCCCAATAGAGCATTTGTCATAATATGCCTTGTCTACTGGAATTTCAAACTCTACATCATTAATCTTATTCTTAATATGCTCCTCAATATCCAAAGTATATGTAGTCTGATGAATCTTAATCTTAACAATATATATTGTCTTTGATGCAGCCAATGCAAGATTATCATTGTTAATTTGTTCAACTAAAGCATTATGCTGACGTTTAAGTTGTTCATTAATATTCCTATTTCCATTTACTTCTGCTTCAAGTCGTTTACGTTCATTCATAAGTCTGTCATTACGCTCACGAGACTCCATGTTCTCCATAATGTTTTTATTAAGCAAGAACAAAGAGTCATTGAATGCAACAACTATTCGCTGAGCATTCTTAAGACTATCAATATTTTTCTGAAGACTAATTCGTTCATTCTTTAGTACTTCATTCAATGCTTGTGATTCTCTTGTACAACTTTGATATGCACTCATTGTAATTACCACAGCAAGAATACAACTAAAGATAGTCCAAATATAATTTTTCATTTTCATATTACTTAAATTACTTAAATGATTCAACAGTTAAAATATTTAAAATACTTGCTATTTCTCCATAAATATCTGGATGGAACATAATACCATCATTATAACGATCTAAAAACCTAAGAGGATTAACATCACATCCATATCCAACATATAGAGGAACATTATCTGGAACATTTTCAAGAAGTTCTTTCAAATCTCCAACCGTTAGCTGCTTATTCTTTGTATTAATTCTCATATCTTCTTGTAAATTCCGTTTTCAATAATATGTTTTGCAATACGATACTTATTATTCTTATCGAGATTATCCATAACTTCAAATAGTGAATTCCAAAGCTCCTCTATTGACATATTATCAATTTTCTCATATCGGAGTCCACTGAAGTTATTATCCTTAAACATCTGACGCAGTTTATTTGTCTTCTTCTCAAACTCATCATCAGGAACAACGATCTCCCATTTATTTGATGTTGCCTCACGAGGAGAAAGCATTGCCTCATCAATATTATGTAAACCTGACTGGAAGAACTTTGATACACCAAGTCGCAATCCAATCACAGGAACATTAACTCCATTTGCATTATGTGCTTTATACAAATTATATGCAGTGATAAAATCTAAGTCACTATTAACTACTTTCCAATTACGGATAATCTTTATTCTACTCATATTTAATCAATTCTAAAACCATTAAAAAACTTAATATCAATATTCTCATCAAATTCAAATTCCACTACATCAAGTCCAGAATATCCATTCAGATGTGGCCATACGTCTGTTTTCCATTCAAATAGAAATTGCATAAATGAACGCATGAATTCTGTTCGATAATCTATAAACTTATCATTAGAAAGAACTCGAATTTCAAGAGGTGCTCCTAAAAGATCAGCATGTTTACAGAAGAAATGAAAATCTAAACTACTCCACTGAATAGGCATCTTTCGTTCCTCATCAGATAAATAACCTTTCAAGAATGGGTTCCACTTAAAGAACTCCTTTCCTTTCATATACTCATCAATATTTGTCATAATTATAATTAATTTTTAAAAACAATGAGTTTCATAATTCCTATCAATATAACGAAGATGTTCCTCAAGAGTGTCTGAATCAAGTGACATACACAAAGCATCCAAAAGCTGGTCAGAACTCATTTGAGCTTTCATAAGTTCTACAATGTCATAAAGTTGTGACTTATCCATATTATTTTACAATTTTAAAATGATTAATTTCAATAATTACGTTTCCTTTATTGTCTCTTTCTACGTTGTAATTATCAATTGCTACCTTCTTGTTCTTTATACGTTTTGCATGACCATCAACAACAGGAAGATAATAGATGAAATCCTGATAATAGTTATACTTAATGTTAGTAAACTTATATAGAATATCTCCATCTCTATACAATCCATCCTCATTAGGATTATGAGTAGCATTGAAATAAAGAACTGTTCCATTTGTTTTATCATTAAGAAGAGAACGATATTTTGTATTAAGAATCTCAGCCTTCTTAAGTGCTGTGGTATCAATCAAAGAAGTATTGGTAATCTTTTTCTTACCAATCTTAACTGTATGAGTCTCGAATTCAAATCCCCATTTCTTAAGAATTGAAGCTACATATTCCTTATGCTCTCCATCAATCTGTCCGTAGTACCAAGAAATGTAGTTGATATCGTCTATGTCATCAATTCTCTGTAATTTATATTTACCAAATCTAAACAATCTTGGAGTAAGCCACTCAAATCTAAAAGTATTGAATGAACCACGATGGTATTCTCCAATATTCTCATTAAGTTCTGCTTCTGGATATTTAGCAAGGGCCTTAGCCTTGTCCTTAGAAATGTTCTTATCAAAGCTATAATGTACGCAATACTTAATGTAATCATCAGTCTGCTCAAAGATAGATTCTCTAGTTCTGTATAACTTGTAAAACTTATTTCTAAAGATAATAACCAGATTTTCCATATTCTATTGAATTTTTACATTAATGAAATTTTGTAAATTTCATATTTACAATAATAATATAGTAAATCATATTAAAAATTCAATAAATAAATAAAAAAAAATCCACCTACTTTCACAAGCAAGTGGATTCAGAGGAATTTATTTTCGTCCAGGTCTCATCAGTGAACAATTTTATAGTCTCCCTGGCTGACTGTATTATTCAGAATAATTTTCATTCTTAATTTGATCTACTTTCTCATCAGTACCATAAACATTACGATACTTCTGGAAGTCTTTATACTTAATTTTTACAATAAGTCTTTTACCCATACGATTAAGAAGACCTAAATCAGTACGAAGAACAAGACCTTCTGCCATGTATTCTCTGTTCTCAGAAATTGTTGAGATAAATCCCTTGCGAACAAACTCAATTGCCTCATCAAGAGTAAAGTAACCAATGAAAGGTACAATTGGTGCACCGAGTTTATTAGCAATCTCATCACGAGAATCTGTCTTAAGCCAAATATTGTTTACCTTAACATCAAATACAATAAACTCATTACCATTTTTGATGTAATTGCCACCCTTTTGAATACCATTACCATATCCTTCTCCGTAAATAGTATACATTTTTGGAATAACTGTTGGATCTGGATTTCCATCAGCATCTACCCACTTATGTTCTACCCATTCCTCAACAGGAATAAACTCCTTCAAACCAAGTGCAGTAAGTACCTTCTCATTAGGATATTTCTCTTGCATATGCTTAAGAAGATTCTTAGGAACCTGTGCAGTATCTGTTTTACCAGCAATACGTACATCGAAACGAACTCCAATAGGTTCATCTGTCTCTACAAGTTCGATGTTATTTTCATATTCCTGTTCATATTCAATTGAAGATTTCACTTCAATACGCATATTGGTACCGTCAATCTTTTCCTCACCACGCCACTTAAGTCCACGAAGATACTCAAACTCCGGTTCAGTAAAACCATCATAAGGCATAATTATATTCTTTACATCACGCATAAAGATCGTGTTAATCTTCTGATAAGTGTTCTCACTTCTTTTTTGTTTTCCCATAACTTTAAATTTTAATGTTTTTACTACTAATTTTATTTTCGATCCTATAAGCTCAGTAGTAGAACATTTAGTTATTATAAATATCAATTACCAACCAATTTTTACAACAAGGATTCTCGTAATTACCAGAACAATTTGAATGACATTTAAAACCTTTAAATTCAAAATCTCCAAATTTCTCCATAAACTTCTTACCAATTTCATATTGATCTCCTTTGAAGAAACTTGAATGAATTGAATATGTTGAAGCATTATATCTATCTGGTTCACTACAACCAACATATACTCCAATCGTAAAATCATAACGACCAAATCCAAACTCTTTCTTAAGCCAGCTCTTTAACTTAGCTTTTAGTTTATCAGCCGCTTTATTACATTCAGATTTTTTTGCTTCTTCTTCAGCTTTACGTTGTTTGTTGAGAATCGCTTTAATTGTTCTTGTTGAAATTGTCATATTATTTATTTTAATTACATAAATAATATAGTAACAATATTTATAAATTCAAATATTATATTAATTATTTTTCATCCATCAAAGGATCCAAATATCTCCATCTGATTATCCTATCTTTATCACAGAAATAATCATCACATTCCTCATCATCCCAGCATTCTTCAGTCACATTCCAATATCTAATTCCATAGAATCCAATATCTTCTACCAAACAAGGAATTTGTGGATAGTTGTCATTTTCATAATCTCCAAATATTTCTGGATAATCATTATTTTCTGTATAATGCCATTTATTGTCTACTTGTCCCATATTTTACTTTTATATATTTTTATGTAGGATATATTTCTCTAGATTGTTTCCATGTAAGCTTATCATAAAAGAAAAGAATACGTTTTGTAGGAGCATCTTTAAATGCTGATACTTTAGCAAATCCAAGATATTTCATTGCAAAATATTCTTCTTGAAAAGTACCTTGTGGTTTATGATCATAAAAAGATGCAGGAACACTTAAATATTCTTTCAAATATTCGTTAAGAACAATATGACGAATGATAGATTCATGTTCACATTGTTCACAAATATATTTCTTTCCGTTAATGTCAATATAACCAACCCATGGAAATTTCTCACTAAGCTCATTTTGGTTAGGAATATCAAAGAAATGATTGAATTTATTTGCAAGTTCATTATATTTCTTTTCCCAAGTTTCTGCTTCTACCTTTGCTTCTGCATATGCTTCTGCTCCATAAGTAGCTGCCCATCCAGGATTAGTCACATCATCAGGCCCATAAGGAACATTAAAGTGAAGTTCCATTTGATGATTAAGAAGTCTTTCTAACCTTGTAATCATAATTTTAACATTTCAATTATTTCACATTTACATTTATCTCCATAATTAACTTCATGCCAATCTCTTATATAGTTTTTCATCTCTTCTAAAGTATGTGTTGTGTGTTGGATTATTTCTCCTTCATAACCACATTTATGTCCAACCTTATGCCAGAATCCAAAAATACGTCCTTTACGTTTTGCTTCATACCATTCACTCCGTTCAATACTAGTTGACTCAGGAATATATTCATCATTAGGAAAATGTGCAGGGTGAGTAACCTTTAACTTTTTTGAATGTTTTTTTATTATCTTATATTTCATAATCTTTATCTTCAAAAAATATTTCTTCAATTAATATTATGCCATTACAATTTTGAAGTGTTTCTTCATCTTTCCATGCTTTTATATTGAATATGATTTGATTATTATCTATTGTTCTTATTAAATTTTCTGGGATGATATTAAGTGATGAATCCTGGAGATTACACCATTTTATTATATCTTCAAGAATTATTTCCATTCTTTCTCTACCTTTATCTTTTGAATGATAATAGAAAGGGCCCCATGTAAGCATTGTCTCATTTGGGTAAATTATATTTCCTTCTACTTTATAGTTTCTTTTATTCATATAATTATCTTTATGATTTAATAGTTCTCAATTAGATTTTCAACATCAGTAATATTACTTGTGACATCATCATACTTTATATCATTAATATTATTAATTTCATGCAACGAAACAATAATATCATATCCAGCACCTAACGACATATCAGTTACATAATAAACATGAAGGTTATCATGACATGCCATATGATAACCACTAAACTCATTTATTCTTTCCTTTTCAAGTCTACTTAAACCCGAATAAGGGTATTTAATTTCTTTAATCATATTATTTAATAATTATTTTCTTCTTTATCACATATATTCTTTTTTATAAATATCACTTAATGAAGAATGTTCTCCTCTCATATACTCTTCAGTTTCATATTGTATATTGTCAATCTCTTCATCACTAGTACCTATATATTCCTGTGTAATATCCGAATAATATGGATCAATTGCAATATATTTGACTATTCTTTTCATATATTCAATATACTCTTTATTTTAATATAGTCCTTTCTAGTAATTCCTATTAAAGAATTTGTCTGAACAAAGTTATTCATCTGTCCTTCTAACATATCATCATCGTCATCAACTATACAATATGATTCTATTTCAAAATCTTCTTTCATTACTTTTCTATGTTCTGGATATTTTCCATCAATAATATCAAAGAATGCCTGTATCTCTGTTCCACGATGTCTGCTTTCACAATAAGGCGTAACACCAATAATATAAGGAGCCAAGACTTTCATTCCATGATGTCTATAAGGCAAACTTTCAAATCCTTCATTCATGAATTCTTTATAAGTGGCTTCCCAAGAATTACCATTTCTCCAAGTTGATGATATGATTAATTTAGTATTATATTTTTCACAAAATCTTGCCATCCTATAGCATTCTCTTGGATCAATACTACCCCAGTCTTTTTTATGATGTTTGTATTTATAACGGTTATATTGATCACTATTCATTACACCATCAATATCTAAGAAAATTACCTTATATTTTTGCATTAAATTTCTTCTACCTTTAGTCTAACTGTCATTCTATGTCTATCGCCTTTCTTATGAATTGTCTTTTCTTCAAATGTTTCATAATCATATGTTGTAAAATCTCTATCATAAAACAAACACTTGTCAATTTCATAAGGGAAACACATATTATATAATTTTATATTTGGATATATGCATCCAATATTTAAAGTACCGTCATCTTCCCATGTAATTACCGCAAAATAATCAATACAATTTTCATCATAATTCTCATCTTTGTATTTGTTCATTAAAAGAACATCTTCTTCAATGATTGTCATTTTTACTGTTATTACATCTTCTGGTTTTCTTCCCCATATACGTGAATGTTCTTTAGAAATACCAAAGCTATCATAAACAGTTTCTCCGGTAGTAACATGTTTTCGTTTTGCACAAGTAATCTCAAAAGATGTACCAATCTTATAATCATTAATTTTCATAATATATCATTTAAATAACACCAACCAATAATCTCATCAGTATCTATATTTGAATTCATCCTAACTATTTCTTTATAATGATTCTCATATTCTACAATAATAACTTCTCCATTTTTAGGATCTTCCCAATTATCCTTATGAAATAAATCATTATAATTCTTCTTTCTTAAATCAGGATTAAACGTTATATCATTAACAGATACAAATACTCGTCTATCTTTTATATAATCTTTCATAAGTCTTTATTTAAATCATTATACTTAGATAATTCTTTGCATTTATTTTCCAATCCTTCACATTGTTTCAAATACTCATAACGTAATTTGAAATTAAGAGCCATTGAATTTTGGAAATATAACCTATTAATAACTTTAATAGCTCGTTTTGTCTCTACTTCAGTTAAACCATCTTCATAATTTGTTTGTACAAAATGATAAAGTTGAGAATCTAACATATCATTATCATCATCTATTATGACATAATTCTCAATATCATTATGTTCATCTAACCAATCTTTTATCTCTTGTCCTCTTGAACATCTATATGTATGGGTGACATCATAAAGATTGTCAATAAACCAATTCAACATCCTATTTCTTGGGCATCTTTTTGGTCGACCTATCATTTTATCAATTGTCTCTTCAACCGTATTCATACGCCAAGATGACGATACAACAATCTTAGCTCCTGTCTCATCTACAATCTTTTTGACATTTTTTATCAAGTCTGCTTGTATATTCCACTTAGGAGGAATTGTTATAACGCCATCAAAATCAAGAAATATCACTTTCATAAATTATAAATCTATTCCTATTTTCATAATATTATAACATGGAATTTTATAATGACCATCAATATCCCATAATCCACAACATTGACATTCTTTACAATTAAGTTCTTTTGGTTTTTTATTTTTACAAATTTGAAATTTTTCTTCATCAAATTTATATAATTCCCATCTACTATAACGAATTGGCATAACTGTACAACTTCCTACTCCAGGATAATCAGCACAATCATATGATTGTTCTTGTACATCAAATTTTTGAAATGATTCAATTAATCTTTCTTCAAGATCTGGAAAATTATAATCAGGTCTTTCAGAATTATAATCATCAATCCTTTTCTTGATTTGCTCCTGAATAATATTATATTGTCGTTCTAATGATGGTCCTTTCATATCTCAATTAATTATTTGGATATAATCCACATTTTTTCAACCCTTCAAAATATTCATCAACAGTTGGACCGACATTATTCAATTCTTCTATTTCGGCCCATTCTGCATCTAATTCCTCTTGAGTCATTGAATTAAGATGATCTTCCAATTCTTTTAATAAATTATTCATTGATTAAGTCTTTCCTTTTCTAATACAAAATAGTTCAATTGATCTTGAGTTATATTATCCATCCACTCTTTATAATAATGAGTATACTTATTATGATTATTCCTGATAAATCGTTGGAATATATAACTTTTCATTTCATTGGATATATCTATCATACATCTTCCTCCTCATAAGTTATTTTGATTTCTTTAATGACACAATTGAATTCTCCACGTTCATTGATCCTATCACGAATCCATTCAGCATATCTTTTGACTTGCCATTTCTTTGCATTCTTTTTCTGACGTGTAAATGGAAGATAAGACCAATCTCCTACACCACGATATTTATAGATTTCATCTGGATATTTCTTATTCCAGTCTTTACGGTTCCAAAGATACATCTCATTTGATGATGCTTTCTTATTGAAATACAAAACATCACCAACATGAAACTCTACATTTGGATAAACACAATCTTTAATGCAAGTACATTCAATATAATAAAGTGACTTATTCATAGTTTATTAATCTAAATCTTCATCATTTGGCTCTCTAATATCATCAATAAGATCCTTAAGATACTCAATTGTCTTATTAGCCCATAACTTAGTTACATTTAAATCTCCTTTTCGAATAGAATGCTCAGCACCAACAATCGCCATATAATTCAATGTCTGATAATAAAGTGTTCCCCAAGTTGTTGAGTCTGGTGAATTATCATCTAAACCAACCTGATAAATCTTTGGAAACTGAACTTCTCTAAGCCAATTAATTGTTTCATTGGCTAGTGATTTTGCCTGATCTACATTAAAATTCTCTAAATCATATAATGTATGGATATTATTATGATCACAAGCATACTTATTAAAACGAAGATAATCATAAATGGTATAGAACAAATCTCCATCTATGACGAAATTATAAAATACCTTATTCTGCCTTAACATATTCAGCCAAATATTTTCTATAGTTATCTATAATATCAAAATATTCATCTTTTGTCAAACCGGCATCAGCCATTGCATAATTGGCTTCCATAATCATATTATATCTGCCACTCATCTGAACTTTATAATAAGCTAAAAATTTCTCTTTTGTAATCATAAATCTATTAATCTGTTATTTCTTCTACCTTAAAGAACTTAATCCACTCAATACCATCACAACCATGAGGTGTAAAACGAACGAAAAACTCCTTAATAAGATTGATATCTTCAACCTCATAATCAAAATTATCTTTCATGTATTTACAAACCAACCACTTGTCAATAACATAAGAATGTCCATCCCATGTTTTAGGTAGTCCACAATCTTTACCAAACCAATTCCAAACCTGTTTGCCAGAATTTTTATTAATCATACTAGCAAGATTTGAAAACTTAGTCAAATCATTTAGTGTAATCTCCTTTGTAATTGTTGGAGAACCACCTTCGTAATTGATTGTCTTAATCTGAATCTGAAATGTTGTATTCATATTATCTAATTTTTACATTTATAATATAGTAAATTGAATTAAAAATTCAATTTTATATATACAAAAAAATGAGACTTCTAAAATAAATTAGAAATCTCATCTAAGAGCGGCTGATGGGAGTCGAACCCACGTCTCTGGCTTGGAAGGCGAGCATAATAAAGCCGTTAT
>Ga0247608_10005332_pt1 | contig 13954 bp, 9 predicted proteins | sample 176DNAGHGlowgp2_FD_193490 | JGI IMG/M metagenome (GOLD analysis project Ga0247608, IMG submission 193490) | Sheep rumen microbial communities from Palmerston North, Manawatu-Wanganui, New Zealand - 1766 DNA GHGlow gp2 | ecosystem: Host-associated > Mammals > Digestive system > Stomach > Rumen ...
TATAATCCAAATGTCTGCTGCTATTATTTCAGTCTTCCATAAGTTAACTGCTGAATGAGTATAGGTCGGCTTCAAATTCCCTTTGTTTTTCCAGTTCCTGAAGTTCTTCGTCAAGACTGATATAATCATCAGTAATCATCGAGATATACCATGCCACAGAGTGAATCCTTTGCGCTTCTTCAAGTACGGAATGGTATTTTTCATCAGACCTGACAGAAAATTCACAATACTCAGTAAAGTTCAAAGTACCGAACATCCTGCCAGACGAGTATTCGACGTACAGTTCATCAAATAACTCCGGCCAGCTACCGTCTGTTGTAGCCCTTAACTTGTTAATCTCGCAAAGACAGGTTTTCATGCTCGATTTTACCTTGTTCTTCTTGCTTGTTAAGAGGTTCTTCCTACGTTTGAACTCTTTTGGATCGTCACGTTCCATATCATAGAACATATTCAGGAAATCGGCTTCTATCCCGAGGTCATATGCCTTGCTTAGTGCGTCATCTAGACAAATCTTTGTCTTCAGCTTGTATGGCATATCCAACCTGTAGGCTCGCAGGAAATCCCACTGCTCATAAATGGTCATATCCTTCATCTTGATGTAGACGCAAGGTCAAGGTACAAGACCAGATATTCTGATTCTACAAAAACCATGAGGTTGTCAAACGATTTGTGTCTAAAATGGATCAGATTATAGAGTGAAATTCTATAATGCTTTGTCTACCTCTACTAAAATACACGTATATTGCTGTATATAAATGGTTTAGCCAAAATTTTACTTCTACTAATCTTCTACTTATTATCTACTTTACTTCTACTAGCCCTCTACTAATCATCTACAATATAAAGAAGGTGTGATTACCCTTAAGGTGATTCAAAATTCAAGATTCCATTAGACGGAATAAATATTCCCACCTTGGGAACGTAGTGTTCCCAGACTGGGAACATGACATTCCCACCGTGGGAATATAGTATGAGCCTAAGGCTTCCTGTTTGTCGAGATAAGGTAGACAGTTAGTACAGGGATAGTAGAGGATTAGTAGAAGGTTAGTAGATGGCTAGTAGATGATTAGTAGAAGAAAAGTAGAAGAAAAGTAGAAGAAAAAAGTTAATAAAATCTCACTAAAACCGTTTAAAATCAACAACTTAGCAGATTTTTAACCGTCTGCCTTGTTACTTTCTAGCGGCCGCTAAAAACTCGTAACATCCAACTAAACTCCCAGTCACCTCCCTTCATTCTCCCAGTTTGCAGGCACCTTTCTCCCTGTCTGAAACGTTCTTTCCTAATTCATCTTATATCTTGAGTCAATTGCATACTACAATAATAAAAAAAGGTGTACCTTTGCAAACGAATAGCGGAAAGTATGAAGAACAAGACATCATAATACCTAAAATCATTTAAATCTATTGGCAAAGTTACGAATAATTCCAGAATTATTGCTAAATTTGTGGCGTTATTTATCGAAATTACTGCCAAGATGAATTATTGAATATAGAATGAAAAGACTCGTTTTATTTTGTATGCTTTTCCTGCCTATGGCTGCATGGGCGCAAAAGCAGTATTTCCTGCCAACGGTCACCCCCTTGGCCGGGATGAACGGTATGGCGCAAGATCAGAAGAAGATGAACGCGTTTATCGACCAGCTGATGTCGAAGATGACTGTCGAAGAGAAACTCGGACAGATGAACCTGTTGCCTGGCACCTCGGCCACGACGGGAGAGTTGAAGAACAGTCCGCTGCTGCAATTGATAGAGCAAGGAAAGCTGGGAACGGTGCTGAACCAAAAGGGTGTAGACGGTATCCGACAGTTGCAGGACGCTGCTAAGAGAAGCCGTCTGGGCATCCCCGTGCTCGTAGGCATGGACGTGATTCACGGCTACGAAACCATCTTCCCCATCCCTTTGGGCATGTCGTGCAGCTGGGATCTGGAGGCGATTGAGCAGGCTGCAAGGATAGCCGCCAAGGAGGCCACCGCCGACGGTATCTGCTGGACCTACAGTCCGATGGTGGATATTGCGCTCGATGCCCGCTGGGGCCGCATCGCCGAGGGTAACGGTGAAGACCCATTCTTAGGCTCTCGCATCGCCGAGACTTTGGTGAGGGGCTATCAGGGCAACTATGGCCCAGAGAACATGATGGCCTGCGTGAAGCACTATGCCCTCTACGGCGGAGCAGAGGCAGGTCGCGACTATAATACGGTGGACATGAGTCACGTGAGGATGTACAACCAGTTCTTCCCGCCCTATGAGGCAGCCGCCAAGGCAGGGGCAGGCTCGGTGATGACCTCGTTCAATATCGTGGACTACACACCTGCAACGGCCAACAAATGGCTCATCGACGACGTGCTACGCAAGCAATGGGGATGGAACGGCTTCGTGGTGACTGATTACGGTTCCATCGCTGAGATCACCAAGCACGGGTTGGGCGACCTGCAACAGGCCTCGGTGCTGGCCCTGAAAGCTGGCACAGACATGGACATGTGTGCCGAAGGCTTTATCAACACCCTCGAACAGTCGCTGAAAGAGGGCAAGGTAACGATGGCTGAGATCGATCAGGCCTGCCGTCGTGTGCTCGAGGCGAAATACATCTTAGGCCTATTTGAGAATCCCTACCGTTTCCTCGACCCCAAGCGCCGCGATACAGACATCTACACTCCAGAGCACCGTCAGGCCGCGCGCCAACTGGCTGCGGAGTCGTTCGTGCTACTGAAGAATGAGAATGATCTTCTGCCGTTGAAGAAGCAGGGGAAGATCGCGCTCATCGGACCGATGGCCGACAACCGCATCAACATGGCTGGCACCTGGGCGCCGACAGCCACCAACGAGCGTTATGCCACGCTGAAAGAGGCGATGGAGAAGGCGGTAGCAGGCAAGGCTACGGTCAGCTATGCGCAAGGCTGTAACTTCACCAGCGATTCCACCATACAGAAGGACGGCGGATTCTACCGTCAGACACCTTTCAAGGACGCAGAACAGTTGAAGCGCGAGGCCCTGCAGATTGCCCGTGATGCCGATGTCATCGTCTGTGCCATGGGAGAGTCGGCAGAGATGAGCGGCGAATGCAGCAGCCGTGCTACGCTCGAGATCTTCGATAACCAGCGGGAGCTGTTAGAGGCCCTGCTCGAATTAGGCAAGCCCTTGGTGGTGCTGAACTTCGCTGGCCGTCCAACGGTACTGACCTGGGAGAACAGTCATGTGCCTGCTATTCTGCAGGTATGGTTTGGTGGCAGCGAGGCAGGCGATGCTATCTGCGACGTGCTCTTCGGCGACAAGGTGCCTTGCGGGAAGCTTACTACCTCGATGCCTCAGGCCACAGGACAGGAGCCGCTCTACTACAACTATCTGCCGACAGGAAGACCTGTGGGCGAAGACCTGGACTCATTCACGAAATTCGCCAGCAACTACTTCGATGTGCGCAACGACCCGCTGTTCCCCTTCGGATTCGGACTGAGCTATACCACCTTCGAATACAGCAACATCCGCCTCGACGGACGGAAAGCATCTGTGACGGTCACCAACACAGGCGACTATGACGGCGACGAGATTGTACAGCTTTATATTCACGACGTCGTGGCCAGCATCACCCGTCCTGTCAAGGAGCTGAAAGGTTTTCAGCGCATCCATCTGAAAAAGGGTGAGAGCAAGGAAGTGACGTTTGAGATTACCGACGACCTGCTGAAGTTCTATAACAGCAGCCTCGACTACGTTTTAGAGCCAGGCGACTTCGAGATCATGATTGGTCCAGACAGTAGTCTGAAACATCTTAAAAAGGCATTGATGACCGTAGATTAAAGGCAATAATAACACAGATATGGACATTACAGAACGTTTTTTAAACTACACAAAGTTTGACACGCAGTCGGCTGAGGACAGCCAGAGCGTGCCGAGTACTGATAAGCAGCTGGTTTTCGCTGAGTATCTGAAGAAAGAGCTGGAGCGCGAGGGCCTGAGTAACGTCGAACTCGACGATAAGGGTTACCTCTATGCAACGCTGAAGGCAAATGCCAAGGGTGACATCCCTACCATCGGATTCATTTCGCACTACGACACCAGCCCTGACTGCTCTGGGGCAGACATCAAAGCCCACATCGTCAACAACTACGACGGTTCTGACATTCTCCTTTCAGAAGGTATCGTGAGCAGTCCGAAGAAGTTCCCAGAGCTGTTGCAACACGTGGGTGAAGATCTCATCGTGACTAATGGCCACACGTTGCTGGGAGCCGATGACAAGGCAGGCATTACAGAGATCGTCGAGGCGATGTGCTGGCTGAGGGATCATCCCGAAGTGAAACACGGAGACATCCGCGTGGCCTTCAATCCCGACGAGGAGATCGGCATGGGCGCCCACCACTTTGACGTGGAGAAGTTTGGTTGCGATTGGGCCTATACGATGGACGGTGGTGATGTGGGTGAACTGGAGTTTGAGAACTTCAACGCTGCCTCAGCCAAGATATATATAAAAGGTGTCAGCGTGCATCCCGGCTATGCGAAGGGTAAGATGATTAATGCCAACCGTCTGGCGGCTGAGTTCATTGCGATGCTTCCCGCCGACGAGACACCAGAGACTACCGAAGGCTATCAGGGTTTCTACCATCTGCTGGGCATCCAGTCGAACGTGGAGGGTGCGAAGCTGAGCTATATCATCCGCGACCACGACCGTGAGCGTTTCGAGGAGCGTAAGCGCTTCATCCAGAAGTGCACAGACGAGATGAACAAGAAATACGGCGAAGGGACGGTGACCTGTGAGGTCAACGACCAATATTATAATATGAAGGAGAAGATCGACCCTCAGATGCACGTCATCGACCTGGTACTTCACGCTATGCAGGACTGCGGTGTGGCTCCCAAGGTGAAGCCCATCCGTGGCGGTACCGATGGTGCCCAGCTGTCGTTCAAGGGTCTCCCCTGCCCCAATATCTTCGCTGGTGGTGTGAACTTCCACGGACCCTATGAGTTCGTGAGCATACAGTCGATGCAGAAGGCTGTCGAGGTGATTGTCAGGATCTGTGAACTGACGGCGGGATACAATTCTTAAGCCTTCATCAGGGCGTCTAGTGCCTCCAGTTCACCAACCACCCAGATGATATCACCCTCTTGGAAGCGGCGGTTCGGACGGTATTGGGAAAGACTTTCCTTTCCCTCTTCCAGTCCGACGACCATACAACTGTATAGGTCTCGGATGCCACTCTCGATCAGCGTCTTGCCTATGAACGGACTGCCGCTGCCGATGACCAGCTGGCGCAGTTTCATTTCACGTTTTTCCATCTCCTGATCCTCGCCGAAGCGTTCACTCTCAAGTTTATCGCGGAAGGCTGTGAATTGCGTGTCGCTACCGATGACCTGCAACACGTCGCCAGGGAAGATGATATAGTCGCCGTCGGGGATGTTTACACGTCGGCCTCCACGCAGGATACTGCTCACGTGGACACCATACTTCTGTCCGAAGTTCAGCTGCTTCAGCGTCTGCCCCATCCACATTGAATCTGACGGCACGGTAAACTCTGCAATATGGATATCACGGTCGAGCAGTCGTCCTTCGTATAGCGGCCGTTTCTTGCCATGCACCTGCGCCTCAATGTCGCGTGAACGCAGGTTCTGGATGAAGAGGCGCTCCATCGTGATGCTGCGGTGCTTGATCCAACGGGAGAAGATGATGGCGACCACTACCACCAGACCGATGGAGATCATGAGGGCGTTGGTGAAGCGGCTCAGATAGTTGCAGATATAGAAGATAAAGGCCACAGCTATCACTATACGAACCAGGATGGTGAAGATGAGCGGCACGCGGTTGCGATTGCTCTCATGCCACAGGGCCTTGAACTCCTCACTCTTGTTCTTCTTCATCACCATCGCCCGCAGGAAAGGTGCAATCAAGATCACCGTCAGGATGCCCGTGATAGCGTTGGCATACCAATGGAGCTCCCAACCAGGCAACAGCCTGCGCATGAAGGGCAGCACAAAGGTGAACATCAGGGCGATGGAAGCCGAAGTGAGGATGGAATAGACCACGGTATTGATGCCCATCTGCGTCAACAGTCTTTTCCAGTTGCTCTGCTGCATAGAGTGCTGATGACTCATCGACAGATGGTTCAGCGACAAGATGAGCTTCTTGGGCAGATGGCGCTCAAGACGATTATAGGCCGGCGTAGCCAGACGGATCATATAAGGCGTGAGGAAGGTGGTGATCACCGACACGGCCACAACCACCGGATAGAGGAAATCGCTGATGACACCCAGCGACAGTCCCAGCGAGGCGATGATGAACGAGAACTCACCGATCTGCGCCATCGAGAAACCGCAACGCATGGCCGACTTCAGCGACTCGCCGCCAAGGATGAACGAGAAGGTACCGAGGACAGCCTGTCCCACGAGGATCGTCAGCACCAGCAACAGGATGGGCAGGGCATACTCGACCAGAATCTTCGGATCGACGAGCATACCCACCGACACGAAGAAGATGGCTCCGAAGAGGTTCTTCACCGGCTCCACCAACTTCTCGATGCGCTCAGCCTCGACCGTCTCTGCCAGGATGCTACCCATGATGAAAGCGCCGAAGGCCGACGAGAAGCCCACTTTCGTGGAGAATACCGCCATCGCACAGCAGAGTCCCAGCGACACCACCAGCAGCACCTCGTTGTTGATCAGCGTCCTCACAGAGCGCAGGAACAGCGGGATGGCAAAGATACCCACCACCAGCCACAGGATGAGGAAGAAGGCAATCTTGATGACCGACTGTATCATCTGTCCGCCGCCCAGCTCATTACCGCTGGCGATGGCACTCAACATGACCATCATCACAATGGCGAGGATATCTTCCAGAATGAGTACGCTCATCACAAGCCCGGCAAACTGCTGCTGCCGGAGGCCAAGATCGTCGAAGGCCTTATAGATAATCGTGGTCGACGACATAGCGAGCATACCGCCCAGGAAGATACAGTCCATGCGGCTCCATCCGAAGGCCTGTCCCACACAGACACCCAACATCGACATACAGAAGATGATGGTGCAGGTAGAGATGATTGGTGAGGCTCCCATGCGGAGGATCTTCTTAAATGAGAAGTCCAGTCCAAGGGAGAACAACAGGAACATCACGCCGATATCAGCCCAGAGGTGCACGCTGGCCATATCGACGACCGATGTCGTATAGGGCATATTCGGACTCACCAGGAATCCTGCCACAATATATCCCAACACCAGCGGTTGCTTGAGTCGTTTGAATATCAGGGTAACGATACCTGCCACCATCAGAATCAGCGCAAGGTCTTCTATCAATGCTGGAAGTTCTGCCATATCTATAAACTGTAAACCGTAAACTATAAACTATAAACTTAATACCATTGCACCGCATTCGTAGAGCCAGAACGCTTGTCATACTTCAGCGCATCGGTCAGCGTGGAGGCGTTGCAGCGGAACGAGAAGTTGTAACTGGTATAAGGAGCCAGCGTCATCTGACACGCCATATTGAAGCAATGCAGGTCGCGGGAGAGCTGGACGGTGGTCATGGAGATGGCGTGTTCCACAAAATCATAACCCGAGGTATAACTGATATTCCATCCGTCGCTGATCTGCACGCTGCCGCTGAAGTTCAGCGTCTGAGTGAGCTTGTAGGGATAGCGCATCGTGTTGTAGTTGAACTTCTTCACGTCGGTATTCTCCCTGATGGAGACGGTATAACCGATACTTAAGCTCCAGGGGATCTTGAACGTCATATAGCCGTCCTCATCGGTTTCTGCCTTCTCCTTCTTGCCGACGTTGTGCTTGCCGCGTTCCATCTCGATGTCCACATTGCTGTCCAGCGAGTCCTCCCAATCGTCGTCGTCCGCCTCATTGTTCCGCCCGCGGTTCTTCTTGCCGTCCTTACTGTCGTCACGTTCGCCCTTCAACCACTTGATGAACTTCAGGACCTTGTCGTTATTCAGGTTGTAGGAGAAGTTCTGGTCGATACCCGACCAGCGTCCCCACTTTCCCATGCCCCAGTAGGTCTTTTTCTCGCTGAGCCTCGGCGTGGCTCCGACGCTGTCGGCCTCATAGACATAAGAGGCGAAGGTGGCGTTGAGGTTCAGGGTAAAGCTCTTGGTGAGCTTCAGTCGCAGGTTCGTGCTCAGGTCGCTCAACGGGCGGATATCTGTGGCCAGGTTATACGACATTCTCAGGCCGAGCTCATCGATCAGACTGATCTTCTTGAAGCCCGTCGAGTCGTCATCCGACTTCACCTTCATCTCCAGGTTGTTCTTCAGGTCGAGGCTCACCATGCCGCGCTTTCCCTTCGAGGGGGCCCGGTAGATATTGATGTCGTAAGGCGAGTACTCCACCAGCGTGGTGTTGCCGTCGATATCAGTCTTCTGATAGGTCTTATAGTAGCCATAGCGCTCGGCACCGAAGTCCGGGGCGTAGCTGAAGCTGAGGGTCGGGGTGAGCACGTGGCGAATGCGGTCGATCTTATCGCCGAAGATCTTGCGGCTGGGCACCCAGAAGCCGTAGAGCTTGGTGTTCAGGCCGAGACTGAGATCCCAGTTGTAGACGTTGTAGAATCCGGAGAGGGTGTCGGTCACCTCCTTCTGGTTCTTCTCGTCCCAGTACTTGTCGGCCCGCTTGAAGAGGGTGCGGTCGGTGAAGTTGATGGAGGGCGTGATATTCAGGTAGCCTGCCGTAAAGGTGGCCTTGATGGGGATCACGTGCTGCATGCCGTTCTGCCAGTCGCGGGCCAGACTGGAGTGCATGAACTTGTCTTCCTTCACATTGTTGATCTCGTTCTTCACCGTTCCCGTATAGGTCATGTTGATCTTCTCGTACCAGCGCTCAGCTCCCGCCGCCTTCTTCCGCTTGAAGGGATAGAAGGTCGACACGTTGATCGAGAGGTTGGGCAGTCCGACGGTGATGGTGGAGTCGCGCATGTTCTGCGAGAGGTTGAACGACGAGCTGAGCGACATGTTCAGGCTGGAGAACCTGGTGCTCCACGACACGGAGGAAGTACGGGTAGACTGTGTCCTCGTCTGCGGATTGTACATCGAGGTGAGGTTATACTGGTCGTAACTCGTCGTGGTGAAGTTCACACGGGCATTGAAGGTGCGATAGGGATTGGCCTTGGCGTCCTGGGTGTGGTTCCATAACACTTTGATGTCGGTGGTCTTCACGTAGTCGGGCATGTTCTTCTCGCCCTTGATGGCGTTCTGGTAACTGACGAGGAAGTTACCGTTGTATTTATAGCGCTTCCTGTAGTTCGACGTGGCGGAGATGCCCCACGAGCCTTTTGTGTAGATCTCGCCCAACAGTTTCAGGTCCATCTTGTCGCTGACGGCGAAGTAATAGCCACCGTCGCGCAGATAGAAGCCTTTCTCCGTCTCGTCGCCGTAGGTGGGCATGATCAGACCGCTCGAATAACTCTTGGTGAAGGGGAAGAACCCGTAAGGGACGGCCAGCGGCAGGGGCACGTCGGCCACCACGAGATAGGCCGGTCCGAAGACCACATCCTTGCCAGGCCTCACCTTCGCCCGGGAGAGGGCGAGGTAGAAGTCGGGATGCGGATCGTCGCAGGTGGTGTAGCGCCCGTGCTGGAGATACATCTCACCGTCGGGACCGCGCTTCGACACCTCGCTGGTCAGGAACCCGTCGTCCTGTTGTGTGTAGGCATCCTTGATCAGACCCTTCTTCGTCTTGAAGTTGAACGACATCGGACCCGTCTGGTACTCATCGCTGCCCATCTTGAACACCGGCGAGCCGATGGTCTCCTGGGTCGTCGAGTCGAGGCGTCCCTCGGCATGAACGAGATTGCTGTCCAGCCGCATAAAAATCTTCTCGCTGGCGAGGTCCATGTTCTGGTACTTCACGTTCGACTCGCCATAGAGTCGTGCCTGATAGACCGAGGCTTCGTAGGTGAGCGAGTCGTTGGCAGAGTATTCCACAGGCGAGTCGATACCGCTCTTGCGGCTGCGGTTGATGCTGTCGAGGGCCAGCGAGTCGTCCACGGCCTTGTTGTGCTTATAGATGGCCAGCTCCAGCGAGTCCATCGTCGTGGTGTCGCGCTTCACCTTCGCAGCGGCAGCCTTCATGTTGTCGAGAGTCGTCAGCAGAGAGCGGTCTGAGATGACCACGGAGTCTTTCTTAGCCAGGCTGTCGGCAGCTGCCACCGCCACCGTCGGCAGGCTGTCGCTGAGCGCGAAGGGCAGGCTGTCGGGCAATGTCGGGATGGTCACATCGGCGACGGACAGATCCGAGGGTGTGACGATTGGCAGCGTCGCCGTGCCTCTCGTCTCTTCCTGTTCCGGCACGGATACTGTGCGAAGGGATGACGGCGTGCACGCCATCATCAGGATGAAGGCGCCAAGAAACGATACGACTACTACTCTCTCTTTCACTTACTACTCAAACATATCAACCCACTTCTGGAAGCGGCGGATGCCGTCCCAGCCGAATTTCTCCAGGGCACGCATAGCCTCCACGACAGAGCGCTCCGACCCCGGACGGGTCTTGGAATAGAACTTGTCGGCATAGCACACCACTTGCTCCTCCAGCACCTCTGGCATGAAGTCCTCGTGGGGCAAGGGCAACTGCTGCTGTTCGATGTCCCAGGCCGTCAGACCCGTTCCCGTGTGGCGCTCGCAGACGCGCGCATGACGCTCCCACCCTTTCTCCCGCAGGATCTGACCGCCAATCAGTCCGTGACGGATATAGGGCTCCGTGCCGAAACACTGGATGCCGGGGGCGTTGGTGCGGTAGATGCCGATGTCGTGCAGCATCGCCGCCTCCTCCAGGAACTCCTTGTCGAGGCGCAGCTCCGGGTGCTTGCTGGCGATGAGCAGACAGCGGTCGGCCACCTGCCGGCTATGTACCATCAATATCCGCCGGAGTTCATTCTCCGACGGATAGTATTCATCAATAATCGACTGATAGTCCATTATGCTTCTCTTTCGATCCAAGCGATGGTATCACCCTGACGGATCTGCTGTCCGGGCTTCACGCTGATGTCTACCAGCTTGCCTCCCATGGCGGCGGGAATCTCCACGATCTCGCCCCACTTTGTCTGGAGGTAGCAGAACACATCGCCCTCCTTATACTTCTGACCGATGAACGGCTCGATGCAGGCAGCGGGCACACCCTCGCCGCCGAAGCTCCAGATGAGCTGTCCGGCCAGCGGACTCTTCACGGCGTCGGCCTTCGCATGCTTCAGGGCGTCGATCTCCTCCTGAGAGATCTTCTTGCCACCGCCCAGCTTGGCATCTTTCGCCTTCTGGATGTCGGCCAACAGCTGCTTCTTGGCCTGACCGCTCTTGAACGGGCGGTACTGCTCGGGGTGCATGGCCAGTTCGAAGAGCTCCTCGTCGTCGGGACCGTATTCCCAGCCGTTCTCGTCCATCTCCTTGCGGAAGCCGTCGAGGGCATTCTGCAGCAGCGTGTGAGGATCGGCATCGGTGAACTTGCGGTTCTGTTTCTCTGCCAGCTCGATGAGCTCGGGAGCAATCGTTCCGGGCACCTTGCCGCTCTTGCCGAGGATCATGCCCCAGATGGCATCGTCCATCATCACGTAGCGGCCCTTGCCCTGTTCCATCGTGAGGAGGTTCATCAGGGCGATGTTCTTCGTGTACTGCGAGAACGGCGTCACCAGTGGGGGATAACCCACCTTTGGCCACACATACTCCACTTCGTTGAAGAGCTTCACGAGCATGTCGTCCATCGTCAGCGCACTCTCGCCCTTCTTCTCGCGCTCCTTGTTGATCATCTTCTGGATGGGACCCAGGTCGGCCATCATCGAACCCATCATGCCACCGGGCAGACCGCTGCCGAGCAAGAGGCTCGACATGTGCTTGTTGGCGGGATTGATGAAGTAGCCCAGCCAGTCGTCGATGAACTCCTGGGTGAGCGTGCGGGCCTGCATGTAGGCGTTCATGTTCAGGTCGGCCACCTCGAAGCCCTCGTTCTTCAGCATCGACTGCACGGAGATGATGTCCGGATGCACCTTACCCCACGACAGCGGCTCGATGGCGGTGTCGATGATGTCGGCACCGTTGTTGCAGACCTCGAGGATCGAGGCCATCGACAGGCCTGGACCAGAGTGTCCGTGATACTGCACGATGATGTCGGGGTGCTTGGTCTTGATGGCCTTCGTCAGCTTGCCGAGCATGGCGGGCTGACCGATACCGGCCATATCCTTCAGACAGATCTCTTCGGCTCCGGCAGCAATCACCTCGTCGGCGATGGCGGCATAGTAGTCCACCGTGTGCACGGGACTCGTGGTGATACAGAGCGTGGCCTGGGGCGTCATACCGCCCTCCTTAGCCCACTTGATGCTGGGGATGATATTACGCGTGTCGTTCAATCCGCAGAAGATGCGGGTGATGTCCACACCCTGGGCGTGCTTCACCTTATACATCAGCGCACGCACGTCGTCGGGCACGGGATACATTCTCAGGGCGTTCAGTCCGCGGTCGAGCATGTGGGTCTTGATGCCCACCTCGTTGAAGGGCTTACAGAAGGCGCGCACGGCGAGGTTCGGATTCTCGCCCGCCATCAGGTTCACCTGCTCAAAGGCACCACCGTTGGTTTCCACTCGGGCAAAGCAGCCCATGTCGATAATGGCCGGGGCAATACGTTCCAGCTGGTCCTTGCGGGGCTGGAATTTGCCTGAACTCTGCCACATGTCCCGATAGACGAGACTGAATTGGATTTTCTTCTTCATAAATGCTTTTCTTGTCAGTTATATCCTTACAATCTGCAAAGATAGCAATAAAAATCGAACTACAAGCATTCCGCGTGGCATTTTTTGATATTTTTATCATTTTCTTTGATATGCTAAAGGGGAGCGCACCCATCGATGCACTCCCCTCTTCGGGATTTTTTTGCGCAGCGGCCTAACCGTTGCCCTGCTGATCCGCCTGGGGCGCCAGCACATAACTCAGCGGCGTCTTCTTCTGGAAGCGCTTCTGCTTACCGCCGACGGTGCGCACCTCGCTCTCCACGAGATAGCCCCACTCAAACACACACTCCTTCTTCAGGGCGCGCGAGGTGAGCTCCTCGCCCTTGGTGTTCTCACCCAGGAAGTTGATCTTGATGCCGTTGATCATGGCGTCGGCACCACCGGCCACGGCGTCGGCGAGGTTCGCCTTGCCCAGCTTCTGACCGTCCACGCTGGGGCTGAACGTCCCGAAGCCGTCGAGCTTCACGGGCTGTCCTTCACGCAGCAGGTGCGTCATACATGAAACGAGCTCACCCAGAACCAGCTCACACATCTCCTTCGAGGAGATCTTGCCGTGTTCCGTCATGTGCTTTGCGAGACCCTTCAGGTTCAGGGGCTCCTTGGAGTCGACCTCGGCGAAGTACTTACCGTAGGCCGTCGAGTCATCGTTCTTGTTCTGGCGCAAGTTGATGACCATTGCAATTTCTGATCTTGCCATACTTTAAATGTTTTTCATGGTATCAGACTTTCTGCGGCGAGCTACTCCGGGTCACCGCCTCCCGCTTGTTATAATCGAGGTTTTATCAACCTTTCTTACACATTGCAAAGGTACAACTTTTTTCTGAAACTACCAAATATTTTAGCAATTATTTTCGAATTATTTTAAACAAAAATCTCTTCGTTTAGCTAATCATACTGCCGCCAGCTGCGCCGAGGAGCAGACTGATGATGTAACTGATCACCTGGAGGATCTTCTTAACTGTTTTGTTCATAACTTTTGATGTTTTAAATGGTGAATAATTAGAGTTATTTTTATGGCCGAAACCATATTCTTTACTAGGTACAAAGGTACAACTTTTTCATGAATTATCCAAACATATTGCCAACTATTTTCGTTAAAAATTATTTCTGCTTTCGATAAAATATAGAATGATTTTCTTGGAATATTCGGATAATCGTTGTATCTTTGCACGCAAAAGCTATTGATTATGGAAGAAGAGAAAAAGAAAAGCTTGAAGGAAGAAATCTCTAACCGTGCCAGCGAGCCTCTGGAGGGTGCTTTGGCAT
>Ga0247608_10005333_pt1 | contig 13954 bp, 12 predicted proteins | sample 176DNAGHGlowgp2_FD_193490 | JGI IMG/M metagenome (GOLD analysis project Ga0247608, IMG submission 193490) | Sheep rumen microbial communities from Palmerston North, Manawatu-Wanganui, New Zealand - 1766 DNA GHGlow gp2 | ecosystem: Host-associated > Mammals > Digestive system > Stomach > Rumen ...
ATATGGAATTCTCTTACCCAGAAAAGCGCATTGGCAATTAAGAAGTTCTTTACTTCGCTCATGCCGTAATTGAAAATCTTGGTACCCCAGTCGGGATGCTCTCCGAGTCTGGTATCGGGATGCTCGAACAGGGGCTGTCCGTCAAAGTTTGCAAGACCGTGCGCATCTCTCGGGAAATGCGCCGGTACCCAGTCCAGAATAATTCCGATGCCGTTTTGATGCATCAGGTCAACCAGATAACGGAAATCATCCGGTGTTCCGTAACGGGACGTCGGTGCATAATAACCCGTTACCTGATATCCCCAGGAACCGTCGAACGGATGCTCCGCAATTCCCATAAGTTCCAGGTGGGTAAATTTCATTTCTTTTAAGTAGCCGAGAATTCTGTCCGCGAATTCCCTGTAACTATAGAATCCTTCATTCTCCGGAACGGGATGACGCATCCAGGAACCGATATGGCATTCATAAATTGCCATCGGTTTCTCAAATACATTCTTCTTTTCCCTTTCCTCAATCCACTTCATATCTTTCCACTCATAGTGGTTTAAATCATAGATTCTCGAAGCGGTGCCCGGACGGAGTTCCGCATAATTTGCAAACGGATCCGCTTTGTATAATTTTTCGCCGGAAGGAGTATGAATCAGAAACTTATAATAATCGCCTTCCTGTACATCCTTAATAAACAGGGTAAAAATTCCGGAGTCGCCCTGACGTTCCATCAGATACTGGTCTTCATTCCAGCCGTTAAAAGAACCGATTACGTGTACTGCCGCCGCATGCGGTGCCCATACCGCGAAGAATACGCCCTTCTTTCCGCCGACGGTGGTAAGATGCGCACCGAGTTTTTTGTAGATTTCATAATGTGTACCGGTTCCGAACAGATATCTGTCATCTTCCGAAATAAATACGGGAGCCTGATTATCGTTCACAACGGGCTTCTTTTCGGGTGCGGTTTCTTTCCTGACTGTCTTCTTTACGACTGCAGCTTCTTTTTTCTCAGCCTTTTTTGCAGAAGAAGTTTCTTTCTTCTCTGCTTTCTTCACTGCAGCGGTTTCCTTCTTCTCTGCTTTCTTCACTGCAGCGGTTTCTTTCTTCTCCGCTTTCTTCACTGCAGGCGTTTCTTTCTTCTCTTCTTTTTTTACTGCAGAAACCGCCTTCTTTACGGTCTTCTTTGCTGCAGAACCTTCTTTCTTTGCTTCCGCATCGGTTTTCTTTGCGGTTTCTTTCTTGTTATCTGCCATATCTTCCTCCGATAATTTTGTTCTTATTTCTTACGAAACTCAAAATCTTTTTCGCGAAGAATTACTCTGTGTTCATCATCGTAACGCTTTCCTGTCATGGTTCTGAATGCCTTGTCCGGACTCGGTCTGTCCGCATGATCGATTGCATCCTGCACGATTTCCTTCACCTCGTCAACCGATACCAGATGCGTACCGATCTGCAATTCGGAAATTCTTCCGGAAAATGCAAGCATCGCCATGTTATCAATGGAATATCCCAGATCCAGCGCATACTTCTTTCCGTACTCCGCCAGCATTTCGGGACTCATTGCTATGATATCCACTCGACAGTTAAAGAAAGATTCCAGAACGGGAGCTCTCTCCAAAAGTCTGCGAATTTCATTCTTGGTATCATGAAGGATGACCTCAACACCTCTTGCCTCCTGATTCAAATTCTGAAGGATTCCGTTGATGGTGGAGTTCGTCATCTTTCCCGCATGAGAAACAATCAGCGAACCGTTGGAGAGTTTCTCAAAAATTTCATTCATATCTTTTTTATTTAATTTCTCGGCACCGATCTTAGCCGCTTTTCCGGTAAAATTGGAATCGCTTGCTTTTAAGTACTGATAGAATAACGTTGCAAGCTTGGCAGAAGATTCTCCGCTGTCCGCCGTAATAATCAGGTTTCCCGTGTATGCCGCAAGCGTCATGGTCTCAATTGCATCCAGAATCTGCTGCTTCATTCTCTTGGAATATAAGAACGGTCCGAAATATTTCTTTTCTTCCTTGGTGAGATCCCTTTCAATGCCTCCGGTCATATTCTGATCCGTGTCCGCATTTTCCTCTTCTGCCGTTTCTTTTTCCTCTTCTAACGGAAGCATCTCAAAGCCCTGTGTGGAAGGGGGATTCTTCGGCAACACCGTACCGTTTGCGGGAGATTTCTTTTTCTTTGCCGCTCTTGCGGAATCCTCTTTTTTCTTATGCTCCCTTGCAGCTTTCTTCTGCTCTTCCCCTGTTTCCTCCGTTTCAACCGGTTCCGTACTTTCCAAAGTTTCCTCATTTACGGTTTCTTCCACGTTTTCGGTTTCTTCCGCAGATTCGGTTTCTGCCGGTTCATCCGTTACATTGGATTCCACAAAATTCCGGGAGGGCATAAATTTGGTAGCACCCACTTCATCGGGCTCCGGATCGGAATAGGTTTCCTTCACGGGAACATTGTCCACTTCATCCCAGATATTACCCGATATTTTCTGCGTAACGGATCCGTAATAACGCTCTTTTGCCTCTTTCTCGTCTTCTTCAAGAAGCTGCTGAATCATTGCTTCATCGGGATCCTGCTCGGCTTCTGCAGCAGGTTCGGTTCCCGAAACAGCCTCTGCAACCTCCTCCGCTTTCGTTTCTGCCGCATTTTCAGTTTCTTCTTTGACCTCTCCTGCTTCAACCTCTCCTGCTTCTTTGGTATCTTTCACCAGACCGTCCGAAAGATTTTCCGAAATATCTTCCGGCTCGGTTTGTGCATCCTCGGAAGTATCCTTTTTATCCGTCTTTAAAGGATCCGCATTTTCATAATCAAGTGACTCATATTCAAACCGGTTATCCGGCTCTGTCGGAGCTTCAATGACTTTGCCGATTTTTAATTCCTCATTTCTCTTTTCAGGATAAGTAACCTGTTTTCCGTTCTTTACGTCTTCCACCGAAAGACCTTTAAAGAAATCCTCCGATGTACTCTGATCCGTAACGGAGTTGATTAACGCGGGATTTTCCAGAGTAGCCAGAAGACCGGAATTTGCCTCTTTCTCAAAATCGGCAAACATGTTTCCGGTGTGTTCCATCGTCTTCTTGCGAAGATTTTCCTGGAATTCTCGTTCTTTCTGTTTCTTGGTTTCTTCCCATCCGGCAAGAATATCCTGAATGTTTAACTGACCGCTGATCTGCTTCTCTCCGGAAGAAGGCAGCATATCCACATAATCCGGATCCAGCTCATTGCGTAGCATCAGCTCTTTTTCCTCTTCCGGAAAATCAGTCTGTGCAGGCTTTACCGAAGGCATCGGTCCGGTCACCCGTCCCTCTGCGTTCCTGTGCCTCTTTTTATCCTGTCCCACTTTTACAACCTCCGGCTCGACATTTTCCTCAAAATGTTTAATTAATTCCACCGTACCGTCTTCCAGAACTTTTTCTTCTACGATACCTCCGGCAATCGGAACGGTCTCCATGTGACCCATTTCCTCGCCGTCAAGTCTTCCGTATCCTTCCGGGAGTTCCTTGCCCTGTCTTTGTCTGGAATAATTTTCTTTAAACTGCTCCAGCCTGGAATCGTCCGATTCCTGCTTTTTCGGTCTTTCAATCGCAAAACGCAAATCGCCCGTGGCATCCTCAAAAAACACTTCCTGAGAATCCGCGGGAATTGTGTTATGAAATACTTCTTTTCGGTTTTCTTCCACAAACTCTATTTCATCTGCGGGAGTAATTGCATCCGTCCCGTTTCCGGCGGCATCCTCCTGTTCCGCCTTCTCCCTCTCGGCCTCTGCAACAATCTGAAGCAGGGAATCCGTTGTATCCTCTCTTACAGACAATTCTGGGCCGAACATACGGGTTTGTGCCGGGACTGCACCGGAATCGGAAGTTACCGCGTTTCCGGACGCTTTTGCGGAATCAAGACCGCTTCTGTCAATCATGGAGGGTTCTCCTCCGATATAGTCCTGAATGTTATTTGCAAGCTCCGCCTGAAGATCAATGGTGTTGAATTTTCCCATGTTGATTGTTTTTACATGGAAGTCTTCTTCTGTTTCATCCTGAGCTTGTTCCGGACTTTCCGCTCTGTCCGGAAGATTCTCGCGTTCCGGTCTCTCTCTTCTGCTTCTTCTCTCGGAATACTCTTCCTGTCCGTCGCCGTCGTAATGACGCTTCTTTCCCTTCTCGGGATTGGGAATCTGTCCGGTTCTTCTCTCTTCGGCTCTCCTCTTCTTTTCGATTCTGCCGTCATAAATTGCCTGCTGCTCTGCATCAAGCGGCTCATGGAGCATTTTTAACTCCATCGCTTTGTATACATAGGGACCGTCCCCGTACCAGGTAACTATTTCGTTACACTCTTCCACGCATTTTTCCGCCAGACCGGCACGATGATACAAAGTGGCAAGTTCATACTCCCACTCTTCCGAACGGTTCTTTCTCTTTAACGTTTCAAGAATCTCAATCTGCTCATCAATTCCGGCTTCCAGCGCCTTCAGCATTTTATATTTCAAAATCCATACGCCCGCATCGTCCGGTGCAAGCGCCTTAAACTCCTTATAATGCTCCGTTGCCGCTTCAAAATCACCGAATTCAAGGCATACGTCACAAAGCGCAAAGACTACATTCTTCGCATACGGGCTTCTCTCGTAAGCCAGTTCCAGTAGTTCTCTGCACTTCGCATAATTTCGAACAATTTTATATAAATCCGCCACTCTGTAGAGAGTAACCGTGTTTTTGATTCTGTACCACTCAATCGTATCGGCAAGGCGCGCTGCTTCCTTGTACTGTTTCTTTTTTTTCAGCTTCTCAATCTCTTCAATCCGAAGCTTGCTTTCATATTTATCCAAAAGAGTTCACCTCTGAAATTCATTTTTTTCCATTGTTTAGTTTACCATAACGCTATATTGATGTCAAAGAAGAACGGCTTAATTTCGGGCAAAATAATAAAAATATTACAATTTTGTTACAATTTGTTAACATTTATAAACCCGCATTTTTTACTACCCGCCGGAACCCTTTTCGGGTATAATGGAAAAAGCTTGTAAAAAAGGCAGAGGAGAACGATTTTCATGATTTTTGACACGCATGCCCACTATGACGACGAGGCCTTTTCGGAAGACCGCGAAAAAATGCTGTCGCAAAATTTATCGCCGGACCGCTACCGGATTGTAAACATCGGAGCGAGTATGGAGGGAAGCCGGGATAGCATTGCACTTGCCGGAAAGTACCAAAACGTCTATGCCGCCGTCGGTCTTCATCCGGACTATGCTGCCGACTGGAACGCGGAATCGGAAGAAGAACTGACCGTCCTTACAAAAAACGGAAAATGCGTGGCAATCGGGGAAATCGGACTTGATTACTACTATGAGGAGCCCGGGCGGGACATACAGAAAAAAGCCTTCGAGGGGCAGCTGGCACTTGCTTGTGCGCTGAAACTCCCGGTCGTCATCCACTCCAGGGATGCTGCGAAAGATACCCTGGATCTCATAAAAGCCTCCGGAATCGCGGAACAGGGCGGAATTATGCACTGCTTTTCCTATCCGCCGGAGGTTGCAAGGGAATGTCTTGCGCTCGGATTTTATATCGGAATCGGCGGCGCACTTACCTTTAAGAATGCCCGCAAACTTCCGGAAGTCGTAAGTCTTACTCCCCTTGACCGGATTGTCATTGAAACGGACTGCCCTTACATGGCACCCGTTCCGTTCCGGGGAAAAAGAAACGATTCTTCCTACCTGCCCTTTGTAATCAGCCGGATTGCCGAAATAAAAGGCATTTCCGCCGAAGAAACCGAGCGGATAACCTTTGAAAACGCACTCCGGGTATACCGGATATCCGAATAAAGCGCATTCCGGACAGTAATTTATAACACGCGGTCCGTCCGACCGTATTTTATGCAGTAACACAGGAGTATTAACATGGCATACTTGGGAAATCCCGGCAGAACCCTGCAGGTTCTGGACAAATATCATTTCAGTTTCCGAAAAAATTTCGGCCAGAACTTTCTGATTGACGATCACATTCTTACCAAAATCGTGGACGCGGCGGAAATTACAAAGGAAGACTGCGTATTGGAAATCGGTCCCGGAATCGGCACCATGACGCAGTATCTCTGTGAACGCGCAGGAAAAGTCATTGCCGTGGAAATCGACAATTCCCTGATTCCGATTCTGAAGGATACTCTTTCCGAATATGAAAACGTGACAATTATAAACAATGACATTCTGAAAGTGGACATTAAGGCACTGGCGGAAGAGCAAAACGGGGGAAAGCCCTTAAAGGTTGTTGCCAACCTCCCGTACTACATTACCACTCCGATCGTGATGGGACTTTTCGAAAGCCATGTTCCGCTTGCAAGCATCACGGTCATGGTACAGAAGGAAGTTGCCGAAAGGATGCAGACAGGTCCCGGAAGCAAGGACTACGGCGCCCTTTCCCTTGCAGTTGCCTATTACAGCAAAGCCGAAACTGTCGCGGTTGTGTCTCCGAACTGCTTCATTCCGAGACCGAAAGTGGAAAGCAGCGTAATCCGGATGACCGTGCATGAAAAAAGCCCCGTCTCCGTAAAGGACGAAGCTTTTCTGTTTGCCGTAATACGTGCAACCTTTAACCAGCGCAGAAAAACACTGGTTAACTCCCTTGCAAATGCCTCTCTTCCGGGCGTTACCAAGGATAAAGTGCGTGAAGCCCTGCTTCAGATGGGAAAACCGGAAACGGTGCGCGGAGAGACCTTTACACTGGAGGAATTCGCCGAACTCTCCGACCTGCTGCAGTCCTGATTCCCCGAAAATCCCACTTTTTTAAAAAAATACTTGCAAACTAAAATAGTTTATAATATAATTCATTTTGCGCTTGTTAAAAAGCCATGCGCGATTAGCTCAGTTGGTAGAGCACCTGACTCTTAATCAGGGTGTCCAGGGTTCGAGCCCCTGATCGCGCAGGAAGCACTGGTTTTGTGGCAGATATCAGCCATGGGGTTGGTGCTTTTTTATTTTGCTTTCTGAATTATATACATATCTGAATGGCTCGCATCGTGCCTTCACGAACTCCGCCGAGGACTCAAGTTGGCACAGGTTCGCCTCGGCGGAGTCCTGCAAGTCACTCGCTCGAATACACATTGATACAGCGAACGATTTTCGCTTATTTCTGTCCGGAATAATACTGCATCGCCAGATATTCCTCCCCGATTAACTGCATCATTCCGCCCGTCTCAAAGCGAAGCGTGTCGCTGTATTTCGCATTTGTGCAGGAATAGGCACAGTTTGAAATAACGTGAAGCTGCGGCGTCCGGTTTTCATATGCTGCCTTCATAAAAGAAGACTCCAAAAGCAACGATCCCCACGCAATATGATAACTGCTGCTTAATACCGCAATGGAATCAATCTGCGGATAATCGGAAAGAATGATCGCATAGGAATTCAGGGCATTCTCCGCGGTTGTCATCGACTTATTCTCAATAATCAGTCTGTCCTCTTCCAGACCGTGACTGATCAGCCATTCTCCCATCAAATCCGCTTCCGTTACATTCGGATTCGAAAGGGACGTCCCTCCTCCCGTGCAGAGAATATAAGCATTCGGATACTTCTTTGCCGCCTCCAGTGCCACCTTCAGTCTGCCGATTAACTCGGGCTGCATTTCGCCGTTATCATACAGTTCAAATCCCAGAATCATGATACAAAGCGAATCATCTTCCGGAAGATTATCCGGCAATTCATCAATATTGACTTCCATTTCATCATTGGCATAGGTCCAGTAATTCATGATATCACGCCAGAGAGCACCCTGCCCGGGATCCAGTTCTTCAAGCTGTCCGAGATAATTCTCGGTCATTTCCGATTTCGGATCGGCGCCGTAAGAAGCAATCATATCTTTAATCAAATTGTGAGTAAGCATCTTCGTTTCCTCATCAAGTTCCGTCGGTGCAGGCCATTTGGATACCCTGTCATACTCTTCCGCACCGGATTCTTTTTCTTCTTCCGTTTCGGAAGAATCCCGGGTCTGCAGGGACGTATTTTCGTATCTGTTTAAATCCCTGATTTCGGAGGATAATTCCGTATTTTCTTCCGTTTTCCGGCATCCGGGCAACAATAACGTTACGGTTAAAAAAAGGACCGAAACGGCAATTGTCCTTCTCTTTCGATTCTTTTGCATTCTGATTCTTTTCACTTTACTTATCTTCATCTCGCTTTATTCTGCAAACTGCTTTGAATTTCTTTTTTATGCTTTACTTCTTCCGCACGGGCAATTACTTTCTCTTTCCATTCATCATCCTCGGCATCCAGCTGGTAAGCATCAAAACCAAACTCTTTTCCGTAAGAGCAAATCACGGATTCATCATCAACATGAAGAGAGATATGATACCGGCTCGGAACCTTCTGGGGAAGAATCCGGGAACTCTTGCTCTGCACTTCCGCAAGATGACGTTTCGCATTGACGATTCCGTCAAATTTCACTCCGTAGCACCGGAAAAGATTCCGGATATAGGACTCCGAACGAAACGAAGACGTATATACCCATACATCGTATCCGAGACTCTGAAGGGAGTGGATTAATTCCGGTGTCCCTTTCCGAAGTCTCTCTTTATAGATTTTGCAAAAAGGGAACGGAAGCCGGTCTTCTGTTTTATGTGTTGCGGGATCGACAAAGAGCACTTCATCCAGATCGAACGAAACCCTCATTTTCTTCCATTCATTTTTCTTTTTCATTCTTTTCGATTTCTCCGAGAATGCTGATTACATTCTTTGACCACTCTTCTTCGGGACAATTCAGTTCATACTCTTCAAATTCACCGGTCCTGCCGCGGGTTACAAGAATGGAATTATTGTCGATATGAACGGTTTCCGAATACTTGTTTGAAATCATTTTCTCCATTCGCTTTGCGCTCTCTGCCTCGGCTTTCTGCTTCTTGCCGATACCCGTTATGATACCGTCGACATATACGGAATATCCCTTGAAAAATCCGCGGATATCCTCGATGGAGTAATATTCGTGTGCGTAAACCCAGATATCATATCCGTTTTTCGCAAGATAATAAAATAACGCCGGCGTACCGAGACGGATGCGCCGTTTGTATTTCAGATTGTACGGAAATCCCAGTGCTTTTTCGAGATTCGGTGCATCGGACGGACGGAAAATCACCTCGTCCAGATCCAGTGCAACACGCTTGTCATGGGTCGAATTTTCCAGGATTTTCTTAATATCGGATTCCGATGCCTGATTTACGATTTTTACGGGAACACGCTTGATTCCGACACGCATTGCTGCTGCCCACCGATGGTGTCCGTTTAGAAGAAGATATCCGGACGGACGGAGTTTTTCCACAATTAACGGCTCATCAAAAACATCCTGACCGCTGTTTAATGCGTGCCGGAATTTCTTCTCATACTCGCCGATGATTTTATAACTTGGTCCGACCTTTTCAAAAGTAAACTCGTCATCCGCATTGGGATGAAGATTGGTACAGGCTACTTTCCTTACAAAAAGACGCTCGAGCGCTCCCGCACGTACCGGTATCGATACACCCTTCTGTGCATTCACGTCACGCGCAACATATTCGTCAAATTCTGTTTTTGCCATTCCGCCATCCTTTTCTGTGTCTGAAATACTGTCTTCGTCACATTTTTATAACATTCATTATATCCGATTTGAAGGGAAAAATAAATGCCGCTGCGAATTATTTAAAATGCCCTTAATTCTTCTGCCGGATTACCTTCCAGGCCTCATACAGCCGGTCTTCATTCCATGCCGCATTCGCGGGACTGGTGGAAGGAAGATCCACTGCCGGCCGGTTAATAAGCGGTTCCGTATATTTCCGGTAATACTTAAGTGCCGTCTTTCCGTTCACGTAAACAGTCCGGATATTTCCTGCGTTTAAAATAAGATTCAGGTCATTTACCGTAACGTTCCGGATGCTGGAATCCGAGGAACCGACGATATCGCAGCTTTGAATCACATCCCAGACGGCAATATGATTCTTCAGTAAAAAAGCCTTCTTTTCCTCCGTCGTAACGGGAACCTCCTCTTCGAATACCCTGGCGGTAACCCTCCAGAAGCGGTTCTGCGGATGTCCGTAGAAAAACGCAGCTTCCCTTGATTTTACGGAAGGGAAGCTGCCGAGTATCAATATTTCCGAATTCTTATCATATACGGGTGGAATCGGGTGTATTATCATTAATCCATATAATCCTTTACATTGAAAGTCTCATCCGTCTTTTCTTCGTCTTCCGTGATTCCCGGAACAAACTCCGTGATGTATGCATCACCGGTAGCTGCATCAATATGAAAACGAACCTGTGCAGCGGTATAAGATCTGAACAGTACAACAATTTCTTTTTCGTCCGCGGATTCAACCTCCCAGTACATGGTATACTCATCGGAACCTTCCATATCCGCCATGTCGGGATTCTTTTCATAATAATACTTCCTTGCAGCCACCATTGCCTTATCCGCATCAAGCGCTGTTTCTTCCGCCTGTTCGGTTTCAGGTGCGCTTACTTCCTCGGAACTTACCGCAACCGGTTCGGTCCCGGATTGTTTTTCCTCTGCGGAACCGGTCTCAGTCTGAACAGGCTCGGACTGAACAATCTCCGCCTGAACCGTTTCACTGATATTTGCTTCCGGTGCGCTTACCGTGGTGTTTACTCCGCATCCGGTAACGGTTAAAATTCCGGCCATAATAACTGCCGTAATCAGTATTTTCTCTCTTTTCATTTTCATTATTCTCCTTAAATTATGTAAAATTTACGGAATAAAAAATCATCTCCTGATCCATTCCGATTACGGTATTATACCGCCGTCAAAAAGCGGTTTCAATTGTAATAATGGCCAATAATTCTTACATGAATCCCTTCCGGATGTACATTTTATATCCACCATTCGGGAGTAATTTCACCGAGTGTAACCGTTCTTTCCTGTTTATAATCAAGCAATATTTCAACGTCTTTGTATTTTTCCGGCATCAGCTGGACCATCAGTTCACGGCAGGCACCGCACGGTGCACCCGAAGATCCGTCCGGAAGAATTGCAAGAACTTTTCGGATTTCCTGCTCACCGTTTGTAACCATATTAAAAATGGCATTTCTCTCCGCACAGATACCGAGTGTGGAACAGGTATCGATACAGACACCGGTATAGATTTTACCGGAAGAGGAAAGGATTGCCGCGGACACCTCCCCGCAGGTAACGTATTCGGAAATTCTGCGCTCGTTCCGTACTGCCGCCGCTGCCTCATACATTCTGTCCCACTGCCACTGGTCCTTTGTCATGCTGCTTACATGACCCGTTCTTTTTTCGTTCATTAACGGCACATCCACATTCTCAGATTTCCACTGATACCGGAATTTCAGTTTTTCCTGAACGCGTTTTGATTTTGTATTCCCCTCGTAGTAACCGCACCAGACCTTCGTCATTCCGAGATCCTCAAAAGCATGACGAAGTAATTCCCGTGCAGCTTCCGGAATCAGGCCCTGTCCCCAGAACGGTTTTCCGAGCCAGTAACCGAGTTCACATTCATCGTCACGCTCCGTTAAATCGGTATTACCGTTTAATTTCAGTTCAATTGCTCCGATTGCCTTATTATCTTCTTTTAAACAGACGGCATATGCCTCTTTTCCGTTAAGAACATTTCCAATGACTTCCAGACTTTCCTCAATATTCCGGTGCGGCGGCCATCCGGCAATCGGTCCCACATCCGGATTTTTGGCATATTCAAACAGGGAATCGGCATCGCTTTCCTCCCATCTTCTGAGAATCAGTCTTTTTGTTTTAAGTATCCCTTTCATTCTTCTCCAAAACCTCCGTTCAGCAGTTCGTTATATGCGGCATTCGCCTGTTCGCTTGCTTTCTTGTCTTTCCACGCCGCAATATCGGAACAGATTGCAAGCATTTCATCGACTATCAGTTCATCCGTGCGGGGTTTCACGTAACGAAGATAGGAAATCATACGTTCCATCGCCTTCGGACTTCCGAGATTCTTCGCAATCGTTTCACCGAGTTCCGCGGGAAATCCCAGTTTTATTATCTCATCCACCAGTTCATTCTTTGTCTGAACCCATTCCGTATTATAAGAACTCATACTACTCCCTTAAAATTGTCATCGCCCGCCGGGATTGTTTCCCGCATTTACTTTTCCCAATATCTTCTTCGCTTTCGTACACCACTTAAGATATGCCTCATACGTATCCACTCCGAAAGTAACGGTCAGATAATAGTAAATATGATCCCCGTCATCTTTAATCGATTCCAATGATTTACAGTACACCTTCAAAATCCCCAGATCCCGCCTGATTTCTCCTTCGAATACTTCAATGTTATGAAGGGCAGTCTCCCGGTCAGAGGCACCTGCAAAAAACAGTTTTAAAAGTGTCTCATAGCGCAGTTCATTGCTTACCTGCTCTTCTTTAAGCCAGTCTTCCAGTAACTTTTTCCCTTTCGCCGTAATGCGGTACCATATTTTTTCCCTGTTCCCCGCTGAATCGGTACGGCTTTTAATGTATTTTCCTTCTTCCAGTTCCTTCAGTGCAGGATAAATATTTCCGAAACTTCCTTTCCAGAAAAAACCGATTGCCTCGTCAATCCGTTTTTTTATGTCATATCCCGTCAAATCCTCATGATTCAAAAGTCCGAGAATCACCACATTAATCTTCTTTTCCCTGGCCATAACGATAATACCTCTTTCCCTGATTCCGTATATAAATCACTTTAACACATTCTCTTTCACATACATAATGACTTCGTCCGTTGTAAAATAATCCGCATGTTTAATTCCGCTGAAAATTTTACATTCCGAATTCTTATAACATCCGGCAAGCTTACGCTGAAGCGAATCGCTTAACGTTTCATCGGCATCCGACCCGATGACCGTAACCGGACAGGAAGTTTTTTCGGCATATCGGTCCGCCCGGATATTATTTTTTATAAATACCTGCAGCGGCCCCCAAAAAATCGGAATGATTTTATTATACATGTCTGCACTTGTACGATATCCCGACGCCAGCACCAGATGCCTGCAATCCCTTACACTTGCAAGATATGCAGCCATTCCGCAACCATAACTGTGACCGAATATATAAACATCTTTATCCGGATATTGAACTTTTGCGTAATCGTACAATTCCTCCGCGGTCTTCTGCATCGTATGGAGATTCATTTTCCCTTTGCTTTTCTGCGTCCCGTAATAATCCGCCGAAAGCATCGGACAGTCAAATGCTCCGCCGTACATTCCGATTGTATTATAAGCGATGTACATGGAACCGCCGAAGAACAAAATCACTTTGTCCGATTCTTTGTCCAGGTTGTATCCGTAACCATACAGGCGGTCGGAAATCCGGATTTCCTCCGGCTTATATAATATTTCTTCCAGCCGCCTGTCACCTTTATAAAACGAATAGGAAATCATCTGCATAATGCCGTCCGTTGCAAAGAATACAATCAGAACAATCATTATGATTTTGAGAATGATATATGCTGTGTTCACTTTATTGTTCCCCATAATCTGCGTTTCTTTCTTTATGTATCATTTTGATATATCTTTTTGATATAATATATCTTTATTTTTTTCATGTCAACATTTTTTCATAAATCATTGTAACTCCAGTTATCACAGGCTTATAAGAGTTGCACCGTTAAGAATTATTTTGCAAAACAGAATCGGGAATATGTATGCGTAAAAATAAATATTTCTTGTTGGACACGGTATCGTAAAGTATAAATATCCGGTATCGATGTCCGGGTGAAATTATTCTTTTTTAAATACATATTCACAGTTACACAGCAGAAGGAACACACAGAAGAAGGAAGTGGAAAAATGAGCGACATTAATCAGGCAAAAGAAAAAAACAGGAAATTGAAGCGAAACTTACTAACCAGAAAGTATATGAGAAACTAAGACTTCCCATACCCAAAATGGGATTAGCACCTTGAAAATTCAATATTTCAACTGACAAAATGTGATTTATGCCACTTTTTGATTACAATGGAGTGCATTTTTTAAGTGTTCCGGCAGGCGG
>Ga0247608_10005334_pt1 | contig 13954 bp, 32 predicted proteins | sample 176DNAGHGlowgp2_FD_193490 | JGI IMG/M metagenome (GOLD analysis project Ga0247608, IMG submission 193490) | Sheep rumen microbial communities from Palmerston North, Manawatu-Wanganui, New Zealand - 1766 DNA GHGlow gp2 | ecosystem: Host-associated > Mammals > Digestive system > Stomach > Rumen ...
CCCCCTATTTGTTGCGCCGTGCGCTTCCAGTCGGCCGATAGGTTGCCCGTAAATCCGCCTGCTAAATATAGATTCATCGTTCTGCCCCCCCATTTGTTCGATAAGAATGCGGGTTTTTCCGTTCTCTCCGGCAAGGTAGATTTCCATAGCACATACGGCCTTGAATTAACTCCGGCAAGGTAGAGATTCATAATACCTTGCATCCGGGGAACTGCTCAATCGTGATAAGCAGGGCAGCGCGGATGTCTTCTTCTTTATCCTTGCTCTCCACCGGGACTTGCACCGATATAACGAGCGGCTTCTCTTTCTCCTGTGATTCCTCAAATAAGGCATCCAGCGCGGCTTTATCTGTAGTCAGCGTTTCCCACGCGGGTACGCCCCAGTCGCCAAGCGGCAGGTCGTCCCACTCGTTGGCCAGCGCGTCGTAGTCCCACGCGCCGAATGCGCCGTTGTCCAGCACGGAACGCCGCTTGATGGTCAGTTGGTCGGTTTCGTTCTCCGGGGTATAGATGATGCCCGGCACTTCCTTGATTTTGAGTTGGCGGGCGGCGGTCAGCCGGAGATTCCCCGCGAACACGATGAAGGACTTGGCCGTCGGGCCGGGGACTACCAGCAGCGGGCGATCTTCCAAGAAATCCGGGTCGTTGGTCAGCGACTGCGCCGTGAGGTCAATGTCGCTTTTTGTCCACTGCCGGGGGTTGGTCGGCAGCCAGCCGAGTTGCCCTTCATTGTTGAGCAAGGCGGCTACTTTGAGGGTTGTTCGTTCTTTTTGCATATCATTACTTGATTTCAAAGGTTTCCTGTCTTGCGGCCAGCCCGCCGGGGACGGGGGTCAGTTCCCCCGTTTGCACCCCCTTGCGGGGCGAAATGAGGCCGATATAGTACTGGATGCGGTCGAAGGCTTCCTGCCGTATTTCAACGCCCTTTGCGGCCCTGCTGACGGACATACGCCCGACGCGGGTTGCGTTGGCGATGTGCGTGTAGGACAGGCCGGAGGCGCGGATGCCCTCGGCGAGTTGCTGGCGGCGGTTCTCCGTCGCGGCGCGGAACTCCCGTTCCGGGATGAGGCGTTCCCCGTGCCGCTCGGCCCACGCCCGGAAGTCGCGGGTGCTGCTCATAGGCCCTTGCAGATTTTGATTATCTCGTCAAGGGCGGCGGTGTATTCGGCGGGGTGGCCTTGCAGGACGGCCCGCATCGCCCGCCGGATGTAGATGGCGAGGGCGGTGTCATCCTTCCCCTCGTCGCGGAGGGCGACGGACTGCCGGGCGAGGTGTCCCCAGTTCCACGCGGGGTAGTCGCGGTCGGCGATGAGTTGGTCGGCAAACGCCTCCAGCTGGTGGGGCGTGATTGCGTTGGTCTTTCGTTTGCTCATTTGTCGGTTATCGTTTTGCGGGCGGCTTCGTACCGCCTTATCAATTCCAAATTTTCAAGCACCCGCGCCCGGTAGCCAGCCCCCCTGTTATGCAGGGCAAGGGCGATGTCCGGGCTGCGGTCGGGGTTCTTGCAGTACTGCATCCGCTCGAAGATTTCCACGGCGGTGGCGGGGTCGAAGGCATCCTCCGGGGTGTAGTGCGTCCCGGCGAGGCGGTTTACCTCGCGGATATACACGGGCGTTATCTGCATCAAGCCCCGGTCGCCGTCATTCCCGGTCGCGTCGGGCTGGAAGCGGGACTCCGTGTACATTATGGCAAGGGTCAGCAGTTGCCACTCGGAAAGGGGCGATTCTACGGCCTTGTTCCGCTCCCGCAGTATTGCGGTAGTGCTGACGGGTTCGCGCCGCTCTACGGGGCTGCTATCGCGGTCTGCGGGGCGGTATCGGTTCGCCAGCAGCAGGAGGGCGGCGACGGCGAGGAAGAACGCCACGACGAAGGCGAGGACGCGGGTCTTGGCCCGTTCCGTTTCCTCCGGGGTGCAGGGTGCGGGCTGCTGCGGGCCGTCGTCCCGGATGACGGGGCGGCAGGGGGCGAGATCGTCAAGGTGGCAGAAGCCGTCCCGGAAGCGGGCGCAGTACTGGCAGAGTTCGTCGGGGTGTTGGCGGCGGCTGGTCATAGGTCAAGGAGGGATTTGAGTTTGTACCAGTTGGCCAGCATTTTCGGGGCGTTGTTGTACTGCTCCGCGTCCCGCAGGAGGTCGCGGTAGTGGTGGATGGTGCAGCGGTTGAATCCCGTTTCGGCTGCGGCGGCGTTTTCGGACATCCCCCCGGCAAGGAGGGCGGCGACAAGGATGGTGCGGGCTTCCACCACGGGGCGGGCGCGGCTGGCCCGCATCGGGTCTGCCCCGGCGATGGATTCTACAAGTGTTGCGAGTGCTTCGGTTGTCATATCTTCGTGTGTTGTTACTTTCCCCATACCAGCAGGGCGGCATCGCGGGCGTGGTTGCTGGTTCGGCCCGTCCACCCGGTCATCTTGTTGAAGGTTTCGGCGTCCCATTTCGTGAGGCCCTTCCGGGGCGGGACAAGGTTCAGCGGGATGCCGTAGTAAATGGCAAATTCTTCCCAAATGGCGCAGTCCCGTTTGACCGAGCCAGCACCCATCAGTTTCCCCCGGTATTCGGACAGGTTGCGCTCGCGTGGCAGCCATTGGCGTTGCCGGGCATCTTCGATATAGAACGCGCAGTCGGTCATCGCTCCGTGGTAGCGGAGGAACTGCATAAGTTCGGACATCGCGGTCACGATGCCGAGCGTTTCCAAGCAATCGAATCGCCGTTCAGTCGTGTTCCACACCGCCAGCCCGGTGCTTGTTCCGGGGTCAATCCCGATTAGGTATTTTGCCATATCTTCCAGTCTTTTCTTTTGTTCCGGCGGCGGGATTTGAACCCGCATTTCCTCGCGCCCCGTGAAGCATCACTAACCACAGAGATAGGTTAACAGGGCCGGGCGTTGTGACCATCACACCGCGCCGGAATAGGTCATATTTTCGCGGCATCCTCCATCATCTTGGCTTTCTGCCACTCCGCTCCGGCGATGAAGCCAGCCTCATGTGCTGCCGTTTCTACATTTGGAAACGGGGAATAACCCCCATCTACATAGTATTGTGAGGCACTTTTCTCTGCCGCTTCCTCCAGACCTTCGGGCAGTTTCTTTTCTTCTACGCCAGTTGCCTTCTCTGGTTCTTCTATCTCTTCGTGCATATTGAAGTCAACACAATCCTCGGAGAACCTTAAAGGATGGTGGCACATCGGGAATCCGAATTGTTCGTCTACAAATCCATATTTGCAGGTAGTGCAATCTTTCATTTCTCTATCGTTTTAAGTGTTCTGCTCCCCACTCCGCGAAGTGGCGGGCGATGAGAAGAATACCGCTTTCTCGTGTGTTTAGGTATTCGTCCGAATTGATATATTTCTTCAATTCTTCCTCCAGCCCTTCCGCGGGTTGCTTGTTAATGTCTGCGCGGATATATTCCACTGATTCCGCAAACGGCGGTTCCGGGAAGGCGAAGATTCCATCCTCGCATACTTCCACATAAATCTTGTCCGGTGCTTTCATTTCTTGTTGTATCCAAGTCCTTTTGCAAAACCATCCATAAATGCGTTGTAAGCCATCCGCTCTGCGTCTCCACGGAAATCCTTTTCGCGGAGCATCGGGAGTTCATTGTTCTCCCATTCGGCTATCATTTCGGTGGAGGTAGGATATTCAACGGGTTGCTCCGACTGCTTCGGATATAACTCGAAAGGCGTGATCCCTTTTTTCTCGCACCAGGCACGGAGAGCAGACCAGATAGCATTATCGTCCTGCTCGCCCGTGGAATAATTCCTTTCTCCATCTCGGTAGAACTCACGGTTGATAGTCACCTTCTCGCCACGGAACTCCACTTCGATTTCGTGATGGTCACTAACGGGTTGCTCCGGGAGGGTGTCGAGGAAGGATAGAAACGACTGGTATTCTTCATAGACTACTGGCGCACCTAACCAATCCTCCGGGAGTGCGTTTATTCGCCGTTCAATCTCGGCGCGGATTTGTTCTTTGATGTTCATAATCATACTTTGTTTTTCATTTGCATTATCGTCGGCAACATCTTCCGCACCCCGTCGAACACTTGCCAGTAGTAACAGGCGACCATTTCAAGGTCTATGTCCCCGGCGGGATGCTTGACGCGCACGGAGTAGTTTTCCGGGATGATACCCGTCGCGTTGGGCGGGGCTGCTACCAGCACCCGGAGGCCGTTGATGGTGCGCCGCTTGTCGTACAGGCCGTCGCGTATCTTTGCCATATCAGTACTTCTTTAGGGATTTGATTAGGGCCTCCCGTTCCGGGTTTAGATCGCCGCACACCATCACATCGGACTTGCTGCCGCCGCGCGAGTAGTCGGTGGCGTAGGTCACGAAGGGCAGTTCCTTGACGCGGGACACGAACCGCTTGGCGGATGCGGGGCCGGAAAAGTGGAGGACAAGTTTGCTCATTTTCGGATGGTTTCTTTAATGCTCATTGTCTTTATCATTTCTCATATAAATTAAATCGTATGCTATGCTGAATAGAAGCATCGTTTGGAGGTCAACCTTGAATATCCAAGCCGTAAATCCAAGTATGGCGATAGATACAATTGCCCTAAAAGTTTTACCCAAGACGCTCATTTCAGCAGGGTTTTGAGGTGTTCGCGGGCCAGCAGCACCTCGTTCCGGGAGCAGTAGGTATCGCCCTTGTGCGGCTCTATATAACGGCCCACGAGGTCGGCGAAAGCCCCGGCAGCCGCCTTCAACGAGGCGAGGCGGCTACGCAGGACTTCGTTTTCGCGCTCAATCACGGAAAGGTTGTTATATCCGGGCATATCAATCGAAAGGCAAGTCATTGTACTTTTCCTCGGCGGGGCGTTGCTGGGCGGGCTGCTGCTGGCGGCCATCCCCGGCCATCAGTTTGCCGCGCCCGATGTACACCTTGTCCGGGTAGTCCTCCCGGCGGTCGGTCGGCACAAAGACGGAGATGGTGTGGTCGTTCCCGCGGTCGTCGGTTTCCCGGAGTTCGGTCACATTGAGGTTGATGTAGGACTTCCCGTTGCTGGCCTTGCGTATGAGGTCGCGGGGGATGTCGGAGAGGCAGATGTTAAGATGTAAACGGGGCATAGTGCTATGAATTAGAGTTGATGATGTTTTGTTCGGAGATTGTTAGCAGCCCAATGTCCTGCGGGCCTTTGATAAGGTAAATTTCGCCCCCCCCCCCCAGTTGCGGGAGGATTGATTCAATAGAGCCACGATGCCGCTTTCCGTCGGCGGTCGTGAACCATACTCTTTGTCCGGGTTTCTTTTCCATTGTGCTAAATGTTTTGAGGGTTATCTATCCAGTAGAGTTTGAAGGCGCGGCCCGCGATGGTTTCCGCGTCGGTGGTGTAGCGGCTTCGGAGGGTGTACCCCTGCCGGGAGAGGATGCGCCGCGCGTCGGCGATGCGGGAGTGGAAGGCGGTGGTCTTGAACTCCTGCGAGTCGCGCTGGGAGAGGGTGCGCCCGGAGAGCAGGTCGGCGACGATGCGCTGGGCGGTGTTGTACTGCCCGGCGACCTGTTCCTGCTGCTGGCGTGGCGTGCGGTCATCGGCTTCCGGCATTTCGGCTTGCTGGCGGCGGTACAGGACGGAGAGTTTGTCGCAGCGGTTGAGGATGCGATGCCGGAGGGCGGTAGGCAGCCCGGCGACTGCGGTGCGGATGTGGGCCAGTTCAATCTCGGCCCGGTTCGGGTAATTCGGTGTCATTTCTTGGTGGATTTAAGGGTTGTGTTCAGCAGGGTCGCCCCTGCGTAGGTCTGCATCATCGCCCCGACGGGGGCGGCTTTGAGGGCCGCCCGTCGCTGGGCTGCGTGTCTTGCGTTGGCCGATTCCTGCGCTTCCCGGCCCTCATTGAGGCAGTAGTCACAGGCGACCTTGTAAAGCGAGGCCACATTGATTCCGTACATCTCCGGGCCGAGGCCGAGGACGGCCCGGCGCACGCAGTAGTTCAGTTCGTCAAGGGTTATGTTCGCAGTCCCTACGCCGTCGTGGTCTTGCAGGAGTTCGGCCAGCAGCGCGGCGGCCATCCGTTCCACATCGGAAGACACCGGGGTGCGGCCCGTGTAAACGAGTGCGCCCGTAATTATCTTCACGATGCCGGGGACGGCGAGGGTGGCGGGGTACGCCTTGATGCGGGGGAACTGCCGGGAATCCATACGGACGGCCACAAGGTCAAGCGGCCCTTCCTTCGGGATATAGGGTACGATGTTACTGCTCGTCATACTGCTGGAGGTTTTGATACTTGCGGTTGATCTCGTCTATCACGCGCTCGGCGGCGGCGAACACGCCTTCCTGCTGCCGGGGTGTCTGCTGGCGGGTGAAGGGGCGGGGGTTAGGGGTTTCCTCTTTCCTGCGCTGCTCCCATTGACGGACGGCGGCACGCCAGTCGCGCATCGGGTTGCGGCCTACCTTCCAGCCGTTGGCGGTGTAGTAGTCAATGAACGATTCGGGATTGATGCCGTTTGCCCGGCTCAAACAATACGCCCGGACATCTTCAAGAGAAGGAGGCGTGAATCTTATATTATCTTGTCTTGTATTATATTTATCTTCAAGTTTATTTATAGTTATACCTTGCATTTTGCGGGTATCCCCCCCGTAATTTGCGGGGGTGTCCCCGGCGTTCTGCGGGGGTATCCCCGTATTTTGCAAGGATGCCTCGTTTACGATGTAATTGCAGTACGGCACGCCGTTCACCTCGCCCCGGAGGGGGAGGATGAGGCCCTGTTCTTCAAGGTTGCGGACGGCCCGGCGTGCGGTGTCAATATGGCAACCGCACCAGTCCGCAAGGTACGCAAGGCCGCCGATGTAGCGGCCCGCGTTTCCCTGCGAGAACTGGTAAACGACGGCGTACACTATCAACTCGTTCCCGGAAAGTCCGAGCCGTGTCCGCATCCAGCCCTTTATCGTGAGGAAGTGATTGTCGTTTACCCGTGCCATTATTTCTGCGGTTGATTAGCGGCCCGCCACAAGTCCACATCGTGGTCGAACTTGGCGATCTCTTCCTCGCTGGGCTTGTAGTTCTCAATCCACGCCGTGCGGTACGGCCAGCCGAGTTTCGTGACCAGCCCCTTCCCCTCGTTGGATACGATAGTCCAGTACTGGTCATCGGTCAGCGGCTTCCGGGCGGGCTTCTTCGGGGAAGATTCCGGCTTGGATTCATACTTTGTTCCGAGGTATGCGCCCTTCTCAAAGTAGATGTCCGCAGCCATACCGAGTGACTTACAGGCGACCGATATGGCATCCGTCGTGGCCATCTTCCACGCCTCGTCATTTACCCCGTCGCCGTGTCCTTTCCCGCATAGTTTTGAGCCACCAGTACCTTCGATGGGCTGCGACCATTTGCCGTTGATGCAGATAGTGAGTTCCACTTTTACGAAAGCGGCTACCTCCCCGGCGCACTCATTTGTCCACCGTTCTACCTCGCAGACATTCCACCCGAATCCAACAGGGCCGAAAATATCGGTAAGCATACGAAGTCGCCACACGGGGTTGATATCGGTCATTCCGTTGAGTTTGCCGCCCTGTATGCGTTTCTTGGCTTCTTCGGGGACGGCCCGTAGGGCCTCCCAGTATTTCAAGTTATCATCCGTTTCCATAGCGCTACTTGATTATAAGCGAGGTGTTCTCCACGACCTGCGCCCCTTCGGGGGTCATCCCGGTCGCCTTGTATTCGTTGCTGATGGCGGTCTTGCTGACCTTTGGCTCCAGCACAAGCCACGCCGGGAGGGTGGCGGCGAAGTCCGCGATCTTCTCCCGGTAGCGGGCCAGCAGGATGTCCTCGTCCACCTCCACGGCCTTGCTGGCGCGGGTGCTGAACTTGGTCGTCTCCCCGGCCAGTTTGTCAAAGCCAAAGGTCTGCATCGCGTCAAGGATGCGGCCCTTCATTGATTTCTGCGCGTTCACGGCGGTCTTTTTGAGGCCCTGCAGCCGCTTGATTTCGGCGTCACATGCGGCCTCGGCTGCTGCGAACTGGCGTATCAGTACGCCGTACCCGTCCACCTTCCGGGGCAGGGCCTCGGCGGTGAGGGTGAGTGCTTCTTCGATTTCCGGCGTGATTTCGCCGCCGTTCTCTTCCAGCAGGGCTTCGATGCGGGCCTGCTCCGCGGTCAACTGATAGAGGTTCATAATGTGTTTGATTTAAGGGTTTGTGTATTATCTTTCGGTTCGTATTCCGCGCACCACTCGGCCATCGCTGCCTCCCACTCGGAGGCGCTGCGGTATTCGTATATGCTGGGCGCGTTTACCATATCAGTAGAGGATTTGAAGGTTACCAGTTGCGTCGGTGGTAATCACCCAGCCCATCCCGGCCTCATTCGCCAGCCCCTCGATTTCTGCGAGGATAGAGCCGCCGAGGGCTGTTGCCCCGGTCTTGACGAAAGGGCCGTCAATTCTTGCATCTTCCTTCTTGAGTATGCGGGCAATCCGCTCCGCAAATTCAATCCGTGTCATAGTTTAGTAGTTTTTAAGGTAATCGGTCTTGGTAGAAAGGAGGTAAACCACCCCGGCGTAGATCGCCGGGAGGCAGATGAACCACACGGCCCACCACGGGGCGATGCAGGAGGCCGCCAGCCCTGCGAGGGCTACCACGGCGGCGAGGGTGTTGATAAGTGCTTTTTTCATTTGAGTATTGATTTAAGGGTTTGTGATAATCAGTTCGGCCGGGCGGCGGTCTTCGGCCTTGCAGAGCAGGATGTCGGCGACGCGGTAGTACTTCGTCCCGGCGTGTCCGGCCTCGGTGTGGGCGGGGGCGATGCGGCCTTGCTTGCACAGGGTGTCGAAGTACGCCCCGTACACCTTGCGGGCCTGTCGCTGGGAGAGTTCCCCGGCGGTCAGTCCGAGGCGTTCCAGCGCGAGGGTCGCGCCCAACTCTACAAGTGTGATGTCGCGCTCGGTCATAGGGCTATGCGCGGGGCTGGGGTTTGAGTTCTCCGGCGCGGATAAGGGCGGCCCGGATTCCGGCGAAGGACTTGCTCTTGAAGTTCCCCGACTGGGCGAGGGAATCAATGATGCGGCCCGTGCTTGCGGCAGGGTAGGCGGCCCGCATCGCACGATACTCGGCGGCTATCCGGGAGTCCTCGTGCATCCGTAGGCGGGCGGCTTTTGTCAGTACCAATTCAGTCATTTGTTTACTTTTGTTTTTATTTGTTTCTGCAAATATACAAATTAGTTTTAATTTACAAAACAATTTAGGCAAAATTTTTTGCAAATTTTTTCAGCCCCGCTTGTATGCCTTGCAGCCCCGGCGATCTTTGTGGATGACCTCGTTGGCGTTTTCGCCGGGCAGTACCAGCGGGATTATGTAGTGTTCGGAAGCGGTGCAGAGGTAGCCCTGCGCGATATCCAAGACGCAGTGCTGGCAAGTCCAGCAGCAGCGGAATTGGAAGTGTTTGTCGGAAGTGTCGTACTTTGCCATTTTATCGTGATATTAGGCGATTTTGCGGGGTTATAAGGGGCGGGCGGTATTCCCGCCCCGTTGCTGGTTTCGCGGGCTTTAATCGCAGTGATTGAAGTGCCGGGGCTTTCCGCTCCACTTGCGGGCGTAGTTGTAATCGTGGCCGCCCCATCCGAAGTGCGCCGGGATAAGGATGCACCCATCTTCGCGCACCTTGCAGAGTTGGCCGGGGTGTACTGAATACGGGGCGTTGCTCGGCTCTTCGTACTGGCCCAGCAGGGGCGTCGTTTCGCCGGAGAGGTAGCCCGTCATTTCTTCGTGCTGGCATAACTGCCGGAGTTCGACCTTGCAGGCGGTCACGCGGACTACTTCGTAGAAGTCCACAAGGGTCATCGAATAGCCCCAAGTCGTGGTCACGATGTCGCCGGGCTTGTAGGGGTTGGAGGTGGTTTTGTTCGCTTTCATAATTGGGTATGATTTAAGGGTTTGACTTTTGAAAGGGGGCGGGCTGGCCGCCCCCGGTTGATTCTTTAGATGAAGGATTCGGCCAGTTCGTAATTCAGTCCGTATTCGTAGCGCTCGCCGTATTCAGCGCGGATGGCATCAATAAACTCGCGGTCGGCTTCACGGACGGCGCGGTAGGCGGCGGCATCGTCTGGATCGTTAGAACCATCAATGTAGCGGGAAACGGCTTCGTTCATTTTATCCGCGATGGCGAGGAATTTTTCTGCATGGGCTTTCGTGTTCATAATACTTTGTTTTTTGTGTTTATTTTTTTACTTTTGTTTCGCTTTCGTTTGTGTTTCCGATTGCAAATATAATTACTTTTTTCTTATTTCCAAAACTTTTGTAAAATTTTTTTGACTTTTTTAGCACTATGAGCAGACAAAGCGACGCGATACGCGAGTATTTTGACAAGAACGGCATCCCGCAGAAGGATATTTGCGAGGCCACGAAAGCATCCAAAACCACGATTTCAAATATGCTGGCCGGGCGTTTCGGTATAAGCAAGAAGATGGCCCACGCGCTGGCGAAGGTGTACGGGTTCGATGTTACCTTCCTGCTTTCCGGGGAGGGGGAACTATTCGCCCCGGCGGGAATCCGCATAGCCCAGCATCATAACACCAACACCGGGGACGGGGCGGGGGCTATCAATGTCAACGCCGATGCCGCCCTCCGGCAGCAGGTCGCCGACCTCCAGCGAGAACTGGAACGGGAACGGGCCGAGAAAGCCCGGCTGCTGGGTATCATTGAAACGATGACCGGGAAATGATGACCGCCGAGGATGTCACGCCCCTCGCTGCGGAAATCCGGGCGGCGGGGGACTTATCCCAGCACCCCGGCCTCGTCCTCCGGCTCGTCCACCTCCTGCTGCTTTTCCAAACCGACACCCCTATTCCGTCATAGACGGCGCGACGGGATTCCCAAGCGCGTCCCATCGTAGCAGGGCGATGGCCCGGCGGTTCGCGGCGTTGAGCAGTTCCCAGTCCCTTTCGATGTAGATGTCCGCGACGGGGAAGTCCCCGATGTGACACAGGCACTCGTCAATCGTCGCCTTCTCCACCCCGGCCCGGCGGGCAAGCGAGGCCCAAGTCTTGCGGGCGGCGTAGAAGGTGAACGGCGGGACACCCTGCCGCTCGGCCCACTTCCGCAGCGCGATGTTCACCTTGTGCGTGCAGCCGTCCTTGTCGCCGGGGATGGCGTGCAGGGCCGCCAGCCAGTACGGCCCGCCCCCTGCCGTGAGCCGTTCCAAGTACGGGGCGGCCTCCGGCGGGATCGTCACGCGCATCTCGGCCCGGTCTTGCCGCCTGCCGCTTGTTTTCTGCCTGTTATACACCCACACCGCACCGCAGGGCCGGGCGGCCCAAAGGTCGGCCAGATTCGCACCCATAAGGAGGAAGGATAGGACAAAGACATCCAGCGCGAGGCGTTCCCGCCCGACGGCCTCCCGGTCATCCACGATGCGCTGCATCAGTTCCGCGCCGAGGTTGCGCTGGCCCTCCGGGGGCTGGGTGGCGCGGGGCAGCCCGGCGAAGGGGTTGCGGGGAATCAGCACCCGGTCATCGTCGTTGTACTTCGCCTGTGCCGCCCGGTAGATGTGCGCGAGGCGGGCGGCGTGGCGCGTGGCCGTCCCCGCCCCGTGCGCCTTCCGTGTCCCGCGCTTGTTCTGCCCGTCCGTCCACTCCATCCAGTCAAGCAGGAGGCGGTGCGTTACGGCGTTGATGTCAAGGCGGCGGTCGCCGAGGTAGTCCGCGAGGGAGTTCAGCGCGGAGTCGTACACCCGCCGGGTGCTGGGCTGCTTCCCGGCCAGCAGGGTGTCGGCGAAGTCGAACAGGTCAAGCCGGAAGGACTGTGCCAGCATCTTCCCCCGGATATGGGCCACGATCCCGTCCACATCCATCGCTTCGAGGTCGAAGGGCGAAAGGTCGCGTAGGGTGTCCTGCATCCGTCCAATCAGTTCGGCGGCCCGGCGCGTGATGTCCGGGGACTTGATGGCGAGGGAACGGGACAGGTCGCCGGGGCGGGCGACGAGGGTTGTGGCGAGGTAGCGGTGGCGGCCCTTGAAGGTCACGCGGATTTTGACGGGCCAAGTGCCGTCCTTGCGCTTGTTGCTGGGCGGGCAGACGGGGTGGAAGGTAACGGAGGGCATAAGGTGCGGATTTCCGTGTAAAATTCGTAAAAAATCCGAATCTATGCAAGGCCAACGGATGGCGCGGGATGAAATGAGGCCCGGCTGGTGGCGGCGCGAAATGCGGCCCTTGCGTGCGCGTGACGGTGTTTCGTGGAAAGATAATCGAATTTTTGCCAGCACGCGCCCAAATCAGCCCCGCAGGGCGGTAGGACTGGGGAATCCGGGTCGTGTCCCGTTCCGTCCGTATAAAATGCGCGACAAAACTGCTGGAAACACAAAGGCGACCAGCCCCCCGGCCAGCCGCCAAACCCTTAAATCATACCCACGAAATGGACACGATTTCACGACAAAGATAGGCATTAATTCCGAAATAGCAAGAGGCGGGCTAAATTATCGTCCCGGTCGGCGGTTTCCGCAGCATCGCCTCGCAGGGCCGGAAATAGATGGACGGGCAGTAGTTCATATATTTGCGGTTGATTATGGCCCGCAGTTCCCCCGCCGGGAGTTTGGTGTCGCAGTTCCGCAGCCGGATAACCTTGTACCCGAATTTCTCCAAGTCGTATGTGCGCTCCCGGTCGCGGCGGTACTGGCCGTCATCCTTTTGGTGGAAGTTCCCGTCAATCTCAATGATGAGGCGGTATTCGTGGATATAGAAGTCCGCGATGTACCACTTGCCGGATTCCCCGCGCAGCATCTTTTGGAACTGGAAATGCGCCTTGCGGCTCAAAAGAAACTGCATAAACCGCCGTTCCGATTTGGTGGCGTTCTGCTCCAAATGGTCGCGGTAAACCATTATCGTTTTCTCGCTCTTGTTCATACCACAAGATACGAAAATCCAGCCGGAAAAACAAGAGGCCCGCACCAATCGGCACGGGCCTCCGGGCGCGTCGCCCTCGGCTGGTTTCGACACTTTAGTTTCCGGCAGTCCACTCCGGGAGGCGAAGGCCGATGCTGCCCATCTGCGGCGTACCGCCTGCCTGCCGCAGAAGATACCACTTGCCGTACTCGGCCACGATTCCGCCCGGCTGCGGGTCACGGGTGTGGAACTGGTACTCCTGCTGCTCCCCGTCCGCGAAGGTCACCGCCGTCCGCATCGGGTGGTCGTAGTCGTAGTCGCCGATGACGAAAATCCAGCCCACGCCGTCCCCTTCCTTGCGGACAAGCGACGCGGTTGTTGTACCCGTCCGCAGCGACCAGTACGATACCTCCCCGGTGTTCACGGCCACGACGAAGCACCTGTACCCGGCGGCCACGGAATAACTGCCCGACGCGCTGGTGATCTCCAGCTCATCCTCCACGACCACAAGCGGGTCGTAACTTGTATAGTGCGTCGGGTCGTAGATGAATTGAAGCGGTGTCGGGCTTGTCCGGCCCACCGCCGAGTAAGTCCCCGTCGGGATGCGGAACGGCATCCCCGTCGTGACCTCGAAGGTTTCCCCGCTGACCTTGTTGGCGAGGGTCAGTGTCATCTGCGACGGGAGGGCCGCGCTGATTTCCTCGCCGATGCCCTTTGTCGGGAAACGGCCCGTGTCGTAGTCGGGGCGAAGGGATAGTGTGATTGTTACCCACTCCGGGGCGGGTTCGGTGTCCTGCTTCGTGCAGGAGGGGGCGACGGCTGCCGCCAGCGCAAGGAGCGCAAGTAGTGTTCTTTTCATATTTGTAGGGTGTTAAAAGTGTATTACAAGTTACGAAAATCCGGCGGGAAAAGCAAGGCGAGTTATCAACAAAAGAAAGGCAGCCGCACCATCCCGGCGGGGCTGCCCACACAATACTGAAACCCTATGAAAAGAATCCGTCCTTGCGGCGGTATATTGTTATGTACCCGATTCTTCGGTTTTGGGTACATATTAAAAGCGGAACTGCACGCCCAGCACCGCGCCCACTCCGGGGCGCACGCCGTCCGCGTGATTCCAAAACACCCCCGGCCCGGCGGTCACGCCGATGCTCCAGCGGCCCGGCTGC
>Ga0247608_10005336_pt1 | contig 13948 bp, 19 predicted proteins | sample 176DNAGHGlowgp2_FD_193490 | JGI IMG/M metagenome (GOLD analysis project Ga0247608, IMG submission 193490) | Sheep rumen microbial communities from Palmerston North, Manawatu-Wanganui, New Zealand - 1766 DNA GHGlow gp2 | ecosystem: Host-associated > Mammals > Digestive system > Stomach > Rumen ...
GATATATTTTTCTAACTAATTGTTCATTTATTTGCATATTATCACCTCCTAATATCTATCAATAATCATTATCTTTTTAATTATTATCATATAACTCATATATAATAATATTTCTGTTATTCCAAGTAATTTACCTATATCAGTACTAATATATAAATCTAAATAATTATCATATATCAATACCATTCCACCAAACACTAATATAGGCAAAATAGATAGTATTATATAAACAAGTTTACTACTAGCTATAGTAGAATCTAATTCTTGATTTAATTTCTTTCTTGTTTTAAATAAATCTTCTAAGTAATTAAATACTTCTTTATTATTACCACCAGTTTTACTAAGTATAGATAATGATGTAGTTAAATAAACAATATCATCTATCTTACATCTATTTTGCATTCTAATAAAAGCTGTATTTAAACTAAGACCATGATCTAAATCATTAATAACTTCTTTAAATTCTTCTTTTAATGGATTATCCATTTTATCTCTTACATCAATTAATGCTTCTTTAATACTTTTATTTGCTTGAAGATTATTATTAATAATTGATATAGCTTTTAAGATATCTTTTTCTATTTTATCTTTTCTTACTTTTTCTTTATATATATATAATAATCCAGGTAATATAAAACCTAATATAAATATAAATACAGTTATTACAGCAGTTATATTCTTCCCATATATTAAGCCAATAATTATATATATAAATGTAAATATAAAGGCACATACTAATGAATCAATAGTAGTAGAAAAATCATTTTGTTTCTTAGTTATATTTAAATCCTTTATTTTAGATTGTTTAAATATCTTATTACTAAGTCTTTTCTTAAATAAATTATATTTATTAAGCAACTTATCAAATATAGATATTTCTTTAGTATTATTAGCTATTGTATGTTTATTAATTCTATTCTGTACTTTAATGCTATGTATCGTAATTAATATCCATATTATAAATATAATAATACCAATACTAAGAATTGATAATTCTATAATATCTCTTGTTGTCATAGTATCACTCCTTTCTATTTAGTTCTTTTTAATTTTTTAAATATATCATCTAAATCATCTATTCCACGTTTTTTAATCTTATCATAAACCTTTGGAACATAATTATATAATACAAAATCTCCTAACACATTTTTATTATCATCTAGTCCTTCTTCTCTAAATTCAAATATAGGTTTTAATACTATTTGATCATCCTTAAATCCATCTACTTCACTGATATTAGTTACTTTTCTTCTACCATCAGCAAGTCTTTTAACTTCAATAACGATATCAATAGCACTTTCTATATATTCTCTAATCGCTTTAACAGGTAATTTTTCTTCTCCCATTAAAACCATTGATTCAAGTCTATAAATTGCATCATTAACTCCATTTGCATGTAGTGTAGTTAAACTACCTTCATGTCCTGTATTCATAGCTTGTAGCATATCAAATGCTTCATTTCCACGAACTTCTCCTACTATTATTCTATCAGGTCTCATTCTAAGTGAATTTCTAACTAAATCACGGATAGTTACTAAATTACCATTATTATAATTATCATCTCTTGTTTCAAGTGATATTACGTGATTTTGTCTTAATTTTAGTTCAGCAGCATCTTCAATAGTTATAATTCTTTCATTTTCTCCAATAAAATTAGATAAGACATTAAGAAGAGTTGTTTTACCTGTTCCTGTTCCACCACAAACTAATATATTAAGTCTTGCACTAACACATGCATCTAAAAATCTAGCCATATAAGGTGTTAAAGTACCATTACCAATTAAATCTTCTATCTCATCTATTTCTTTCTTAAATTTACGGATAGTTAGAACTGGACCTTTAACACTTAAAGGTGGAATAATTGCATTAAGTCTAGAACCATCATCAAGTCTTGCATCGACCATTGGATTAGATTGATCAAGTGTCTTACCAACACTAGATATTAATCTATCTATAGTTCTTAATATATGGTCATCATTAATAAATGAAATACTTTCATCTTTAATCAGATTACCATCCATCTCAACATATATATCACTAGGAGAATTAACCATAATCTCAGTAACATTATCATCTTCTAATAACTCAGTTATTGGTCCAAAACCATTAATCTCATTATCAACCATATTATAGATATGAGTTCTTTCTAATGTAGTCATATCATAATCAGCTAACACTTCATTAACAAAGTAATCCATTTTTTCTTTATCAGTAGTAAAAGATAATTCCTTTTCATCTATTATTCTTTCAAGTATAGTTTTTCTTATTTCATCTAGTAAGTCTTTATCTTTAAAAACATCATAATCATTAATAAAGTTTTTATCATTATCTTCAATGATTTCAAATTCTTCAGTAAGTGTTTTCTTTCTTGCCATAACTATACCTCCTTTAATAAATCTTTAGCTAATTTTTCAAGTTTAAATAAATCTTTCTTTTCTTTAAATGTTAAACTCTTGTTTAATGTAAATATTTCACCTTCCATTAAGAAAGAAGTAATATTTTTAATATATAAAGTTTTATCTAATGTATAATCTATATTTCTATCAATTACTTTCTTTATTTCATAATTAGAAAAGTAATTTAGATTTATATCTCTTGAATTATTTAAAACTACTTTTAGTTTATCATACCCTATTCTATTTATAACTTCTAAATAATTCTTAGAATTCTTAATATCCATCAAATCATTAGTTAACATATATAAAACCATATCACTATTATCAAGTAGTTTTATATTATTTTTAGTAAGTCCATGAGATGTATCTATAAAAACAATATCGTAATCTATTTTAGCTTCATTTATATAACTAATAATACTATCTATATCAACTCTAATAGCATTTCTAGGATCAATACATGTCGATATAATATCTATATTAGGTTGATATGGAGTTAGATAGGTTTTATAGTCTTTATAAATGTTACCGAATTTATCATCAGATATATTAAATATATCTTTTCTTGCAGTTAAATTAAGATTTAATGCAATAGAACCTCCTAAGAGATCACAATCAACTATCAAAACTTTTTTATTAAGTTTAGAAATTATTCCAGCCAAATTAAGTAAGAAAATAGTTTTTCCTACTCCACCTTTAGACGATGTAATTGTAACCACCTTATTTAGTCTTTTCATGTCTTCCCCTTATTCACATAATAATTCTTTTTTTATTTTACTCTTTTTATTAAATAATTCTTTGTCTTTCTCTAGTTTAATAGTTATAGTATCTTCTTTTTTACTAATAGAGATAACTAAATCTTTATCCATTTTATTACCATAATCTAATACTTTATCAATATCATAATTCTTTTTATAATACTTACATAATCTATTAGCAATTCTATTTAATTCTTTCTTTTCATTATTCAAATATACTTCTGATACAAAGAAATATATTACTAAAAATAATACAGGAAGTAATAAAACAAACATTACTAATACTTGCCCCTTATTATTCAATAGGAATCACCCTCTTAAGTTTAATAGTATTTCTATCTTTTAATACTATATCAGTAACAGGACTAATCCATTTAATCTTTTTAGTAGCACGAATAGTTATGTATTCATCATCGGATTCATAAGATAAGCTAATATCTTCTTTCTTTAAATGATCTTCCATATCCATAACTGTTTCTTTCTTATCTTCTACTAATTCTATCTCATCACTAAATTTATCATTTGTTTCATTTCTTACTACTAATAAGTGAAGTATATCAATAAATGAAAACAATAATAATACAATAACAGGAAGTAATAAAACAAACTCTATAAGAGCTTGAGCTTTTTTATTTAACATCTTATCACTCCCTTATTATATTCTAGTTAAAATTATATCATATTTTAAGACAAAATAAAAGAAGATTTACTTATCTTCTTAATATATTTATCTATTTTCTTTCATCTTCTATATATTTTGAATAGTAAAAAAGAGTTGTATATATTATTAACTTGTAGTATACTAATATTAGTGGGATAGCACTAGAGTTGTACTAGTGCCCACTGTTGGTGGAGCACTTGGTAATACAAGTGCTTTTTATATTCAACAAAACCCCCTGATAGAGTCTAACTACTAGTTATTAAGTAAATATACCACAAGGAATACTATAATAACCCATTGGGCTAAAATAATATTCAAAAGTCTGTTTATAGTTTTACCCATAAGCATCACTTCTTTTTCAAGTGGACAACTGTATCCTTGTGCTCATATGTAAGATAGCATATAACAAACCTCTATAAATATGTATGTTAGATATTCCTTAAATTGGTAAAAAGAAAAAACAAAACAAAAGGAAGCTAAAATATTGCAAAGTAAAAGTATACTAAATGAAGAACAACAATCTAAAAAAAATATATGAAAATAAAATTATTAATTATTTAACAACTAATATTTCCATTAATGGAAAAGCATTTTTAAATGGTAATCATGATGTAATAGATTCAAAGCCAATTCAAAAAGATGGAATACATATGTCAAAGATAAAAGATATGAAATAATCATATCTTTTCTTATTTAAGAATAAAACTTTTAATATCTAGATATACTAAATGTAGAATTAATCTTAGTAGCTTTAGTGATTAAAGCTTGTCCTGAATAATTTCCAGAACCTTTTGCCTTTAATATTCCTATAGTTTTATATCCAGGGTCAGGAAATACTAGATCACTTTCTATTACTATTCCACCACTATCACCAGCATTAACGTTGATTCCAGCTCTTATCAAATCCGTGTATGTGGTACCACCACTAGTGTATGAATAGTTTGTTGCATAGATTGAACCTATACTATATCCAGTTGATTGGCCTAGTTTCCCAAGATTTTGACCAACATAGTATGAAGAAGGTATACTAGTTGATACTGTAAAGTAAGTACCAAATACCGGAATATCAAATGTATTTGTTAATGTTACCCCACTATTAGCAGTTACAAATGCAGCATCCAATGTACCATTGTTTTTGTGTTTTGTTACACTACCTACACCACTTATACTATCACCAGTTCCAGTAAAACAATGTCCAGCACTTACAATTCCAGTAACATTTGAAGATGTTTTAGCTCTATATCCATAGGAACAGCCATGGCCTGATGCTGATGTAAAACCACCACCTGGATTAACAGTTGTAGCATCCACAAAATTTGGTGATTCTTTGAATGCTATTACTTGAGAATCCAAAATGCTGAGTTTAAAATCTTTTATTGTTTTATCATTTAATACTTCCAATTCAATGACTACTTTATTTTCAATTATATCAATATAAACCCCTTTGACATTATCAGATTTTCCTAAAACATTGTTTGTAATATATTCATATACATTATTTAATTCGTTATATGAATTATTTGTATATTTAATTTTAACGTTATCCATGCTGCTTATTGATTTAAATAAATTTTGTTTGAAATCATCATATTCTTTATTGACAACTTGAATCACTAAATCATCATTACTATCTATGTATAATCCACCAATATAATCTGGATATACAGAATTATCATTTGAGCATTCTTTTAATATTCTATCTATTTTTCTTGCATTTAATACAGAGATTTGGTTCTTTTCAATTTTAGCTCTCCAATTATCACCAAATTCACTTTTTGCTGCTTCTACTACCATTTTTTGAAATTCTTTGTCGTTAATTACATCATCAATTAATTTAATTTTATTGGTATTTCTAGTTATTTTATCATTTGCTTGTGCTCCATTTACTGGAACGGTATATATGAATGTAAGCATTGTTGTTATTAATAGCATTAATTTAATTTTTCTTTTCATTAAAACCTCCATTTTTTATAACAAACAATAATCACAAACCGATCGCATTTTGCAATATTGTTGCTAACAAATTAATATGTAATGAAATTAACTATCTATACTCAATTAGATTTGAAAAATGACGTGTATGTTTTTATTATTAAATTTTTTGATTATTCGATAAGTTCCAGTTTCTAAATCTCCATACATTCTTTTCCAATCACATATGATTTCTGTTTTTTCTTTAGGATCTATAGTATGAATAGGTAAATTGAACCAACAATCATCACATTCAATTTTACTCCACTTTTTATTTTTCATGATTTGTATTTCAAATTCATCAGTGTATGTGTAGTTTTTGTTTGAATTGTTTTCTATAATTAAAACTAAACTACTTTTTGTCAATGTACCTTGTTTAATTCTAATTGTAATATCTTTTTGAGTATTATTTGTTGATACATCGCTATTTTTAATAAATGTACTTAGTATAAGTGTCATTACTATTAGAATAAAGAAAACTACTTTTTTGTATTTCATACTTTCACACCATCTTTTACTATAAAATATCATATTCTTTGATATTATAAGAAATAATTTATCAAATTGTCATTTTTATGGTGTTTTTCGGTTATAATATTTGCTTTTTGTTTATTTTTAACCATATAGTATGGATTTTAGACTATTAGACAAATTAATTACTATAATAATCAAATTAATATTAACACAAATTAATGTAGAATTAAACAGTATTTGATATTTTTAACATAATGTAAACATATTACACTTTTGCGCTGATATATTGCTGTTTTATATTATTAAAAAAGAAATTAAGGATAAACAAAAGAAATATGACAGTTTATCTAATACAAATATAAATCAAGATAAACTTAATAATAAGAGAATAGAAAAATATATAAATTAGTATTTATCTTTAGAAAATCCTATGAGAAATTTGATTGTAAATATGGTCGATAGGATAGAGATTTCAAAGGATAAGAATATCAAAACTTTCTTTAGTTTTAATCAAAATTTATAATTAAAATTTTGCATATGATGGCAGTCACATCTAATACCATCCCTAATATAAATATCTGTATTTTTTTAGATTATGTCATATAAAAATTTAAAAAAGTAGTAAAAAGTACTAATTTTCTTGCATATTAGACTACAAAACAGTATAATTAACTTATCAGGAGGTTTTATTATGAAAGATGAAGAAATTGAAAAATTAAGAAGTGAATATGAAAACTTGGTAGGATGTAAAAAAGAGTTACATAAGTATGCAGAAAGAAAAAAAGAATTAGAAGAAACACCAGAGGTTATGGAGTATTTACGATTATGTGAAATTATGTCATCAGGAAAAGGATACTCATATTATGGAGTTGAAAAACTAAATGATGATCAAATTTTAGATAAGGTTATAGATTATTTTATACCTGAGGAAGATAACAAAATATATATTTGTATATCTAAGATTTGTAATATTTTTACATATAAAAATATTGAAACACTTGATACAATTGCTATACCAAAGGATAATGTTGAAGAATTTGAAAAAGAAAATATAGTTATCTACCCTAACGAAAATGAAGACGCATCTGTTTTCTTTTACAAAATAAGAAGAGAATATTATAAAAAAGCAATAGATATGTATAGTGATAGATATGCTGTAGAATATGCACAAAGAAAAGCATTTGTTTTGGATAAAGATGGTACTCATGTTAAACAATTAATACAATTAGGAAAAATGTTAGATAATAAAAACTAGTAAGTATATTACTAGTTTTCTTCTTTTTCTTTTATATTTTCAAGTTCAGGATCTAGGCAATAACCTTCTCCTCTTTTTTCACCTTTAACATATTCTTCTCCAGCTATATTACATCCAGTTTTAGTTATGGCATCTTTTAAATAGCCACCAAAGTATTTCATAAGACTAATAATAATTATAGCTAGAATAGCTACTATTAATACATATTCAACTAATGCCTGTCCTCTTTTATTCATACTATTCACCTAAGATAAGTTTAGAATAAGTTTATTTATTTGTCAAATTAATGTTATAATTAAAGTGGTGTTAGTATGTATATAGAAAAAGATAAGAAAAAAATAGAAATATATGTTTTAAAGAATATATTTAAAAGATTTAAAGGATTTATGTTTAAGAAGAATATTAATTATGGATTATGTTTTCCTAGATGTAATAGTATTCATACATTCTTTATGAAAGAAAATATTGATGTTTATATGACAGATAAAGATAATAAAGTTTTATATATTTATAAGAATTTAAAGAAGAATAAAATTATACTTCCTAAAAGAAAAGTATATTATACATATGAATTACCAGTAAATATAATTAATTTTAAGATAAACGAAAAAATAAGACTAAATAAATAGTCTTATTTTTTATATTCAAATTCAAAATCTAATATCTTAACGATATCTCCTTCTTGTACTCCTAATTCTTCTAATTTATCATCAACACCCATTTTGCGAAGTCTTTTAGTAAATCTAGATATTCCTTCTTCAGTTTGGAAATTAGCCATTCTAAATAGTCTTTCTAACTCTTTACCAGCTATTATCCATGTACCATCATCATCTTGATGAATAGTATATGGTTCTTCTTTTTGGAATTTATATAATACATGTCCTTCCATTTGATCTTCTTCATAAAGTGGTTGATCTTCTATAGTTTCAAGTAAATCACCTAAAGCATCTAATACTTTATCTAATCCTTGATTAGCCATAGCACTTATTTCATATACAGGTTCTTTTACTTTCTTTTTAAATTCTTTTAGATTTTCTTTAGATTCAGGAATATCCATTTTATTAGCTATTATTATTTGTGGTTTTTCTAAAAGTTTTTTACTAAATTCTTCTAATTCTTTATTAATTGTTACATAATCATCATATGGATTTCTTCCTTCAGAACCACTCATATCTATAACATGAGCTATTACTTTAGTTCTTTCAATATGTCTTAAAAATCTATCTCCTAAACCTTCACCTTTTGATGCTCCTTCAATTAATCCAGGTAAATCAGCCATAACAAAGCTTCTACCTTTTGAATCTTTGCATACTCCAAGGTTTGGTGTTAGTGTTGTGAAGTGATATGCAGCTATCTTTGGTTTAGCTTTAGATACCATTGAAATTAATGTTGATTTACCAACACTAGGAAGTCCAACTAATCCAACATCAGCTAACATTTTAAGTTCAACTTTTAAATATTTAACTTCACCAGGTTCACCATTTTCACTAAAGTTTGGAGCAGGATTTGATTGAGTTTTAAAAGCAGTATTACCTCTTCCTCCTCTTCCTCCTTTAGCAACAATAACGCTATCATTAACGCCTTTTAAATCTGCTACAATTAAACCTGAATCTTGGTCAGTTATAACTGTTCCTTGTGGAACTTTTATAATAATATCATCACTATTTTTACCATTTTGATTCTTACCAGATCCATTTTCACCTTTTTTACCTTTAATAATACGATTATATCTTAAATCAAGAAGTGTATGTAATCCTGTATCTACTTGAAAAACGATGTTAGATCCTCTTCCACCATTTCCACCAAATGGTCCACCCATTGGCATAAACTTTTCACGGCGAAAAGCAAGACATCCATCTCCACCATTTCCAGCATGAACTTCAATAGTTACTTCATCTATAAACATACTTCCCACTTCCTTTCATCTGCCATAATATTACATCAAAATCACTAAAAAGTCAAAGAAAAAGAAGGCAAAGCCTTCTAATATACTACTAAATTATACAAACATCTAATAAAAGTACCTGTATATGTCCCTAAATTAAATATTGTATTAAAAAGTAGATTAAATATCACTAACAAGAAAGGAGCTGCAATGATAAACAAAACTATTTTAAATAATTCTTTATGTTTTATTATCTTAGAGGGCATACATTTCTACTACCTATTCTTCTTAAGGCACTACCTAATGCTTGTCCAGTAGAATAAATAAACTTACCAGCACCAACTAAGGCATTAATTAAACTACCAGATATACTAAATCCACCAGATATAGCTAATAATTCATTTTTATTAAGTTCAACCATATATACCTCCTAATTACAACGATTTGGTCTAGATATTCCATCTAGTAAACCTGAAAGGAATGTCACACCACTAAATATTAGTACTGCTCCCCAGAAACCAAATCCTCCTTTTACCTCTTTTAATTCTTTTTCATTTAAATTCTTCATGTTAACCTCCTCTTATAGTGTCAATAATCATATGGTATAAAGATTTCTTATATTTAAGAAAATAAACATCTTTTATATTACTTTTAGATTTATAATTAATATCTAAAGAAATAGACTGATAAATTGTCCCATTAATATTTTGAAAATCATTATCTATTTCTTTTATTTTATATTTATATTTTTTATTATTAATATAAATATATTTATTATTAATTAAATCATCTATTTTAGTTGAAGGTAATATTAGTTTATAATGATCATTATCTTTTATAAGTAATTCTTTATCATACATATAAAAATTAAAACTATATATTATGATGATTATCCCTATTAAAAATAAAATAAATATTAGATTATTATGCTTTTTCTTATCTAAATAAGTAATTAAGTCATATTCTTGAAAGTTATATGTATTCTTCATAGCTTATACCATCTTCAATTTTATATTTCTTATTAAATAAGTCAGCATTATTAAATCTATGGGAGATATAGATAAATGTTTTATTAGGATATTTATTAAATATATTCTTAAGTATTATTCTTTCTTTTTCAATATCTACTTGATTCAAAGCTTCATCAAATATATAAATATTTGAATTATTTAATAAACCTCTAGCAAGAGTTATTCTTTGTCTTTGACCACCACTTAAATTAAAACCATTTTCTTCTATTAAAAAATTGTAAGCCAGATCTTGTTTATCTATAAATTCATCTACTAAACATTCTTTAATGGTACTATCAAACAAAGTATTATCTTTATCTAAAACAATATTATTGTATACAGTATCAGTAAATAATGTATCATTTGAAGATAAATAAGAAATATTTTTTCTAATAGAATTAATTGAATACCTATTGATATCTTTATCATCTAAATATACTTGATTATTATTTGGTTTTAAATCACCAGCAAGTATCTTAGCTAGTGTTGATTTACCAGAACCACTTTTACCATATATTAGTACTTTATCACCATTATTAATATTAAGATTAATATTTTTTAGAAGATTATCACGATTATTATAAGAGTATGTAAGGTTTTGTGTAATGATTGATGATTTAATGCTTTGATTTGTATTTATATTATCGTGTTCCTCTTCTATTTCAAATAATTCTTTTACTCTATTAAAAGATACTTTAGCATCCTTTAATGATAATACTAGTTCGGTGAAATTATCAATTGGTGAGAATATATAATTATTAAGAGTAATAAAAGTAATTAGCGAAGCAATATCTAAATTACCCTTTACTACTAAATAACTACCTAGTACTAATATTATTAAATTACCTATTGATACAATTAAACTTTTAATAAAATCTAAAGATATAAATAAATTATTATATCGATAGCTAGTATTATTAAATTTAGAATATCTTAATAAAAATTTCTTTTTAGCATAATCAAATAGATTTTGATGTCTTATAGTTTCAATACCACTAATAGATTCAACTAAATATTCATCTACTAAAGCACCATTTTCTTTAGCTTTAGTAATAGCATTTTCAATTGGTTTATTTAAGATAAGTATTGAAAAAAGTGTTAGTAATAAAACTATTAAAACTATTATTAATAATTTACTACTAATAAAGAATAGTGCTATTAAAGCTCCTAACATTAAGAATAAATCAATAAAACATGTAACAACACATTTACTAATAACATCTCTAATACTCGTTAAATCATGTATTCTAGAAGTTATTTCTCCCGTAGTTCTATTTTTATAATAGAGATATGGAAGTGATAATAAATGATTATATACTTTAGTAAACATAGATTTATCTAGATTATGATTTAGTTTATTAACTAATTTATTTCTACGAAGATTACTTATCTCTTTTAATAAGATAATTGAGAATAATATTAAGAATAAGGATATTAAATTATTTAAAGATTGAAAGGATATAATATAATCCAACATAACTTTAAATTCAAAGGAAAGCATAATTTGAATGAATGTAATTAATATTGAGAAAAGAACTATACTAGTTAAATCTTTAAAAGATTCAGCTAATTTATTATGTACGAAGTTTTTCATCTCTTTATTATTCTCAACATACATAATCTTCTTCTTAGGTTTTAATAATATAAAATTACCAGTAGATATTCTATTAAACTCTTCAAAGGTCATTTTAGTTAGGTTATTTTTATTCGAATCGGCAATCAATAATTTCTTTTTCTTTTTATCTACTTTATAAATAACTATAAAGTGTTCATAGGACTTATTTATAACGACATGTGCTATGCAAGGAGTATTATCATTATTTAATTCATTAATAGTTCCCTTAACACCAATACTATTAAACCCTAATTTCCTAGATCCTTCTATAAGATCATATGCTGTTGTTCCTGTCTTAGTTGTATTAGTTAATTCTCTTAAATACTCTAAAGATACACCACCACCATAGAATCTTGTAAGCATCAAAAGAGAGCAACAACCACAATCTTTTAAATCTCTTTGTCTAACAAAAGGATACTTCATTTTTATCACCTCCTAATATTAATATCTGGATTTTTTTAGGAAATGTCATATAAAAATGAAAAAAAGTTTAAAAAAATTAAAAAAAATAGGATTTTCTCCTATTTTTTATTTTAAAAAGAATGGTTTTAAAGCTATTTTTGTTTCTTTAGTTGTTTCAGTCTTAACAATTTTATATAAACCTAAGTTATAAGTAGTTTCTTCTTTCTTGTCTGTTTTTTCATAACTCTTACTCATATACCATACTGGTTTTTTATCATCATTAAGTCTTTGCATATTAATGATACCAATAATTGCTTCAAATAAAACAACTAAGAATAAAATAGTTACTACTACATTATAAATAATCTTTCCAGTTTTTCTTTTCTTTTTAGGTTTTTCATATACTGGTTCTTGGTATGTAGGTTGTGTGTTAATTGGTTCAATTGGTGCTTGAGGTTCACTAACTACATTAACATTACTATTATCTATACTTTCTAAATTTTCTTCAGTTTTAATTTCTTCATTCATATTATATCCTCCATATTCTATATTAAGAATATCATATTCTTATTAAAAAGTAAAGATGCATAAAATAGAAAAATAGAGTAATTTTACTCTATTTTATCCCCTTCTTCTAACATTTTAGTAATAAAAATACCATATCCCTTTTTAGTATCATTAACGACAACATGTGTTACAGCCCCAACTATTTTATTATTTTGAATAATCGGACTTCCACTCATACCAGCAATAACTCCACCAGTTTTATCAAGTAGGTCTTTATCAGTTATTTCAAATAAAATATTTTTAGTTTCATCATAATTATCTATATCAATAATATTTATATCATACTCTTCTACTTGATTATGTTTTAATACAGTTCTAATCTTAGCATTACCAAGTTTTATATCTTTAATACTTCCTACATCTATATAATTATCATTTAATAAAGTATCATTAACTAAACCATATATACCTTTATTAGTATTATTTAGTATATTACCATATGATATATCACTATAAATCTTAGCTTCTTTAGAACCAGGTTCACCATTTTTACTAGGAGTAATACCAGTAACATCTGACTTAAAGATTTTACCATCTTTTATTTCTACTTTTTTATAAGTATTTTTATCAGCTATTTCATGTCCTAATGCTCCATATATTTTAGTATTTGGATCAATATATGTTAGTGTTCCTATACCATTTATTTGGTCTTTTACATATAATCCTGTTTTATATATACCATTATTATCTTCTATTAATGGTAATATAGTATTCATCTCTTTATTATTTCTAATAAAAGTAATATTTATTTTATCTTTACTAGTATTATTAATTATTGAAATCATATCATCTATAGATGAAATATTATTATCATTAACTTTGGTAATCATATCACCAACTTTTAATCCTGCATCTTCGCCAATATATTTATCATCTACTTTATAAAATCCAACAATCATTACATTCTTAGTATTAACTTTAATACCAATATATCTCCACCTAGTATAATTTTAC
>Ga0247608_10005343_pt1 | contig 13934 bp, 10 predicted proteins | sample 176DNAGHGlowgp2_FD_193490 | JGI IMG/M metagenome (GOLD analysis project Ga0247608, IMG submission 193490) | Sheep rumen microbial communities from Palmerston North, Manawatu-Wanganui, New Zealand - 1766 DNA GHGlow gp2 | ecosystem: Host-associated > Mammals > Digestive system > Stomach > Rumen ...
AGACGCTGTGAGGCCAGGCCGGGAATCTGGTCGAAACCACAGAAGTCAGGCTGGTCGATGTCGGCATCGCCAAGGTCGTCGAAGTTGGTGGTGAAGGCCGTGGCGCCCTCGTCTTTCAGTACGCGGCGCAGTGCAATCTCGGCACGTGCGGCATTGCGCACTTTCTGCCAGTAGACCTCCTCGCCCGATTCGTCAATCTTGATGGTGTACTGTTGCTTGTACTCCTCGACCAGTGCATCGACTTCGGCATCGGTGACGCGGCGCCAGTAGTCCATGACGGACGATACGGGGTAATAGTCTACGTGATAGCCCAGTCGCTGTTCGAACTCCACGCGGTCGCCATCGGTCACGGCCACATTGTTCATGTTCATGCCGAACATCAGGCAGCGCACGTTGTGAGCGTCAGCAATACCGGCGCAGACACGGGCCCAGATGGCTATCTGCTCAAGGGCTTTCTGGTCCTTCCAGTAGCCGCAGACAACCTTGCGTGGAACGCGCATACGAGTGCAGATGTGTCCGAACTCTATGTCGCCGTGGGCACTCTGGTTCAGGTTCATGAAGTCCATATCCATGGTCTCCCAGGGTATCTCGGCGTTATACTGTGTGTGGAAGTGGAGTAGGGGCTTTTGTAGGGCTTGCAGGCCTTTAATCCACATCTTAGCGGGCGAGAAGGTGTGCATCCACGTGATGATGCCCACGCACTTCTTGTCGTTGTTGGCTGCCTTCATCACGTCTTCTACCTCTACGGACGAGTTGGCTGTGCCCTTGTAAACCACCTTGATAGGAATAATGCCACTATTGTTCAGTCCGTCAACCATCTCCTTAGAGTGTCCGTCAACAGCCACAACAGCGTCACCTCCGTAGAGCAACTGCGCACCAGTTACCCACCATAATTCCAAATTCTCAAATGCTTTCATTATAGTTTGTCTTTTTTAGGTTATTACTTTTTCTTCTGTCCATAATAGGCGTTCGGCCCGTGCTTGCGCGAGAAGTGCTTCTCGACAAGCAAGGGGTTCATCTTGGTATCGGGGTTCACCACGAATGAGATGAAGGCCATCTTGGCACATTGCTCTGCCACTACGGCATGATAGACGGCCTGGTCGGCATCCTTACCCCAGGCAAAGGGACCGTGGTTCTTTACAAGAACGGCAGGAGTGTGCACTGGGTTGATGTTGTCCTTCTTGAAGCGGTCGACGATGACCACACCTGTCTCTTTCTCATATTCAGGCATCTGGTCTGCAGTCATGGCCTCGGTACAGGGAATGCAGTCGTGGAAGTAGTCGGCATGCGTCGTGCCGATGTTGGGAATATCCTTTCCCGCCTGTGCCCACGCTGTGGCATAGGTGGAGTGGGTATGCACGATTCCGCCCAGTTCGGGGAATGCCTTATATAATATAAGGTGAGTAGGCGTATCGCTGGAGGGGTTCAGGTCGCCCTCGACCACCTTACCGGTTTCAAGGTCTACCACCACCATGTCATCGGCTTTCATCACGTCGTACTCAACGCCGGAGGGTTTAATGACTACGAGGCCTTTCTCACGGTCGATGGCAGACACGTTGCCCCAGGTAAATATCACGAGGTTGTGCTTCACAAGGTCAAGGTTGGCCTTGAATACTTTTTGTTTTAGTTCTTCTAACATTTTAGCTATAGTTTGAAATGTGGTTCAACATTATATACTTTCTTATTAAAACGATATAGGGCGGCGCCGCGTCGTGAGTTTATCTTGTCCACAAGTTCTGTCTTCTCAATATACTCCATGTCTTTGATGCGCTTGCGGAAGTTTCGCTTGTCTATCTCCTCACCGTTGACAGCTTCGTAAAGACGCTGCAACTGGGTCAGCGTGAACAGGTCGGGCAGCAGATTGAAGCCTACCGGCTCTGTGCGCATCTTCTGCTGCATCAGTTTGCGGGCCTTCTTCACCATATCGTTGTGGTCGGAGAAGAGATGGGGTATGTCGTCTACACTGACCCACTCAACTCCGTGCTCCAACATCAGCTTCTCATCATAGTCCTTGACGTTGATGAGCGCATAATAGGCTACAGAGACCACGCGCTCACCAGGGTCACGGTCGACACTGCCGAAAGCTCCCACTTGACGCATGTAGACATTGCGCATGCCTGTCAGCTGGAAAAGCGTACGGTTTGCGGCGTCATCTATGCTTTCGGTGTTGCGAACGAAGCCTCCGTAGAGACTCCATTCGCCGCGACCGGGGTCCATCTGCCGTCGACCTATGAGTATCTTCAGCTTGTTGTCGTCGAAGCCAAAGATGATACAGTCGACAGATAGGAAGATTTTCTGATGTTCAAAATAGTAGGATGTCATTGCTTACCAGAGTGCGATATAGAGAATGGCAAGGATGATAATGACACCATAGGCACCAATCTTGAAGGCACTGTCTGTACGGAACAACTTCAGGTCGATATCGACAGCCTTCGGATCCTGAACCTTGTCTTTAGCGTTGGAGCGAAGGTAAATGCTCAGGGCGAAGAACATGCTGGCGAGGAAGAACATAGCCTCGAAGCCGTACACGCGAAGTTCAGGCTTGTACATGCCATAGATGCCAACAACCAAGGAGATGAGCGTAGCGTAGAAAAGACGGTCTGACCACTTCAGTTGCTTCTTCACAGCCCACAACTCCTGTTGCTTTGCCGGTACGGTGTTCTTAGAATGGAACGACAAGCCGAAGAACATAATGCAGAGGCAGACGAATACGTAGCCCATACGAAGCAGGAACGGTGTGTCGGGCATCATAAACTTGAACAAGATGGAGAATACGAATGTACCGATGGCCGTTGCAACGGCTGCCACTCCGGATGCACGCTTCCATAGCAGGCCGAGTCCGAAGATGACCACAACGCCGGGATATACAAAGCCAGAGTACTCCTGAATGATCTGGAAAGCTTGGTCGGCACTACCCATGATAGGATATACGGCTATCAGGGCCATAATCAGTGCACATACAGAAGTCATACGACCAACGTTTACCAACTTCTTCTCGGAAGCATTCTTGTTGAAGAACTGTTTGTAGATATCCATTGTGAAGATGGTTGACGTTGAGTTGAACATAGATGCCAGTGACGAAATAACGGCTGCAGCCAAGGCGGCAAACGACAGACCCTTCACAACTACCGGTGTAAAGTTACGAATCAGGAAGGGATAAGCATCGTCAGAACGGGTAATCTCACCAGCCAGTGACTCATAGAGCTCAGGCTTCTGCGACATAATGTAGAAGGCGCACACACCGGGAATACATACGATAAACGGAATAAGAATCTTCAGGAATGCTGCGAAAATCATACCTTTCTTAGCCTCGGCCAGAGACTTGGCTGCTAGACCTTTCTGAATGATGTACTGGTTGAAGCCCCAGTAGCCAAGGTTGGTAAGCCATAGGGCACCAACAATCACTACGATACCGGGAATGTCGAAGTAGGGATCAGAACCAATAGGGTTGCCTTCGGTGCTAAGGATAGCCTGACCGGTAGCCGTCAGACCGTCGATGTCAGGATAAAGTTCGGCATTACGTGTTACGATGAGGTTGAAGTGCTTGTCACCCTCGATATTCCCCAGCTCTGTTACTATCTTACCCAAGGCGGAAAGGGCATTATCGGCGTTTACATAGGGAGCAATGACGTCAAGTGCAGCATAGGCTGTTATCAGACCTCCACCTACGAGGAAGGTCACCTGCATTACGTCTGTCCAAGCTACTGAAGCCAGACCACCGTAGATTGAATACAAACCGGCAATGACGAAGAGACCGAAGATAATCCAAAGCAATGTCATGTCCACATTCATACCCAGGAAGACACCAGCTACAGCAGGCAGACCCAGAATCTGCTTGATAGCCAATGCCCCCAGCCATGCTACAGACGTCAGGTTGATGAAGACATACAGAAAGAGCCAGAAGATGGAGAATGCCAGTCCTACGCCCCAATTATAGCGCTCACGCAGGAACTGAGGAATGGTGAAAATCTTCTTCTCAATCATTACCGGCAGAAGGAACTTTGCCACCACAATCAGCGTGGCTGCGGCCATCAATTCGTAGGCTGCCATGGCAATACCCGACTTGAAAGCCGAGCCTGACATACCGATAAACTGTTCTGCCGAAATGTTGGCTGCGATGAGCGAGGCGCCCACAGCCCACCATGTCAGGGTGTTACCTGCAAGGAAGTAGTCGCTTGATGATTTCTCTTCTCCTTTCTTGTTGCGTGAGAGAAAAATACCCATGCTCACAAGAATAATGATGTAGGCTATAAAGACCATATAGTCAGCGGTCCTAAAGCCATTGTTGCTTAACGCATTGATGATTGTTTCCATTTGTACAGTTTACATTATATAGTTTGTTTCTTTGCTTACTTCGTAGAGAACTTATAGGCAGCATGGCTGTAGTATTTCTCACCTGGCTTCAATACGGGGCTTGCCCACTTTGGATGGTTGGGGCTGTCAGGGAATTTCTGACTCTCCAAACATACGGAAACATGCTTCGGATATTTTATTCCATGCTTGCGGACGATGTCAGCATCGCGTCCTACTCCCTGGAAATTACCGCTATATACCTGAACGCCAGGCTCGTTTGTGTACATCTCCATTAGAATGCCTGTCTTGGGTGAGTAGAGCGAAGCACATACCTGTGTGTCGTCTCCCTTGCCGTCCTTCCAAGTGTTTAGACAGAAGTTGTGGTCGTATCCGGTTGCGTTCTGTATCTGGTCGTATGCTGCATTGATGCTGTCACCTATGGCATGAGCAGTACGGAAGTCGAACGGAGTACCCTCAACGTCTCGAATCTCACCTGTGGGGATATACAACTTGTCAGAAGCAGTAAACTTGTCGGCATTGACATACAGTACCTGGTCGTAACCGGCTTGTGTGAAGTCACCAGATAGGTTGTAATAGTTGTGGTTCGTCTGGTTAATGATAGTCTCCTTGTCGGTGGTAGCCTCCCAAGTCATGTCCAGTGTGTTGTCAGCAGTGACTTTATAGGTGGTGACCGCTGTTACGGTGCCGGGGAAACCATTTTCGCCGTCCTGCGCAACGATGGTCAGCTTAAGAATGGAGTCGCCTATTTGTTCTGCTTCATACACCTGATTCATCCATCCTGTGGTACCGCCGCCATGCAAGCTGTTAGGTCCGTCATTCAGACGCAGCTGGTAGGTGGAGTCGCCCAAGGTAAACTGACCGTTCTTGATGCGGTTTGCATAACGGCCTACGCTGGAACCATAATCACTGGGGGAGTTCAGAGTGTCTGCATACTGATGGATGTTGTCGAAACCCAACACAACGTCTACCTGTTTGTTGTCACGATCAGGCACTACAAGGCTGACCACGCGGCCACCATAATTGGTGATGCAGACTTCCATCCCATTGTTGTTCTTCAACGTGTAGAGCTTAACAGGCTTTTGGTTAATCAGCGTGTCAAACTTGGCAGGGTCAAGCCCTGATACCGTTAATGCCTTCTGTTCACCAGAAGCACATGCAGTCAACAGGGCTACTGCCACTGTCATTCCTGCAAAAACATGTTTCATGTCTTTCATTTTTAAATTGTTTTTAGTTATATTATTGTAATTTTGGCTGTAAAATTACTATTAATTTCCGAAATGACAAAGGCTTTTCTAATAAAAAAGACAGCGCGAGTGTATTTTTTACACTTCACGCTGCCTTTTTAACTCTTTTTTAATCTTCAACAGAGCTTTCTTGAACCATCGCTAATGACTACGTCATACACTTTTGGTTCATGGCCGTATTTTTCGTTGAATCGTTTCTTTGCATCTTCAATGAATTTTCGGTACAGATCGTTGCGAACCAGATTGATGGTACAGCCGCCAAAGCCACCTCCCATGATGCGCGAGCCAGTGACGCCATTCTCCTTGGCAATGTCGTTAAGGAAGTCTAATTCCTCACAACTTACCTCGTAGTCCTTTGACAGTCCCTCATGAGTCTGATACATTAACTCGCCAACTTTCTCATAGTCGCCTTCCGTAAGGGCGTCGCATACGGCAAGCACACGGTCTTTCTCGCCAAGTACGAATTTTGCCCGTCGGTAGTCTTCCTCGCTGACTTCCGCCTTAATTTCATCCAACTCTTCCCAACTGCAGTCGCGCAATGTCTCATACTTATTTTCCGGATGCTTGGCTGCAATGTGCTTTACGATGTTTTCACATGAGTTGCGACGGTCGTTATATGGTGATCCAGCCAGCTGGTGTTTGACAACGGAGTCTAACAGTACCAGACGGTAGCCGTCGGGCTTGAAGGGGAAATATTCAAATTCCCTGCTTCTGCAGTCCAGTCGCATCAGACAACCAGACTTTCCGAAAACAGAAGCAAACTGATCCATGATGCCACAGTTGACGCCACAGTAATTGTGTTCGGTAGCCTGACCTGCGAGGACCATATCCCATTGTGATACTTTGTTGTCGCCGAAAATGTCATTAAGCCCATAGGCAAAACAACTTTCCATGGCAGCACTCGATGACATGCCAGCCCCTAAGGGAACGTCACCTGCAAAGGCAATGTTAAAACCTTTTACGGGGACGCCCAACTTGCTCATCTCTAAAGCAATACCATAGATGTACCGAGCCCACGAAGCCCTAGGCCCGTTAGGGTCGGAGAGCTTGAAGTCAACACGGTCTTTCAGGTCTATAGCATATGCCATCACTGTATCTTCCGTGCCGTTTGCTCGCATCTCGGCTACAACCCCTTTGTCAACTGCTCCAGGAAACACGAAACCGCCATTATAGTCAGTGTGTTCGCCTATCAGGTTGATACGTCCAGGTGAAGTGTAAACACTTCCTGTTTTGCCGTCAAAATGCTTGACAAATCGGTTTCTGACAAATTCAATATCCAGCATAACCTATTGTTCTTTAGGCATTAATACCGAAACGATAAACGGTTTTCTGCTTATATTGTTGTCCTGGGTTCAGTACCACAGATGGGAAATACGGGCGGTTAGGACTGTCAGGAAAGTGTTGGCATTCGAGACAGACTGCTGAACGACGTGGGAAGGTGGCCCCGTTGGCGCCTTTGTAGCCGTTGGCATAGTTGGCGGTATAAAGCTGCATGCCTGGCTCCGTCGTATAGCATTCAAGGGTACGACCGCTCTTCGGGTCTGTAATACGGGCTGCAAAGCTTAACTCGCATTCTTCTTTTTTGTTGAGCACATAGTTGTGGTCATAACCTTTACCAAACTTAATCTGTTCGTTGTCTGCATCGATGTCTTTACCGAAAGGCTTCGGACTGCGGAAGTCGAACGGTGTACCCTCAACCTTCAAGATCTCACCCGTTGGGATGGCTGTGTCATCGGTAGGCAGATAGAAGTCTGCATTAATCTCGCAAATCTGGTCCTCGATGGTTGGTGTTGGGTCTGCAGTACCGGCAAGACTGAAGAATGCATGATGTGTCAGGTTGACAATAGTCTTCTTGTTTGTTGTGGCCAGATATTCTATTACCAGTTCGTTCTGGTCGGTAAAGGTGAACTCTACAGTAACATCCAATTCACCGGTAAAACCTTCCTCGCCATACGATGATACGCGGTGTAGAGCCAGCGAACGTGGTCCCATCTGTCGGGCGTCCCAGACTTTTGCATTAAAGCCTACTTGACCGCCATGAAGATGGTTAGGACCATCATTGATAGCCAGTTGGTAGTCCTTGCCATTCAGCGTGAACTGTCCCTTGCATATACGGTTGCCCCAACGGCCTATCAGTGTTGAGAGATAAGGCTCTTTACCACTCATCAACTGCTGGATGCTGTCGTGTCCTTGGATGACGTTTCCCACGTTACCGTCTTTGTCAGGCACCATGATGGCGCAAATAGCTCCGCCATAGTTAGAGATAGCTACTTCGAAACCTTTACGGTTCCTGAGAATGTACAAATCGGTTTTCTTTCCATTAATAGTGGTCTGGAAGTTTTCACGCTTCAGACCACACAAATTCGCGTTTTCCGTTGTGTTTGCCATACTTTATTGTTTTAAGTTACACAAATGCTTTATATATTCTTTCTGCAAAGTAACCTAAAAAAAATGAGAATGACGAAAGAAACACTTAAAAAAACGTTTATGAGAGTGTTAAAAACACCTAAAGGGCTTTCCCGAGGAAGTCGCCTACTACGTAGCTGGAGCCTCCTACGAAGATGAAATCTCTTTCCGATGCAACTTCCCTTGCTGCTTTATATGCCTCTGCGACAGTAGGATATGCGTTACCGGTAAGTCCTGTGTCTTTGGCCATGGCCTGTAAGGAACGTTCTGGAATGGCTCGCTTGGAGTCGGCTTTGGTAAAATAGTAGATAGCATTCTTGGGAAGCAGTTCCAGTACGCCATTGACATCTTTGTCGTTCACCATGCCAAACACGATATGCATCTTCTGGCAGTTTACTGAGGCAAGCTGCTGGCTTAGATACTGCCATCCACCAACGTTATGTCCAGTGTCACACACTACCATGGGATGCTGATTGACCACCTGCCAACGCCCCATCAGCCCAGTGTTTGCTGCAACATTGCTCAGACTCTCACGCAACTCGTAGGCACATTTGGCAATGGATGCCTCGTTTGTACATTGGGCCAGGAAGCCCTTGTCAACCAATACCTTTAATACTGGCATTAGCGTGTTCATGTTCTTGACCTGATAAAGTCCGCCCAGGTCACAGTGCAGTTCTCCAAACATCTTCATAAGATAGTTCATGCCGCCATTGACAGAGGGTGTTGCGCTGATTACCATCGGGTCGTCCTCTGCAAAGATAATGGGGGCTTCCATCTCTTTGGCCTTGGCTTCAAAGACAGGGCGGGTCTCTTCGTTAGCTTCGCCAATGACGACGGGGACACCTCTTTTTATAATGCCAGCTTTCTCTGATGCTATTTTGGCTAAAGTGTTGCCCAGGAATTGTGTGTGGTCAAAACTGATGTTTGTAATGACCGACACCAGTGGTGTGATGATGTTGGTGCAGTCCAGTCTGCCGCCTAAGCCCACTTCGACTACAGCAATGTCCACCTCCTTGTCGCGGAAGTATTTGAAAGCCATAGCCGTAGTCACCTCAAAGAACGAAGGGTGCAGCGGTTCGAAGAAGGAACGCTCCGTCTCTACGAACTTCGTCACATAGTGCTCGCTGATAGGTTTTCCGTTGACGCGTATGCGTTCCCTGAAATCTACAAGATGTGGAGAAGTGTAGAGCCCTACGCGATATCCGCACTGCTGTAGTATCGATGCGATAGAGTGCGAGACGCTGCCTTTACCGTTAGTACCGCCAACATGAATGGTGGCATACGCCCGGTGTGGATGTCCGAAGTGCTTGTCCAGCGCCAGCGTATTATCAAGTCCTTCTTTATAGCCTGAAGCCCCTTGTCGTTCGAACATGGGCATCTGCCGGTACAGGTAGTCGCAGGTCTCCTTGTAGTTCATCAGCTAAAGTAGTTCTTGAATTTCTGGAATATACTTCTCTTTGTAGCGGCATCTCCCTTGAAGTTGTCGCTACTTCGGAACGTTTCTATTGCGTTCTTCTCGTCGCGGCTCAGCGTCTTGGGTATGTACACGCTGACGTTGACAACCAGGTCGCCGTTACCGCGTCCATATCCTTGTACGGCAGGCAGTCCCTTGCCCCGTAGACGCATCGTCTTGCCGGGCTGGGTACCAGGCTCCATCTTAACCTTCAGCTTTGTGCCTTCAATGGTCGGGATTTCCACCTCTCCACCAAGTGCAGCTGTAGGAAAGTCTAACAGAAGGTTGTATATCAGGTTGTTATCATCTCGAATGAAGGTGTCGTTCTCCTCCTCCTCAATAAATACCTGAATGTCGCCGTTCACGCCGTTGCGCATGCCGGCATTGCCCTTTCCTGGTACATTGACAACCATGCCTTCGGCTACTCCGGCAGGAATCTTGATTTCTACCACTTCCTCGCCTTTCTCAACACCGGTACCGTTACAGTGCTTGCACTTATTCTTTATCACTTTTCCGCTACCGTCACATGTCGGGCAGACACCCTGTGTCTGCATCATTCCGAAGATACTTTGCGTAGTATGTGTGATGACGCCACTGCCATGACATGTCGGACATATCTCGTCCGTACTTCCTGCCTCTGCACCCGTTCCGTGACAGTGTGAGCAGGTAATGTCCTTCCGAACCTTAAACTTCTTCGTGACGCCATGTGCCACCTCTTCCAACGACAGCCTTACTTTCAGTCGCAAGTCGCTACCACGGTGTACTTGTGGTCCGCGCTTGGCGCCTCCGCCGAATCCGCTGAATCCGGCTCTTCCGCCAAAGATGTCGCCAAACATCGAGAATATGTCGTCCATGTTCATCGATGCTCCTCCGAACGGGTCGAAGCCTCCAGAGCCAGCACCGCTGAATCCGAACGTATCATACTTCTCGCGTTTCTGCGGGTCGTGCAGTACGTCGTAGGCTTCTGCCGCCTCCTTGAACTTCTCTTCTGCCTCCTTATTGCCCGGGTTACGGTCAGGGTGGTACTTAATAGCGATGGTGCGGTACGCCTTCTTTATCTGATCTTCTGTGGCGTTTTTGTCTACGCCAAGCACCTCGTAGTAGTCTCTTTTTTGTGCCATTTACGTGTTACGTTCTCAACTGTCAATACACAGATTGCCAATCGTTATTGTCCAACAGCCACTTTGGCGTGGCGAATTACTTTGTCATTCAGCTGGTAGCCAGTCTGCAAGCAGTCGATGACCTTTCCTTTCTTGTCGTCGCCCATGCCTGGAACCATTGCTACGGCTTCGTGCATATCGGTGTCGAAGTCAGCGCCCTCAGTCTCAATCTTCTTCACTCCCAGGCTCTCCAGTGCCTTCATAAACTTATGGTATATCAGGTCCATTCCTTCGCGCAGCACTTCAGGGTCGTCGGTTTTCTGTCCGTTCTCTATGGCGCGTTCCATGTCGTCAATGACAGGCAGTATGGCTTGTACGGCTTTTTCTCCGCCATTTAGAATCAGCTCTGCTTTTTCCTTTAGTGTACGCTTGCGGTAGTTGTCAAATTCGGCTACAGAGCGCAGGTATTTGTCTTTCAGCTGCTCTATTTCTTCTTGGGCGGTTTCCAGCGGTGTTTTTTCTTCAGCAGCAGTCTCGCTTGCCGTCGTGTCATCCTCAGCGACAGAATCGCTGGCCACTGTTTCTTCCTCTTGTTCGGTATTCTCGAGGGTTTCTTCCTCGTCTACGTGTTTTATTTCTTCTTCTTTCATAGCTATAGTGATTTTACAGGCTTATTAGCAAATATCGTGCCAACATCACGCGTACATCTCAGCTTTCTTCGCCTTGATGCTTTCATCGTAGATGTAGTCGTCGTATGTTGTCAGTTTGTCAATGGTTCCTTTCGGTGTCAGCTCTATGATTCTGTCGGCCACGGTGTTGATGAACTCATGGTCGTGCGAAGCAAACAGAATGTTGCCCTTGAAAGAAATGAGGTTGTTGTTGAATGCCTGGATAGACTCCAGATCCAGATGGTTCGTCGGTGTGTCCAGGATAAGGCAGTTGGCGTTCTTCAGCTGCATGCGTGCTATCATGCAGCGCATCTTCTCGCCACCCGACAGCACGTTGACATGCTTCAGCACGTCTTCCTCTTTGAACAGCATACGTCCCAGGAACGACTTCATCATTACTTCGTTGCCCGTGCCATACTGTGACAGCCAGTCTACCAGGTTCAGTTCCGACTGGAAGAATGCAGTATTGTCCAGCGGCAGGTATGCCGTCGTTATGGTGACGCCCCATTTGTACGTTCCGGCTTGTGCTTCGCGGTTGCCGTTGATAATCTCGAACAGGGCGGTCATGGCTTTGGGGTTGTGCGATAGGAACACCGTCTTCTGTCCTTTCTCTATGGTGAACGATACGTTATCGAAGAGTACTGTTCCATCGCTGTCTACAGCTTTCAGTCCTTCCACTTCCAGAATTTGTGTTCCTGGCTCGCGCTCCATGGAGAAAATGATGCCAGGGTACTTACGTGTCGAGGGTGTAATTTCCTCTACGTTCAGTTTCTCCAGCATCTTCTTACGTGAAGTGGTTTGTTTCGACTTAGCCACATTGGCCGAGAACCGGCGTATGAACTCTTCCAGCTGCTTGCGTTTCTCCTCTGCCTTCATCTTCTGGTTCTGCTGCTGACGCAGTGCCAGCTGGCTCGACTCGTACCAGAAAGAGTAGTTACCCGAGAACAGAGTCACCTTGCCGAAGTCTATGTCAACGGTCTGTGTAGATACAGCATCGAGGAAGTGACGGTCGTGGCTGACTACGAGCACGCACTGTTCCAGGTTTGACAGATATTCCTCCAGCCACTGTACGGTGTCCAGGTCCAGGTCGTTGGTGGGCTCGTCCAGCAGCAGGTTGTCGGGATGTCCGAACAGCGCCTTGGCCAGCATGACGCGCACCTTTTCGTTGTTCGATATCTCGCTCATCTGCTTATAGTGCTGCCCCTCCTGTACGCCCAGGTTCTGCAACAGCTGTGCTGCCTCGCTCTCAGCTTCCCAGCCGTTCATCTCGGCAAAGGCCATCTCCAGGTCTGCAGCGCGCACGCCGTCCTCCTCGGTCATTTCGGCCTTGGCATAGAGCGCCTCGCGCTCCTTCATATTCTGCCACAGCGGCTGATGTCCCATCAGAACGGTGTCCATCACCGTGTACTCGTCATATTTGAAGTGGTCCTGTTCCAGCACACTGAGACGTTCGCCGGGCTGCATCTCAATAGTACCTTTGTTAGGTTCCAGCTCGCCGCTGATGGCACGTAGCAATGTAGACTTGCCAGCACCGTTGGCGCCGATGATGCCGTATATATTACCACTGGTGAACTTCAGGTTTACATCCTTGTAAAGGGTCTTCTTGCCAAACTGGATAGCTAAGTTTGTGACTGTAATCATTTCTTATTCCTTCTACCTTATTTATTATTAGCGGCTGCAAAGGTACTAATTTTAATTGATATTTGAGAATCGAATTTTGATAATTTTTGTTTTTCATCCTTATTCTCTGTTTTTTGTAACTCTACTTACCGAATATCATACTGAGGAAGTCATCAACCACTCCTACATTGTGGCACTGAACTAAGACATCGATGCCGGACAATTGCGAAAAGTTCGGCATCGACGTTCCTGTTATTCGTTATTCCCCAAGATTAGGGGCTGCATGTTCTTGTCAGTCACTCGCTCCTATATAATTCATCCAGCGACTGGCCAGCATCGTTCACCCACTCATCCCAGCCGTTGCAACTGCGGCCAGCACAGTAACTGGCAGCTGTGCTGGGACTATTAAGCGTGTAGTCGTGCTGCAGTTCCCAGAAGCCGTCCTTCGTTGGTTTCGACATGGCGGCGATAACGGCATTACGTTTCTCGCCGTCACGATACGACGGAACGGTGCTCTGTGGCAGCAGGCTACCTTTCAGAATACGCATCGAGTGGTCGGTCTCGTTGAAGATGGCATGGGCATCACAACCACGAACGGTGATATGGAACAGGTTGCCTACAGGCTCATTCCCTTCATTATGACAGGCAACCTCTGAATCAGATGTAACGGGTTGAGAAGTTTCCACACGATAGCCTAACTGTCTGACAACCTTGAGAAACCTCCCTATGTTACTTTTCCCCCATTCTGTTGATACGGCGAAGGGAATACCATCACCGCTCCTTAGTACATATTCTGGTTCTTTGAAATAGCGTCTCCCCTTGAAGTTTCTTTCCTTGATAAAATCCATTGTCTGCACCACGCCAAACGAACCTTGCAACTCTGGTGGGAACGCACGTTCAATATCCGCAAAGGTCGCCTTTGGATGCTGCTCGACGTAAGTCGATACAACGGCATAGACAAACTTGTTTTTTCCTAAGAATTCGCCACCTTCAAGCGAGTATCCGGTATGGTCGTATGCTCGTTTCTTCGTGTCGTCTGTAGGCAAAGTCTGGATTGTTTCGGAAGTAGTGTCTTTGTGTGCAGTCAATGCGGGAGCGTCAGTCAGTGAGGCAGAGAAACGTAGTTGAG
>Ga0247608_10005345_pt1 | contig 13932 bp, 18 predicted proteins | sample 176DNAGHGlowgp2_FD_193490 | JGI IMG/M metagenome (GOLD analysis project Ga0247608, IMG submission 193490) | Sheep rumen microbial communities from Palmerston North, Manawatu-Wanganui, New Zealand - 1766 DNA GHGlow gp2 | ecosystem: Host-associated > Mammals > Digestive system > Stomach > Rumen ...
CAACCATCACCTATAAGTTCACCAACCTATGCCCACAAGTTATGCAACCATCACCCTTCCCTCCATCACTTCTCAACTCTCCGCTCGGCATCCCGTAGGGTGACGCTTGCGTAGCGCAGAGGAGCAAGAATCTTCAATTCTCAATCCTCAAAACATCACACTCCTGAATCGGCTCATATTTCCCATCCTTCGCTTCCAGGATTGTACTTGGCTCATACACTTCAATTGTATACCACGCACCTTGCGGAATCTGAATGCCATACATATGCTCTCTAAGGCAGATGCCTATCATCTTTTCCCTCCCCATTGAGGCACAAACACATAAGAGCAAAACGCCCATACCCCTTTTAAGAAGTCTTTCATCCAACGATGCTATTCTTTATCGTTTCCACGATATACTTCACATCATCATCCGTCACATACGGACCGGCAGGCAGGCACATACCCACCTTGAAGATAGCCTCACTCACTCCATTCACGTAAGCAGGAGCATCCTTGTAGCAAGGCTGCTTGTGCATCGGTTTCCACACGGGGCGAGCCTCGATGTTAGCCTGGTCAAGAGCTACACGCATGGCCTCCACATTGGCATTCGGTTCGCAATCTGTATGAGCAGACTTTGCTGCATGGATGACACCAGCTGCGCCACCGACAGCACCCGTTACTATGGTCTTGTAGGCATTCTCCTGGCCCTTCACCTTCACATCATCATCAATGGTAATGGTACACAGCCAATAGTTCGAATCATATACAGGAATTTCTCTTCCATCAGCCATCTTACATCTTACATCGGGCTGCTTATGAACAGTAACGCCCTTCACATCTGCTAACAACTGTTCATACAGCCCTTGCACATGCCTGTGATGAACTAAGTGATCATTCACCACCGTCATCTGTCCGCGACCGATACCTGCACAGATATTCGACATACGATAGTTATATCCTATCTTCTCATGCTGGTAGTAAGGATAACTCTCACGATACTGTGTGGCGTACATCATAATCTCACGCCACTCATCATCGTTGGCCGTAATCAGTGCACCGCCACCAGAGGTAGTAATCATCTTATTACCATTGAACGACAGCACGCCATACTTTCCAAATGTGCCCAGCACCTGTCCTTTATAGCGAGAGCCAAATCCTTCGGCAGCATCCTCCACTACGGGAATCCCGTATTTGTTCGCAATCTCCATGATGCGGTCAGCCTTGTACGGCATACCATACAGAGCCACAGGTACAATAGCAGCTGGCTTCTTTCCAGTCTTAGCTATACGGTCTTTGATAGCCTCTTCCAACAGTTCCGGGTCGATATTCCACGTATCAGGCTCTGAATCCACCAGCACAGGCGTAGCCCCGAGGTATGTCACAGGGTGCGTCGATGCACAGAATGTAAAGCTCTGCACAATCACCTCATCACCCGGTTTCACCCCGCAGTTCAGCAGTCCCAGATGCACCGCAGCAGTACCGGCACTCAACGCTACAACACGCTTCCCTTCAAGCTCTGGTGTAATTATGCATTGTGAATTATGAATTATGAATTGTTCCAGGTCCTTCTCAAACCCATTCACATTCGGGCCAAGAGGAACAACCCAGTTCGTATCAAACGCCTCTTTCACATAGCGCTGTTCTGCACCATCTTCTGACATGTGTGCTAAGCACAGATAAATTCTTTTTCTTTCAGACATATTGTGATTCCTTTTATTGTAAAACTCTATATATGTACATAAAAAAAGTACTTTTTCTTTCGCTCCTTTAAAAATAAGTTGTATATTCGCGCCATAATCTAACCACTACAGATATGACCGCATTATCATTTACAGACTTTCGGGAAAGCATGGACTTTGCATCCAAATTGGAAAAAGCACGCAGGGAATATAAGGAGGGGAAAACAGTGTCACTGAAGTCCCACGAAGATATAGATAAATACTTCGAATCAATGTAATTACTTATTCCCGTCATATTACAGCACACGACCGCATCTTCTACGACATCTATGATGACGTACTTGTTGTATTAATTATTGAGACCGAAGGACATTATAGCGATAAGTAACGTCCTCACTTATCCACTTCATCTCTTCTTCACAGCCAGTTCTTGATCTGTCATCGCATCAATATCTTTTGGTAGATTTTGATTCAGATTTTCTTCAGATTTCTTGCCGTTAGGCAATCCATCCGTAAAATCCGTGCCATCCGTGTCCGAGAAACTTTCTGTGGCATCTGTGCTTTCTGTGTGACAATTGTGGCACAAACACATAACTACAGAATTTCCACACCGCTTTCAATACACTTTTTTATTGTCATAAGCTCAAAATATCTTCATCCCCCAGCGGTTCATACTTCCCATCTTTACACTCCAGCAGCACCGTACCACTCTCCAGTGCCCGCACTGTATGCCATTGTCCTTCCGGAACGTTTATTGCTGCCACCAGACCACCGGGAGTGAGTTCAATCCTGTCAGTACACGTTCTTTCCAACTCATCATAGAACTCCTCCACCATGCGGCCACGCAAACAAACCACTGTTTCCGAAGTATGCTTGTGCCGATGGATGGGCAGCGGGCTGCCTGGCTCTATCGCATTCAGCATCCGCTGGCTTTTGTCTTCAGAACTATTCCTGAGGTCTAGGTTCATCCTTAATCTCGGACTTTCTTTGGCTCTCGCCGTCAAGTCATCTAATATTGCTTGAGTAATAACCATCAAATCTCCTCCCCCGCATACTTCATCTTTTTCCCCAGCACCGTGCAGAATATCATCTGTATATCTTTTACAAAGGAATAGTGCCTATAGTAATAGCAATTTAAGCGTACCTTATCAGGATAGATGACATTATCGTTATACCAAACCGCCAACTCTTGATCCGACATCACATCAATATCTTTTGGTAGATTTTGATTCAGATTTTCTTCAGATTTCTTGCCGTTAGGCAATCCATCCGTGAGATTTGTGTCATCCGTGTCCGAAAAACCTCCTGTGGCATCCGTGCTTTCTGAGCGACTTCTTATCTGCGTAACCCACTCCGCAATCATTTCATCTTCCAGACGATACTTCAACGTTGCAGGTCCAGTAATACCAGGCCTCAACTTCAGTACGTCGCGGTCATCCCCAGTCAGTTTATCCGCATACCCAGGCACATCAGGGCGAGGCCCCACGAAACTCATCTTTCCCCGCAGCACATCCCACAGCCCCGGCAGTTCATCTATCTTGTAATGCCGTAAAGTAGCACCAAAAGGAGTGATTCGACTGTCACCTGCTACAGACACAGTGCTGCCATTATGCTTCACGGTCATAGTCCTAAATTTGTGGCAATTAAAAAGTTTACCATCCTTCCCCACTCTCTTCTGCACAAAGAAAGCCGGACCTCCCGGCATCTTTACCTTCACCAGGATAGCCACAACAACAAGTACAGGCCATAGGAACATTAGTCCTATCAGTGCTAACACTCTGTCGAAAATAAATTTCAGTTCCATAAGGTTAAACTTAGTTCAATTCTTCTCGCTTTTTTAAATCAATCATTATCAGACGAGAGAAAGTATACAATATAAAAACAGCACTTGCCCTCTGTCTAATGACTGAGGGACGAATATGATTTAATCCAAGAAATGCTAAATTAAATGAATGCTGCAATCAAGTGCGGCTTTCATTCATTTCATGAGCCTCATCACACGATGCAAGGCTCTATTATTCATGCAGGTCTCAAGGATATAAAATTTGCAAGTAAAACCTAATTATATCCCACTAGCTTCACTTAATGGCCTTCTTTAAAAGAAATATTCTTAAAAATCCATAGTATAGCCTATGGAACCAGCAAAACAACAGAAATGTTCTTTATATAAGGGCATCCAAATTGATAACCGCAGATGAAGCCGCATAAGTTACATCAATATGCTTAACCTTCAATGTTGAGTTAAATAACGAAGAATTAACATGGCAAGCAAACACGTTATAATCTTGCAGGTCTATTGTTATTTCATGATCCATCCTCAAGGCTGTAGCATACTTACTATTAATTGTATCCACGTATGAAGGGGTTACAAAATGCGTTTTGGCTGCTAAGATGTCACTTGATGAAATAACACGTCGAGCATATGGAGGATAACTGAACAAAATACCCATTTCCTCATAATCATTTGGATTATATTCCTTAATCGTATGAAGTATATTCTGCATTTTGACATAAGATGAGACCAATTGTTCAATTCCCTTCTCTTTAATCAAATTAAAATTCGATTTTACTTCTACAAGCAGAAGTACATGCCGTCCATTTACATCCAATATGCCTATCCCGTCACAATCTCTTCTGAAACTAATCCGGCCATGAACCTTATCTGCCGTTTGAAAGATATTTGCACTATCCTTCAGAAGAGCATTCTCTATTTGAATAAAAGAACCATTCGAGTGGAGATCCACATACCTTAAAATCGGAGAAGACGAAGACCTCACCTCATTCAGGACTCGCATAGAATGAGGCTTTTCTGAGAAATAAGAATTCTGGTATATTGACTCCTGTAAGTCACGCACGCTAATCATCCTACTCCTTACTTAATGCATAAATTGCATCACTAATATAATCTTCACTCTCATTCAAGTCACGAACAATATCAAAGAAAGACTTCATCGGAATGCCATTATCATCAACCTTCAATGACTCTACCACCGTTTTTCCGTTCCTGTCCTTTGTAAAATAATATGCATGGATATTTTGCGCATCAATGTAAGCACGTTCATTTAAATGTCGTTGTCTACAGATATCTAAAAATAGAGACATATTCTTTCTACGAATCCCTCCCAACTTCACCAACTGATTCAAACGCTGAATGAGGTAATCGCTATGAGTCGTCAAATGAAATGCATTACCACGGTTCAAGGATATGGCTATTGCATCTGCTATCTTAACTGTTACAGAGGGATGCTGGTGCGCCTCAGGCTCTTCCAAACAATAACTATAATAGCTCCTAAAATTCTTCAGATAGAACAACCATGGAGACATGTCTTTAACAGAAGACGCACTTGCAGATAACGCAATCCTATGTTCATCGTCCAACTGAAGATAAGGCTTACTTTCTATGGTAAGCAGTTGTCCTCCCGATGTCATATCAAGCAATCTTGTAGCCAGGTCTTCTTCATTGTCGTCAGCCTGTAGACCAATCCCGTTTCGAAGTCCATAGTCAAAATCCCGAAAGAAAGAATTGTACATGTCTAAAGACGAACCAACTTCTTGTTTCAAAGAAAAATTCTCACCTACAAAGGCACCACGCCCAGGCGGGAGGATAACGGCACGGAAAAAGTTATCACCTAAAATATAATTCTTCAGATAATATCCAGCAAACGCCATGACCAATCCATAGTCCCCCTGCTGTAAACGTTCTTTTCCATCCGTTTTCAACTGATATGTTGAAATTTGATGTGCAATGCTATTATCACTCTTTGGGAGACTTCTCTTATTAATTTCTATAAAGAACTCCCGTTTCCGAAGACGGCTTCGGAATTCCACTTCACATATCAACGTCTCATCACCTAAGAATTTGCGCATGAAATCTTGCACATTCTCAGACAAGCGACCAAGGAAAGCATCCAAATAGAAAACCAACTTTTGAGAATCTTGAGAATGATTATCTTGATTGGAATCTTGTCCCATCAGATTCGCGAACGTACTATTGCAAACACGCGACATAAAGTAATATACCAAATAATTGGCATAACTCTTGCCTGTACTTGAAAGACCTGTAAACAACATCAAGGGAGCCAGAACAAAAGACTCATCCTCCAATGGCCCAAAACGTTTTACATTAATGATTATTTGATTGAGTTTCATGCCATCCTACTATCGAACTATACAATCTATATTATTGGTTTCGGTTACAAAGATAATAGTTTTGTCCGATACGCACAAATATTTACTTCCCAAAATTCCCTAATTATTCGCATTTAATTCTAATACTCATTCTCAAATGACTTTATCACATCCACTTATTTCTGCATCACGACCTCTTTAGTCAGGTTATCCATCACGAATTTTCGTCCGTTCCTGCCCATCTCACGGCATAGCTCCCTATTGCTAAATAGTTTTTGGATGGCGTCCGTAAATGTCACCATATCATCCGTTTTGTTAAAGCTGCCACATTTTTTTCTTCATTACATTTATTTCCTTTAATTTCTTTTTGCCAAATGTTATACTCAAAACCATATCAATTATATCTTCTAGGTCTAAACATCCCCTTCCAACATCCCTTACTCCCCACGTATCGCACTTCTCACCCCATTGAACATAATCCTCGGGAAGAAACGCAGCGAATCCATTGGGAATATCCTTGCATGGTTGATTAAATCGCTGAAACGCCTGCCCATTGAAACACACTTCCGGATCAGATAAGGCTGTTTACTAAAATGACTCATATCCCTGTTGTGCCCCATGTTCCCAGACAATAGCACGAACTCCATAATCTTATCCGCCTTCTTATCAAACCGTGAATCATGACACATGAATCCTGAATCTATATCTGACATTCCCAGATACTTGCTTGCCAGAGCATAGAACGCTTTCCATTCGTTCACCAACCCCATCCGCTTAATCCGCTCTTCTATCTTCTTTACATCTATCTCATTCCGATACGTCCACATCAGTCTGCACCAGTCGCAAATCTGGCGCAGACCAACCCCCTCCTTGTAGAAGTGGTTGAAGAAATGCACAAATACATACACGATGTCGTTCTCCTTGCTAAGTGTAAATATCTGTGTTCCGTTATTATCCCATGAGCGTACAGAACCGATGTTAAACGCATCCGTATATATCCCATCCAGTTCACGATTTATCCGATTAGGCAAACCAACGCGAAGACTTCCATGCAATTCCACAACCCATCCGTCTATAGTCATCCCTTGATGCTTTGCCCCTACATATTCCGTCTCCACCTCAGAGGCTAACGGTATAAGAAATGCCTTCGCCTTAGCATAGTTCTCTTCACTCAGGAAGAAATCCACATCACCGCAGGCCCTCCATAACGGTTTCTCATAACATTGCGCAACCACTTGCCCTTTCACTAGAAGCGTATAAATCCCAGCCTTCCGCATATCAGCCACAAGGCAAGCCACAAACTGGTTCATCGCGTTGTTCCGTTGCTCCAGTTGCAATACCTCTCCTGCAATATTCAAAGCCAAAGTCTGCGGCACTTTTACGTCAGTCATATATTCAAGACCTGCCGCCACCAAACCGATTACAGACTGTTCTGAAGCCAATCTGTAGATCTCGCCAAAGACTAACTTCCCATACGAAGAAAGCTGGACTTCTTTTTCCCAAAGACCAGCCTGTACTAATTCAAAGAAGGCTTCCGTATTCTTTCTACCCATTCTCTATCTAAACACCTTATACGCAATCTTCTTGACCCATACTGGCGACACAAGCATACAGAACATCGCAAAACCATATACATCTGCACTAAAGCCATACCCCAAACCACGGTTTATCATCAGCCTGTCCTTAAACTGTTTCTTGGCAAATGCCCATCCATTCCTGCGCTTCTTGAACATAGCATTTGTCATACGGAAGTTTAATACCACATCCGGGATGTTTGCATGCTGTGTTCCAGCCATCATCCCGTCATACCACAGCATTGTGTCCTGATTCTGACGATACTCTGGCCTATACTTCTTTCCATTCAATTTATCAAAGAACGACTTTTTGAACAGAACAGCAGGATGAGCATGGGGATTACGTTTTGAGAAAAACTCACGGCATTCTTTAGGTCCGGCAGGATAAATAATTGTTTTCCCACGGTTCTTACCAACTTCATCTATCTCATTGATGGCTCCACCCACCACATCAATCTCGGGATGTGCCCCCAAATATGCCATTTGTTTCTCAAACCTGTCAGTCCGCGAAATATCATCCGCATCCATTCGGGCGATATACTCATATCCCTCTTTGAAACAAATATCCAACAAGTCATTCAGCACGCAGGCCAACCCTCGGTTTTCCTCAAACCAGACAACCGATATTTGCTGTTGCTTCTCTAAATGCTTAAGGTAATCCGCCAAGTCTTCGCCTACAGGACCATCCACCCCAATATAGAGATGGTAATTCCTATAGCTCTGCATCACGATGCTCTCCACCGCCAAACGCAGATATTCGATCCTATCTTTCTTATATACCGGTAATATTACCGCAATCTTATGTTCAACCATAACCATAACGTTAACCTTAACTGTTTCTGAGCGTTTGAATCAAACCATTAAGTTGGCGCTCTATTTCATTAAGGTCGTTTAAAAGATTATTATGCAAATCTGAGTTAATGTATCCAATGTTTTTTGATATAAGTAGTTGGGGTTCAACCTCAAAAGCAGACCCTAACGACGTATCTAAGAAATGGGCAAATTCTATATCAGAAGGCTTAGCCGCACCTTCTGCGATGTTGCTACTTATAGAAACTGATGCTCTTTGCAATTGGTCACAAAGGCCCTTCTTCTCAAACTCTTGGAGCAGCGAGAGGCATCAAGCTTGCTTGTTTGCCCAAGTCGTGACAAGAGTCAACATAGTTAACCACGGCATTTCAGCTGTAACCTTATACACTTTGGATGCATAACTTACAGCATCCTGCCAAACCTTGTAATTCCTAAAGTTTCTCGCCTTCTTTATCTTCTCTTCCATAATCTCTTATCGGCAAGGTTAGCGTTAAGGTTAGCGTTAAGGTTAAACCTCCACGACGTATAAGCCCCTGTGTCCCTCGAATACGGAATCAAAGCACACCTTCTTACCGTCCCGGCTCCACCTTGGATGCAAGTCACACCTTGTATCATTATCATACAATCATTGTGGCATATAAAACTTAAAATACCTTTTGATATACAATAAAATACAACAAATAAAGCAAAATTTTAAATCATTAGTTCTGTGTTCATTTTAATATTATTTTTGCTGGTACTCCTATTGCGGTCGCTCCTTCGGGGACATCACATGTAACCACAGCATTAGCGCCTATCTTGGCCCCTTTTCCAATTTTAACATTGTTAAGGATGACCGCTCCTGCTCCTATCATTACATTGTCGCCTATTACGGTTCGTTTATGTTTGTCCGATTCTGCTATCGTAGTATGCTGATAAATGGTCACGCCTCGTCCAATCCTTACATTACGGGCAATTATGATACCGCTTAAGCCATGCGGGAACCTTATTTTTCCTTCAATCTTACAGCAATTGTCAGGCAGTCCTATTCCTGTAGATGCATTATTCTTAGCCTCTACCCTTCTGCAATACAATATGTAGTATTTGGAAATTACCCCCCCTTACTTTACAAGTAGAGTCTACACTTCCAATATTTATCTTCATTAAAATCAGACTGATAGTTATGTAACCACTTCTCCAATATCTTCCTTATCATAGCTCCTTCAAGTATTTATTCCACTGATCAAAAATAGCCTCATCACTATGAGTATCTTGCAGATGGCGGGCATTCTGTGCCATTCGCTCAGCGTTGTCTTTATGACTTAACATATACTTCATTCTTTCTGCCAATACATCTACCTTTCCCAGCGGCATCACATACCCATTTACCTCGTCTTCAATGAGCGTCCGTGCGCCACCAGGACGACAATCAGTGGCAATACAGGGCAAGCCCAAGGCCATCGCTTCCATCAAGGCATTTGGCATACCCTCATAATCGCTGGTCAAGACGAAAAGCGAAGCGGTATAAATACACTGCCACACATCCTTCCGACTCGCATTCAAGTGTATTCGCTCCGTTAGACCCAATGAATTAATCTGCTTCTGCAGTTCCTCTTTTAAAGGGCCATCGCCGTAAATATCCAATGTATACTCTGGAAAAGAGGAAGCAATCTTTCCAAAAGCATCAATAAGCAACTTCTGATTTTTCTGAGGATGAAGTCGTCCCACATTGACTATTCGTTTTTCTCGAACAATAGGTAGGGGATATTTATCTTGAGGAACATTTACAGAATTGTGAATTACGATGGATTTATCTTTCACTTTATCAGGGAAGAAATCCCTTGCCCCTTCCGACTGGAACACCAAACCGTCCATTCTGGGAATGGTATAATCGCGTAACTTTCCCAAAATACCGCTGTATTCATCGTCATATGGATCACCTCTTTCTGAATACACAACTTTACCACGGTGCTTCTTCGGAATAGTCAGACAAAAATATGCAGACTGAAGGTTGTAGTTGATGATAACATCGGGACATAGTTTGAGCACTAAATTCCTGAAAGCTCCCAAACGCCTCAAAATGCTTAAACTTCCTTTTTCCACACCTGTTAAGTCAACGACATTTACATTGTCGTCAATTTTATATTTCGACTTATACTCAGAAAGCACGCACAATGTCACATCGTGACCTCTTTGCGCCATCTGGTTCGACAACAATATGATTTGTCGTTCAGCACCTCCTGCACCATGCAGGTAGCCCACTGTCAAAATCTCCATATTCTTTTTGCTAAGTGTATTACTTTCTCCGTCAGGGAATAATTAGTTGCAAACATTATAACCAACGCTTTCCTGCTCAGTGGCAGGGGCGCTTTCAAGAGCATCCCTACATTTTTTCTATGTTCTTTTGTAAGTACCCTTACTACTTCTTTCTTATTAATTGTAGGGTCTGCAATACCGAAATATGCGATTTTACTCAAAAGAGAAAATGCTGTCCTTGCCCTTTTTACTTTTCCAAGAAAAGCTATTGTTCCGTACGTTTCGTCAGCTGTTAAATCACAAAGAAGCTCTGCTGCTTCCCGTAATTGGAAATCCCTTTTTTTCAGACCACCGCTAGAAATACTATCGCCAGATTGATAATAAAAGTACATAACCTTATTTGTAACTGCGAATTTATGTGCTTTCCTGAGAACTTTATATTTCCAGTCTATATCTTCATTTATCTTTCCATCTCTAAATCTGACACCATCTGTCAAATGCAATGAAAACAAACAGCGACAAACACTATAACTGCCAGTAATAGTAGTTGTGGTAAGATAGTATTGTAAAATATCCTTGCCTTCTAAGATTTCAATTTGTTCTGATACGGGTTCATTTTTAAATACCTTATCGTCATTTGCTAATGAGTAATCAACTTGAAGTACATCCGCGCCAGTTTGATTTAACAATTCAAGCCCATGTTCAAAGTAATCTTTTGCAATCCAATCATCACTATCCACAAATGTCACATAATCGCCTGTTAAACCGCTATCCAATGCCGCATTTCTTGCGCTAGACAAACCTCCATTTTTCTTATGGATCACTCTAATACGGCTGTCTTTTTGAGCATACTCGTCACATATTTGTGGACACCCATCCGGACTCCCATCATCTACCATGATAATTTCAAGATTTTCATACGTCTGCGCCAAAACGGAATCAACACACCTATGCAGGTATTTTTCCACATTGTAAACTGGAATGATAACACTAATCTTTTTACTCATTGTTTCTCATCTTTTTTAAGAGGATTAGAAGCAACGGGTTAGTGTTTTAGTTTAATGTCCTCTAACCTTACCTACTACCCAAGCCAATGGCCAAAGATTGGTTTTAACCAATGTTCCAAAGAGGCGGATGCTTCTTGACTGATATCCCTTATCCATAGGAACATTCTTGTCAATCTGCGTCTGAATTTGACTCCACCTTTCTTTAGCTTTTTGCCGGAATATATTATAGGGATAATGCTGAGCCATTTTGTAGATAGACACTATGGCCGCCGTCTCTATAAATGCGTTTACCGTGTCACCGTATTCAGGATAGTCGCCAACTTCGAGAGCCTTCGCTCTTAAAGCTAAAGCAACTTCACCCCAAGGATCCTACTACAGAGTTCGACAAACTGTCTCCATGCTGCAGATAGTGATACACAGGCTTCTCAATAAACCCGACTGTCTTGGCAAATCTCAGGACGAGGTAACTGTATATTGCTTCTTCTCCTATCTTATGATTACTATACCATATATTATTTTTAGTTAGAAGTTCTCGCTTAACACACTTTCTTACCCCCCCAGGCAACTCTGCCGGTCATCTGACTCCGTAGCAACTCGTCCTTGCTGAGGTTCTTGTATTTTGACATATATTCGATTCCAACGACATTCCCTTCGTCATCCGTCTGATCAACATCAATGAACACCAAATCTTCATCGTGACCAGACAGCTGTTCCATATAATTAGGCTCTATCGTATCGTCGGCATCCACAAATACGTTCCATTTGCCTCTTCAATACCCACGTTACAAACCGCTCCCACACCCGCATTCTCCTGATGAATCACACGGACACGAGAGTCCCGATGGGCAAATGCATCCCAATTTTGAATGGTTGCATATCAGAAAAGAAGCTTATAGACAATTTCATCTTTATTACGAAGGGCAGCATATTCTTTATGAGTACGCCCTTCACAAAAAGTGGAAATGTAATCAAATAAGCTACGAAGGTCTTTATAAAGGTGTTCTATATCTTCATTTGTTTTAAACGTAGGGCTACCTCCCGGCATCATCTCGGAAGAGTGAAGCATAAACATCACATAATCGCTATTATCATTCTTAAGTCGTTCCGCCGAATATAACAACTCTCTTAAATTTATGCCCCCATCTTCCATTCCCAAAGATTATCACCCTCGGTATCTATAGTTATAATAAACGATTTCATGCTTTTTACAATTATACATTAGTAACTTGTTTAACACGTTTTATAATTGACACTCCCAGCCCTAGAACTATAAGAAAATCGATATTATAAAGCCCATTCCCTGTCAACCCATATAAATAGAAGAACAACAAAAAACAAAAAGCCAGCTTTGTCAGCGTTACTTCAACGGAATGTTCTGGATACTTGCGCCGCAGTTTTTTTAGTAATTGTATTGACGAATAGGTCAGTACTATTGCAGAAATAATAAAAACAGCTAATACAATCACGCCTTCCTCTGCAAAAAGTTGCAAATATATGTTATGTGCATCAGTATTACCACCACGATAGCTTACCGTTTTTTTAAAACTTCCCCATCCGTGGCCTGTTAATGGGGAGGACTCACCCATAAGAATAGCTTCCGCATATAGTAACTCGCGTCCATGCATAATATCCTCATCATCAAGGTCAAAATTAACTATTGTATTTACTCCCTTTGCTATGGTATTATCTGCCGGTAAGAATGGCATTACAATAAATAGTACACATACAAGCGCCACTGCAAGTATGGAACCTTTTACTATTGCATTACCCTCTTTTTTACCCTCATATCCCACAAAAAAACTTAAAAAGAAAACCAAAGCACCCATAAACAAATGAGCGCGTTTACCCGTCAACAACAATCCTAAAAACAATATGATACCCCAAACTATTTTTTTATTCTTTGGATTATTCTTGAACATAAGTATTAAGAATGCATTCAGTATGCACGCTGCAGAATGGGAGGTTTGCGACATCAAACCACAATTACCCATATTTTCTTCCAACCTCAAAATAGTTTCAACTTCTTGCGATTTAAATAGTTTCGATACGAAACCGGTATAAAAGCCATTCCATAACTCCTGGATAATACATGCTGTTGCACAGGCTATCCCAAAATAAACAATCACATCCAAATAGCGATAAAGTGAACCTATATCATATTTTGTATATCCCCAAACAAACAGCAAGACCAAGAAAGCCTGCATAAAATACAGATACTCTCCAGCCCGTATAGATGAGAAGCAGGCGATTAACATAAACACAAAGAACAAGGAATCTGTCGATTTAACCTGAACAGAAAACCTTCTATTAGTCAACATCATACCAGCTATCATAGCAATATATATAGCAGCCCATGCGTTGGTTGTTGCAAAAAACAGACTCTGCAAATAAACGCATAGTGGTGTTACATACAGTATGAATAGTTGCAAAACCAGGTCTTTATTCTTCTTTCCACCAACAACTTCCATAATCTTATCACTCATACCGATAATACTGCTTTAATGTCTCAATAATACT
>Ga0247608_10005347_pt1 | contig 13930 bp, 21 predicted proteins | sample 176DNAGHGlowgp2_FD_193490 | JGI IMG/M metagenome (GOLD analysis project Ga0247608, IMG submission 193490) | Sheep rumen microbial communities from Palmerston North, Manawatu-Wanganui, New Zealand - 1766 DNA GHGlow gp2 | ecosystem: Host-associated > Mammals > Digestive system > Stomach > Rumen ...
TAAGCATTAGTCTGATTAGAAAGGGAATGCATTAAAAGGTATTAAATGTATGTGGTTTAATACTTTAATGGAATTACAAGAAGCTATTTTTAATACAAAGGATTTGGTTAAAATCGATTAATTATGGGATTATTTTCAAAGAAGTCATAGGATTCTAGTAATACTTTACAACCAATGATTTTAAATCCAAACGAGAAAAATACAATATATAGTCTTGTAGATTATGATACTAGAGACGAACGAAGAAGGCTTCGAAAGATGTTAAATGAGAATTTATCTGGAGATGCAGTCTTTTATAACGGTAACGATTTATATTCTGCAAGAGATTTGTTTGGTCTAGATAAGAATGGTAAAGTTGGTAAATTTAAATTACGTCGACTTCAAAGACAAGCTTTTAAAAATTGGGTTACAGAAAAGAATAAACAAGCAGCTAATCAAACATTGTCTAAAGATGATATTCAATCGGTTTTACCTTATGAATATCAGTCAGCATTTGATGATTATAACGAGTCTTAGAATCCCAATTATATTCGAGATTCATTTATAAATTATTATAAAGGGCAAAAAGGTTTAGGATTAGAAGCTAAAATTGTTAATTGGACTCCAAAAGCAGTAACAAATCCAACTACATTGCCAGCTAGTGACACAAAACCAAAAGACCAAACATCTATAACTACGGCGTAGAGGCCCGATCCTATGTCTTAGGCTTATTTAGATTGGTATAGTGAAGATCAAAATAATAACAATTATAATTTTTTAAATAACATGTTTCAAAGATATCCATTTTCACAAAGAATATTATTTAGCCAACAAGGAGGCACATTACAACAATAGCAATCAGAATTAGACCAAGATGAACAAATAATTCTTCTTGGTACTCTTGGTTATATTGGTGCAAATCCTGATAAGACAGCTCAAGAATCTTTAATGACTGTTGCTTAGGCTTATATGCAAGATCCTCAATCATTATCAGAGCTTGTATAGGATGAGGAATTAATTAAGAAAGGTGCTTCTGTATTAGAATAGAAAGAACCTGGTTTGTTAGAGCAGTTACAACAGCCTGGAGCTATTAAGTCTGTTATTGCATAGATGGCTAAACAACAGCAAGTACAAGCTGCTCGTCATGGCGCTCAATTAAACTATATCAAACAATTAAAGAATATTTGCCCTGAAGGTTATGAACTTACATTTATGAAGAAAGGTGGAGCTATGTGTCCTATCTGTAATAAAGTTCATAAAGCTCAATCTGTAAAGCAAGGAAAGAAAGTTGAAAAAGATTGCGGAGGCACTAAAGTTATGGCAGGTATTAAGCAGGCTTTAAAATGTGGTGGTAAAGTTAAGAAGAAAGAAGAAGGTGGTAATTTTAATGGTTATACCGAAGACCAGAAAATGGGAAGAGTTCCAGTAAAGACTGTCAATGGTGTTAAATATTTCTTAAATGGAGATGGCAAAGTTGTTCCAGATCCAAAAGGTAAAGGATCTGCAACTCCAGAGATGAGAGATTCTTTGATTAGAGAATTTAATAAAAAGCCAACATCTGAATTGTTAAAGAAAATATAGCTTGCCAATAGGGTTTTAGCTGGCAAAGAAGGAGAAAATCCTGGTGGTATTAAAATTAGTCAAGAAGCATTAAAGAAAATTGGCAAGTAATAAATTGTAAATAATGTTTAATGATAATAAGTAAATGAATAATTTTTTTTCTTACGATGATACAACTGGACAAGTTCAATTGGAAGATCCTAGTATATTATTAGTGAAAGAATTTGATGATTTAATGGATGTTAAACGTAATAAATGTCCAGAAGACAAAACTGGTAAATAGAAGTTAAGAGCATTCAAGGAATTTAAATATATATACTTGGCATTACATTGGCTTAGTCCATATAAAGATATGTTAGAAAGAGAAAGACATGAATTAGCCATATAGGATTCTGGATTAACAGAAGAGGAGTTTAACGATCCTGTATTTCGTGCTGCTTGTAGAAAGTTTAAAGAACTTTAGGAGTCTAATAGAAGTATTAGATTGTTACAAGCAGCACAACGAATGGCTGACAAGTTTATAGATTATTTTGATTTTGTTGATCCAACAGAAACAGATAGACAAACAGGAAAGCCTTTATTTGATGTTACTAAACTTTAGGCACAAATTGCAAATCTTCATAAAGTGCATGAAGAATTATTAATTCTTGAGGATCAAGTGAAGAAAGAAATTAGCGAAAAATCTAGCATACGAGGCGATGCAGAGGACGGCTATTTACCTGAAGATTTTTAATTATGGGATAGTTACCTGAAGAAGTAGTTCGTATTCTTGAAGAAATACAATAGAAAGAATAGAATGAACTTAAAGAAATTAAAAAAGAGGTTGAACAATAGCATAAGGGTGAATGGGATGTAAAGAAAGATGATCCAGTCCCTTATTTTGATATTGGCTTAAGTTATGAACTAACTGGATATAGACCTATAGATAATGATCATGGATTAGATTTTGATCCATCATGGTTTACTGAGGCCAGAGAAAATTTTTTAAAAACTGGTCATTATACTCAAGCAAGAAAAGGAACAAAAGCCTTTAAAGACTATTGGCATCAACAATATGTTTATTGTAGAGATGGAATGACATCTAATGGATATACTATAACTGGTAATCATTATTTCTTTTTAAATTTTTATTAGTTACCTAATCCAAATGTTGATAAAGCAGGTACTTCTAGAGCACTTGTTTTTCCTCAATTTTTAGTATATCAATATGAGTACTTCCATTATTATGAACTATGTAAGTATTTAAGAAAGAATGTTGCATTAATGAAAAGCCGTGGCATAGACTAAACTTGTGCTCCTAATAAGTAATTATTAGGTAATAAACTTCGCAAAATCGGTAAAAAACAAATATGATAATGATAATGATTTATGATAATGAATAAAGAAGAACAAATTGAATTTATTAAAGCTAATTATGTTTTAACAACTCACCATACATCAAAAAGAGCAATTAGACACTCTTTCTTTTCTAAAATAGAAACTGAATTACAAGCATATATGCTTGGTTTTTTGCTTCTGATGGAAATGTTAATGAAAAAATGAAAACATTAAGAATACATTTAAAGAGTGTTGATTCTGAATTAGTATTGTTATATAGAGATATGATTAGTCCAGATGCAAGGACTTTTACAAAAGCACCTCATTTAGCAACTGGTAGAAATAAACAAATTATAACAGCATCAGAATCATTTGGTGTTGAAATTAATAGTACTTTTATATGTAATGATCTAGTACGTTTGGGATACGGCTATAATAAAAGTAAATCAGATCTATCATTACCATCTATTAATAAATCTTTAATCAGACATTTTATACGTGGGTATTTTGATGGTGATGGGTCTTTTTCTTGTATTCTTATAAAAGAACTACATAAAAATCCAAGGATAAGAGTTAATTTTTCTATTTGTTCTAAAACTAGATCTTTGTTAGAAGAAATACAAGATGTATTTAGTAATAATAATCTTAATACTAATATTTATCATCACTCAAGAGATGATATGTATGGTTTAAGTTCATCATCTAAACAAGAATGTGTAAAAATTTTTCATTATCTATATGATGATTCGTATTTTTATTTAACAAGAAAATTTAATAAATTTAATCATTTTGTTAATACCGAGGAAAGTCAGTTAATCGCTGAATTCTGTAACGCGCAGAAGGTGAACGTTAATGAGAGTAATAATCCTTCCAAGAGTGCGGAGCATCCAATAATGGATGAAGATATGCGCTGAACTTATTAGTAATAATAAGATATATAAGATAAAAAACTTATATGATAACAATTTGAGGCTTTAGTGAGATTAATGCATCTATAATGGCTAATTAGTACAATTCTTTTAGAGGTAGTAATACTATTTTAAGTGCAACAACACAGAACTATGTAGATACTACTATTCAAAAAGTTTGGGATGCCTTATCTTTTTTAAATGATAATACAGATGGAGGCTTTAAGAAATTAACTTAGGTTTCTAATTCACGTTATCAAAAAAGAGCATCATATCTTAAGAAGGTTAATGGATAGTTAGTTGAAGTAGGATGGAAATCTTAGATTACAGCTATCGTTACTGATAAAAGTTCTAAACTTAGGGGAAATAGAACAGATTTGTGCGTATTAGAAGAGGCTGGCCACAACCAGGAGCTATTGACACAGCTTGTCAAAGCAACAGCACTTGTTACGTTAGGAGCATAGAAAATAGGTATTATCTCATTAGGAGGAACAGGTGGTGATGAAGGATCAATGCTTGAAGGTTTAAGAGTTGTATCTTTTAATCCTGAAGTATATGATGTTTTGCCATTTAAGAATCCTTATACTGAAGATGGTAATATAATTTATACTGCATTTTTTATTCCTTGTTATAAGGCTGTATATCAGGACGGTTATATTGATAATAGAGGCTATTGTGATACAGTAAAAGCAAAGGGGTATTATGATAAAGAAAGGGCTTAGAGAGCTTCTTCTCCAAAGGCTTTATTAGATTACTGTGCAGAGTATTGTTATACATTAGAGGAAGCATTTTCAAAAGAAGGTGTTAATAAGTTTAACAAAGCTATTTTAGCTAGTTAGTTAACTAAAATTCGAGCTATGCATATTTGTCCAAAGATAGACGAAGGATGGTTTAAATATATTTACAAAAGTGGAGATCACGAATTCAATTCATCTAATATTACTGATATAGTTTGGTAGAATATTAGAGAAGGTAAAATTAAAATATTAGAACATCCTTTATGGATCGCTTAGACTAAAACTATTTTGGACGAAGATGGTAATGAATAGCAAGTATAGGAATCTACAATACCAATGCAATAGTCTTTATATGTAGCAGGTATTGACTCTATTGACTTAGGTGGAGAAGATACTAGTTCAGAAACAAGAGATGCTTCTTAGTTTTGTATGGTTGTTTATCGTAGGGCATACGGAATGAAACCCCCGCAATTCGTAGCTATGTATAAAGATAGGCCAGAAAAATTAAGACAAGCTTTTTAGACAGCTATTGCATTGGCTATGTATTATAATTGTTAGATTAATCTCGAAGCCACCAGAGTAACTTTATTGTCATTTGCAAGAACTGGAAAATTTTTAAAGTACTTCATGCATCGTCCAAGTGCTACATATCCAGATATCAGTAAGAAAAGAACAAATTCATATGGTACACCAGCTACATTAACTATTATTAATCATCAAAATGATTTAATAGCTGATTACATTGAAGAGTATGGTGAGAATATATGGTTTGAAGAGATGCTAGAATAGTTGAGTCAATATACATTAGAGTTTAAGCGTAAATTTGACTGTGTTGCAGCTTGTGGCATGGCTTTATTAGCAGATGAAGAATTATCTGGTGTTGTTCCTCGTGCTGTTTAGTAGTAGACTACTAATGATTTCTAGGACATTGGTTTCTATTATGATGAAAACGGTATTAAACATTGGGGTAGAATTCCAAAAAAGCAATAGATTAATGTTAATTATACAAACTCGTTTAGTTATACTGATTATGAATACGGAGGAATTAAGACAAGCAATCCTAACCATTATTGGTGATTTATATAAAAAATGCTATATTGGTCCATTAAAGATAGTTCCATTAAGTACTATTGGATGGGATGTATAGTTAGGTCTAGATTGCGACGAGCGTCCAATTCATATTGCTATTGAGTTAGAAGATGAATAGTTTTTAAAATATTTTCGTGAGGAGATGCGGTGGCGTCGTTTAGCTAATGTTAACTTTTATACTGGTTACAAATATGATGCTATTGATTAGCCTTATCACAGGCAACCTCACAATCACGCATGCTGTGTATGAATAATGAGAATGAAATGCTGGACCTTTTAAGAGAAAATAATTATATGTTACGTTAGATTATGGCTTATATCAATTAGGGTTCCAGTAACGATGATGTTAAAGATTTTGTCATGAATGTTATAGCAAACATGATAAGTAATAGAAAATGATTATGAAAGACCTAAAAATATTTATATGTGCTCATAACAGGATTAATAATGAATTACCAGATTCTGATGACAGTTATATTATAGCTGCATAGAACGAGAATGTTAATAATACAGAATTTCCTGTTATATTAATGAATGACGAATTCACGAAGAACCACAAAATAGGATACGGCGAATGTTGTTAGATTCATTACGTATGGTAGCATCCTGAGTTAATTGATTAGTATGTTGGGTTCTGCCATTATAGGCGTTTCTTTGAATAGTTTATGCATAGTACAGATGATGCAATACCTCTAGTTGAAAAATATGACGCCATTGTTGCCAAGTCATGGACATGTGGATTGCCAAATAAAATAGCTATGCGAGTATAGCATTTTTAGGAATATACTAGAGCTTTAGAAATTTGTGTAAAAGAAACTCATCCAGAATATACGAAAGAATTAAACGAATTCCTTGAAGATAAAAATTGTTGTTATTGCAATATGTTTATCATGAAGAAAGAAGATTTCTTAGAAGGTGCTGAATTTGTTTTTGATGTATTGGAGAAGTTAGATGAATATTTTAATGTACACAATGATAATGAAGTTCGTGAATATATTACTAATCTATAGCGTAAATTTCATTGGAGAGAAAGTGTAATTAAATGGCAAGTAAGGATGGAAGGTTTCTTCGCTGAATATTTATGGGATATTTTTAGGCGTAAAAAATTCAAGAACTCTTATCAAGCCAAATTAAAAGTTATTGGTGATAGAGATATAAGCTATCAATCTTAATAATATATACTCAGAAGGTCAACTATTCAGCAATAGTTGACTTTTTTTGTTGATAAAAGTTCATAAAATATAATACTTGTTTAAATAGTTGATAAATCTGTTAAAATATGTTATAATTTAGCGAAATAAAAATTTATATAATTATGACTAAAGAGCAAGAACGTTTACAGGAACTTACTGACAATGCGATTACTGAGTTGGTATATCCTAAATGGGAATTATAGAAGGCATATGATTATTATGCTGGAAAGCTAAACCATGAAGACTATCGTTATCTTGAAGAGAACTGTGGAATAGGAAATGCTACAAAAGTTGAATTTGTTCCATTGATTAAGAAGCATGTAGATGCTTTGATTGGTGAGTATCTTGGCGTTCCTATTTTACCAAAAGTGTCTTGTAAAGATTCAAGAACGATATCTAATATAGAAAGAGAAAAATAGCTTAAAATTAATAAAGAAGTTATTTCTTTTATGAAGAGTAAGTTATAGAATTCTATATTAAGTTTTATTGATGGTAAAGACATTACTGATCATAACATTGAATAGCAGTTAAACAAATTGATTGAAGATATTAATACTAATTTTATATCTGAATATGAGATTGCTGCATAGAATGTTATAGAATATATTATGTAGTCTAGAAGTACTGATATAATTAACAAATTACGTCATTTATTGCTAGATATATTAATTACTGGTTATAGCTTTTACAGAGTAAAATCAAGTCCAAACCATAATAATGTAGAAATAGAGGTATTAAATCCTCTTAATACTTTTATTGATCGCAATCCAAATTCTCCATATGTAAAAGATTCATATAGAGTCGTATGTAGAAAATGGATGACTAAGAGTTAGATTTTAAATGAATATGGTAGGGAATTGAGTAAAGAAGATGTAAAAGTTATAGAAGATGAGTGGAAGATGTCAATGGAAGACCATTCTCATCATTATGTTATAAATATGCCACATAATGGATTACCTGCAACTAATGGCATTTTGGCAAATAAAGAAATTGTTCCAGGTTATCCAACTGATTATTAGTTTGATCGATATGCAAAGTTTATACCAGTCTATGAAGTAGAATGGTTGGAAACAGACAAAAACTTTGTCATGAATAGATATAAAACAGTAAGAATTGGATAGGAAATTTATATTTTACACGGGAAAGATGAAGACGTAAGACGTAGCATTGATAATCCTTCTTATTGTGGATTAAGTGTGAATGGATTATATTTCTTAAATAGATCGTCTTCACCATATTCATTGGTATTAGCTTGTGCTCCTTTATAGATGAGATATAATATATTATTTTTCTTACGTGACAGTATTATAGCAAATAGTGGTACTATTGGTGAGTATTTGGATGTAAGTTTGTTGCCTAATTTTTTAGGTGCAGATCTAACTGAAAGAATAGAAAAATGGCTGGCGTATAGAAAAGGTGGTACTGCTTTATTAGATAGTGCTTAGGAAGGTAGGGTTAGTAGTGGATAGGCTACTTTAAATACCATTTTTAATGGTTATGACGATACTATTAAAGCGAATACTATTTAGGCATTCCAATTAGCTATTGATAGTATAGAAGCTACGTGTAGTTCTATTACAGGAGTATTTAGAGAAAGATTAAATGGTATTGAATAGAGAGACGCTGTTACTAATATTAAATAGGGCGTAAATAATTCGTTTATTATTACTAAATAGTATTTTGTATAGATGGATTTAATAACTAATGAAATGTTATTAGATGCATTAAACTAGGCAAAAGTAGTATATAAAAATGGATTAACTGGCACAATCATTCTAGGAGAAAAATATCAAAAAATATTTACAGCTTTACCTGAACATTTTACTCTAAGTGATTACGATATACATATTACTACGAGTACCGACGTAATGAAAGACATGGAATAGATTAAATCTGTAATTCCAGACTTTATACGTTCTGGCTCGTTGGCTCCAGATGTAATCTTTGAAGCATTAGATAGTAAGAGCTTGTCTGATTTGAAGTCAGTTGTACGTAAGTCTATGGCAAAGCAAAAAGAAGAAAATAATCAATTATAGTAGGTATCTCAATAGGCTCAATAGTTAGAGCAACAATTAAAAGAAACATAGAAATAGTTGCAATAGGCTTAGAGTAAAATAGAATCTCTCAATCAAGCTAAATTACAATTAGAGCAGTAGAAACTTAAGATGGATAATCAGTTAGCTTGGTATAAAGCCAAGACAGAGAGAACATGGAAAGATCGTGAGATGGATAATGATCAAAAACGAGTAGATATAGAGATCATGCAATTACATGATGGAAATCCATATAATGACAAGATTAGATAGTATGAGTAATTATTAAATTATTAGATATGGAATTATCTGTTGAAATTACATAGGATATGCATGGCACTATTGCCATAACAGACTATACAAAGAATCCTGAGTTTGCTAGATATTTGGATGAAGATGCTGAAGAGTTTAGTCAGGGATTCACTACATTTAAATATTCTAAGACCATGTCCATCACATCTTTATTCTATGAACCTAGTACAGGAGAAGAAGTTGTAAAGACTGTATTTACTCCTCATGATAGGATACCTTCTGTTGATGAAACGGCAGATTCTGTTAGAATACCAATAGATAAAGATGGTTATTATATTGTTTATCATATAGTATTACCTACATTGGATTGGTTAGAGAACGATGTATATGATAATGAAAACTTGAAGTAGTATAATCATATTTATGTTACAGATGGTAGTAATATCTTAAAATATGATTTATCTTCACATACTGCATACATTGTTGATATAAAAGAAGTTGCAGAATTAAATAGTTGTTATTCAGATGATTATAAAGGCACTATTTCTAAAGCAAACTTTGATATTTTTAGTACTGTAAAATTAAAAGAATGTTTTATAAGATTATCTAGAGACTTATTTAATTATTGTCCTGATAATTGTTAGCGTGCTGATAGTCAATTAAGATTTAGACGTGATTTTATTTGGATGACATACAATGTAATTACTTTTTATTTACAGGATCATATGTATATAGATGCTTAGAATATATTGGAATTAACGACTGGGTGTAATTCATTCTGTGAGAACGAATCTAAGTCTAGTCTTAAAAATGCTGATTGCGGATGTCGCCACTAAAAAGAAAAATAGTAAAAGAATATAAAAAGATGCTCAGGAAATATTAGAACGGCTACGAATATAATTATGATTACATTTTAGATATGATTAATCTATTATAGATGTAGCCATACCTTGAGCGATATAAATATATTGAAGCAAAATATCTGAGTTTATGAAAGATATGAAATGTTATTAGCACGTCTTATTCGAAGATTTAAAAGACTATTTAAATCGAAAGGATTATCTTGCTGGATTTACCACTATAGAATAGACGTACATTAGACGTAACATTGGTGCAGTTGGAGAAGCTGATATAGATAGAATTATATCTAAAAAAATAGTCCAACTACATGAAATGCCATATAATGAATTCTGTGAGATATTATATTAGAAAGAATTAATAGCTGGTAGTGTTTATATTATAGATGATTATTAGACTATATATTCTTCGTATCACAAAAATAATAATGGATAGCATATAACATGGGGTTTAGATATTTATCCATCTAAGACTTACAAATTGTTTTGTATTGCTATTTCTAGTGATTAGTTATTACCTCAAGTCTTCATTATAGAAGAAGAAAAAGTAAAACCTTGGATAGTATATTATGATCCTTATTATAAGATTTTAGAAGATGGTGTAAAAGATAAAGGTACTATTTATTATTTAGAAGATGAGAATAAAAATTCTGCAAATTATGATTTCAAGAATATTCTTTTCGATTTTAATGGTAATGTATATCACACTTTCTCTGACTTTAGTGGGAATGATATTTCTTCTGAGGTGTTTGGGAATAAAATAAATAAATCATATAATGTTATTATTTTATTAAGAATTAATAATCTTATATGTAATTATTCTGATTTAATTATAAAAGATGATATATAGGATATGGATAAAGATTCCATAAAACAAATTATACAAAAAGATTAGAGATATTATTTAGATTATTTGGATTTATAGACATTAACACATTAGTTTTATGGAATAGCCAAAAATATACATATCTGAGCATTATTCTCAACAACCTAAAGAGTGTAAGTTTTTTGAAATCAAAAAATACTTTAGTGAGTTAAAGACAGATGTTGAGAAAGCTCGTGCAAGATATAATCTTGGTATCCCTGATGAATTTTCTTTAACATGGGAAGCTATTGTTGGTAAGCCTGATATTAATTAGTTGTTAAATCAACAAAAAGCTAGTATTGTATCAACTTATCATTTGGATACTTTAAGTTATGATTTAAATCTTATTAGGTCTAATATTTTAGAATTACAGAATGTAACAGCTGGTTTAACTCCAAGTAAAATATTAGAAGTAGATAAGTTATGGAGTGATGTTGCTAGAAATAGTAGAGATATTTTAGCTTTACAAACAGGTGGAGATACATCTGTTATGGAAAGATTGGAAGAAGTAGAGAATCTATTAGGAGAAGAGTAGACAACAAGATATGACGAAGATACAACTTTATCTAATAGAATAACAGCAGAAGCTTCTCGTGCACAAGCAGCAGAAACGGCATTATAGACTTCTATTACTTCTTTTTTATCTGGTGCTGTATTTATGGGATTTATTAGCAAGAATGGATCTCCTGCAAGTGGTACATAGAATATGTTTTACTTAGCATCAGAGACAGGCACTTATACCAACTTTGGTAACTTAACAGTATCTGTATTACCTTCTATTCTTTATAAGATCAATAGTGCATCTTGGGCTGTTAGAAATATTTCTCCTGCATAGATTTTTACTGGAACTACAAATTCTTCTGTTATTTTAAACAATATTAATAATAGTGTTGTTGCGGAAAATGCAACAGCTGAAGGTTTGTTTACTCAAGCGAATAATAGTGCAGAACACGCAGAAGGTAAATATAATTTATCTAATTTAAATACAATACATTCAGTTGGTATTGGCACATCTGAAAATGATCGTAAGAATGCATTCCAGATCATGAATTCTGGTAAAGTTTATGTTTATGGCTTGGGTGGATATACTGGTAAAAATGCTGATTAGATTGGTATTGAATCTTTATAGGATATAATTAATACTGTATATCCTTATGCTACTATATAGGATATTAAATTAACTAATAATCAGACATATACTTAGCAAACATTACTAGAGAATCGTGGTATAACATATTCATTATTAAATGGTTCTGATATAACTCTTACAAGAAATACAACAGTACAAGCTGTTTTGGTATGGTATGATACAGAAAATTTAAAAGTTGGTAATGTACCATTTATATAGAATGGAACAAATGTACATTTTACAACATAGGATTGGGGTTATACTGTAATTAAAATAATTGTTAAATTTTCAAACGGAACAGATTGTTCTTTAGACTTTTTACCTTAATATATGATTTATGAATAATGATTTTATAATTGTTTATGTGTGTGTTGATGATGAAAAATTAAATTATGTAAGACAATTGTAGTTAAGCATATAGTCTTTATTGTTATTTAATCCTAATTTTGAAGTATATGTTATAACCGATTCTGATACTCAGTTTACAGATTATATATCTTCTAACTCGAGTATTATTAGAGTTAATCAATTCGACAATTATTCAAAAAAAATGAGAAGTAGATTTTTAAAAACTTCTTTAATTGAATATTTACCTGATAAAGATTTTGTGTTTTTGGATTGTGATACTATTATTTGTAATAATATTGAAGATATATTTGATGGTGTAGAAAATGTATCTGCATGCATAGAATATAATGGTTTTAGTGATTGTACTAAATATGCTAATTATAAGTTACATACAAGTTCTATATACAAAGATATAGATGTAAATAGAAAACATTATCATAATTCTGGTGTCATGGTATATAGAAATAATTAGAAAATAAAGGATTTCTTTAAACTATGGCATTCTAAATATAAAGAATTTCGTGAGACTGGTGGTGATTTTGTAGACCAGCCTACTTTTTATATTGCAAATTTAACTAATGATTTTATTATTAATAGATTAGATAATAAATATAATTATATGGTTAATTCTACCATATCTTCACTAATTCCATGTAAAGACTTACGTATTGTACATTATTGGTATGAAAGTAATAAATGGAAGCCAATAAATTTATTTAATAAAAGCGACGTAAGTAAAGAGGATATAATATAGATTACACAACGATTCAAAAGATGATAATAACTATAATATAGATATATTATATGTGAGTTTAATTAAAGATTTTAAATGAATAAGAATATATCAGTTTGGCGTGGTAGCGAATATCCTCCAACATTAACGCATCTTTGGATTAAAGATGATAATAATATTTTAATATATAAAGACGGTGAATGGGAACCATTTGTTGGAGATATTGTATAGTAGTATATAGAGGAACATGATTTAGCTACTACAGAAATAGCAGGATTAGTAAAACTCTTAAATGAATTTCCTATTGATCCTACAACTCATGGAATAATACCGCCTACTGGGTCTGGAGTTGCAGCAAGCCCATAGTTAGTATATTCTGTCACTAAACCTGCAACGACTGAACAACGAGGTACAGTTGTTGTTCAACATACATTTCAAATAAATCCTGATACTGGAGGTATTGTACCGCCTAGCGGTTCTGGTGTAGCGGCTAGTCCTTAGTTGGTATATAATGCATTAGCTACAGCAAAGAATTATACAGACGAGTTGATACGTGGTATTCCAGCTCCATTAGATATTAATATAGAAGAAGATGATGATACAATATCTGCTATAGACGAGTCTCTAACCTTCAGTAAAGACTTTAAATTGGAAAAAGATAACAAGATGTTGTATATTAATTGGTTAGAAGTTACTAAAAATTAAATAATATGGCAAATAAATAGAAATTAGTTTTTTTAAATAAAAACTTGGCTGCAACTAAAGATTGGTTACAGGCTTAGTCAACAGGAACAGGATAGCCTGCTTGGACATCGCCAACAAATGAATTTTATCGTTCTTTAGTTTTTACTCAAGACGGTCATTTATTAACTCATGGTATCGATTTTAATCCAGTAGCGTCTTTAGGACCCGGTTTGTTATTTAATCCTA
>Ga0247608_10005349_pt1 | contig 13929 bp, 20 predicted proteins | sample 176DNAGHGlowgp2_FD_193490 | JGI IMG/M metagenome (GOLD analysis project Ga0247608, IMG submission 193490) | Sheep rumen microbial communities from Palmerston North, Manawatu-Wanganui, New Zealand - 1766 DNA GHGlow gp2 | ecosystem: Host-associated > Mammals > Digestive system > Stomach > Rumen ...
AATCTTTATAATATATTATTAACATTTAAAGATGAATATGATAAGAATTATAATAAACCAGGTTATAATAGTGGGCTTTATGATAACTGGGCAATTTATTCACCAGATGTGTATTTCAACATTGATGGAGTAACAAGATTTGCAAATGTTATAACTTGTGCAGCACCTAATTATTCAGTATATAAAACAAAATCAAATAATATAAATCTTTATAATTATATTTTGCATTCAAGAATTAAATATGTCTTAGATATTGCAAGAGATAATAATCAAGAAAATTTGATACTTGGAGCATTTGGTTGTGGTGTATTTGAAAATGATCCACACGCTGTTGCTAGATATTTCAAAGAAACATTAGAAAATCATAAATTTAAAAAAGTTATATTCGCAATACCTGATTCATCAAATAATAATTATAAGGCATTTAAAGAAGTTTTTCAATAAATAATCATTATGAATAAAGAATTAATTATTAAAGAAATATGGGAGGCAAATGATAGATCAATGATTATTGATTATATGGATAAACTTGCACATCAGCAAGCAGGAATTGAACAAATGCAAGATGATTATAAACGAGTTGAAGAATGTTTAGAAATGAATAATATTGTTCTCCCAGAAGATATATCTATTGAAGATTTACTTACATATAAATTTGATTTTAACGATGTTATTATTGTTTAAATAAATATAAATTAAATATTATGAATAAAGAAATATTAAATAAAATACAAGACGAACAAGATTATTCTGTAAGAGTTACTTTTGAAGTAATTTGTGATTCTGATACAAGTATGTGTGAAGGAGAATCAATTAAAGAACGTATATTAGGTTATATTGACCAATGTACTGATGCAATGGATGATTCGATGAGACATTGGGGAGATCATAGTCATGATATTGAACCAATGAAAGTTGAATTATATGATGAGGATGACAATTTAATTGATGTTACTGATGATGTATTTGAATAAATAATTTTTTAATTTTTAGAAAATTATAAAGCTCATTTTGCATAATTAAGAGAAAAAGAAAATATTGATTTATTTTTATAAAAGATAATTTTTCTTATAATATGAAAGATATAGTTAAATATTTAACTGAAAGTAAAACAATTGAAAATTTCTCAAAGGCTACAGTAGCAGCTATTAAACAAAATCTTCTTGGGATGAAGGTTAAGTTTAATATTGAAGGTTGGGACTTCAAAAATTTTAAAGTTTTTGAAAAAGATAAATATATTATGATGTCCTATACTGCTATTAAAAAGGATAAAAAAGAAACTATAAATGAAAAAGGAGATCAAATATTTATTAGTTCTGATCGAATAAGTTTTGGTTATTCTAGTAATTCATTAGATTTTACTAATACATATTCATATACTAAAAATAGATATGCAGAATTAATTTCTGTTGAATATGATGAAAAGAAAAATTTAACATGTCTTGAATATAAACTTAAATCACATCGTTATAATAGTGGATTTGAGTCATTATCTGGTACTGTTAAAATTTATATCCCAACAGATATTATGAATGCTAAAGAATCATATTCTATTGATTGTAAAGGATATGATAAGTTCATGGAAAAATATTTACCAGCTAAAAAAGAATATCTTGAACAAATAGATCCAAAAGATTTGAAATTCTGGTCATCTATGATGGAGAATAACGAAATGTTTATTACTCTTGAATTAGAAACTGATAAAGGATATGGTGATAATCATCATAGAACAAAAGATTATAATTTTATTTGGAAAGATTATTCTTATAAATGTGATAGTATGTTAGCTGATAGAGATCATGAAGCTCAAATAGTAAGAAAATTTATAAGTGGATTACAAGAATTCTTAGGAAAGGAAAAAAACAAAAAACCTGAAAAGGTACATATTAAAATAAATCAAGAATTAGACTAATAAAAAATTTAAAAACTTATATTAATGAATCAATATTAAAAAATTAAATAAGTATTAGAAATTTAAATATTTTTAATATTTATTTAATTTTTTTTATATGTTATCTATATTATAATATAGCGTAAATTCCTAAATATATATACATTAGGAAATAGTGGCTAGAGTTGTTAATAATAATTTATGTAAAACAAATCAAGCAAAAGTTGATAGATGGCTTGTAAAATATAGAAAATCAACAAGCATCGAAGATACCGATTATGAATATTTAGAAAAGTATCTCAATAATATTATTAAAAAAGATGCATATTCATTAAAAGATTGTTCAGAAAAAAACATCGTAGAGTTTTATTTAAATTATCTTGATACTGTTGATAAATTAGATATTTATAATAAAACATTTTGGGACGATGTAAAGAAAAGAGTAAGAGTAAAACTAGCATTAAAATATACATCAAATAAAACATTTAATTCCAACAATATTGATATTTATTTTAATGAGATTAAACGTGAATATATAAAAACACCTTATAATGAATCTGATAATTTAGAATTTTGTGAAGAAAATTATGATGTTTTTATTAAGAATAATCTTAAGTTAGTTATTGAATGTGCAAAGCGTTATCGTAATTTAGGTTTAGAATTTGAAGACCTCATCCAAGCTGGTAATGAGGGTTTATTAAAGTGTCTCCAGAAATACAAGACTACTAAAGCTAATTTAAGAGTTAATATGCTTAAATTATTAAACGATTCAGAATTGCGTAGTTTTAATTATGATCAAGCAGAAGAATTGGTTCGTAAAGCATTTGTATATGGTAAAAATCTTGACACAACAATCAATAAGTTACCAAAAGAAGGATTTCCATCAAAATTTGAATTTGAGACATGGATAAAGACAAATATTAAACCAGCTTCATTTGCTTCTGTAGCTTTTATGTGGATTCGTGCATATATTATTATTGCATTGAATAGTGCCGCTAATATTGTACATGTACCACAATCAGCACAAAAGAATGGAACAGCAATGGCAAATATTATTCGTTTAGATTCGGTTAATCCTCATACGGAAGATATTTATCATGATAATCAAACATCAAAAATAACAGATGAAGAATTCTTAATTGAAGATGAAAACTTAGAAGCTATGGAACGTCAAAATATATTTAAAGATTTGATAGATAATTCTTTATATAATTTGACAAATGTTGAAAGAAGAATAATTAAGAAACGTTTTGGTATTGATTATCCTTATGAACTTTCAATTAACGATATAGCTGAAAACGAAAACCTTTCTGTTAACAAAGTAAAATATATTATTACATCATCTTTAAAAAAGATAGCTAATTTTATTCCTGAACGAGATAAAAAAACAATAATAGAATTATTAAAATAAAAGGAGAGCCTAAGCTCTCCTTTTTATGGATTATTATATCTATGATTTGCCCAAAAAACATCACAATGACAACAATCATGCATACATATATGTTCCGATTGTTCACAAATTTGTTTAAGTTCCTCATCATTAATTACATATGCCATAATTAAAATTATTTAAGAGGTTTATAATTACAAAGAAATAAAATTAACATTATCCATGATCCTAAAGAAAGACCAATAAATGTCATTATAGTATCAATATTTAAAATATAATTAAATATAGCAGATAATGATATACCTAATTGCATATTTAATAATATATAATCAATAATCATTACTAAAAATACAATTATACAACCTAGTAGCCAAATATCGAATATCATATTAAAAATTCAATACATCATGTAAATAATCTGACTCCAAACCAAGATACTCCAATAAAACATCATCTGCTTCCAATGGATTATCTAACATCATAATTTCATCACGAGTTTCTTGTACTAATCGTTCTGCATGTTCTTGTGGCATATCATCACGATTCATGAGAATTTCTACTACTCTGTTCATAATTTAAATAAATGTAATTTTTATTTCTTTTACTGTTCCTTCAACTGATTTCATAACTAAACCAATCTTATTTTTTTCATCCCATCCATAACAATGAGAACTATATCCTTTTTTATAACAAGACTCTACATAATTAGACATTCTCAAAGATTCTTTTTCAGCTCTCTGCTTTGTATCATATGTCTTCGCTTTATAAATATCATCTGTCCACTCAATATTGTATTCATGAGGACCAATCTTTTTAAGATATTTTGGTCCATTCCAATACTCTGGTTTAATACATTCAATAACAAATTTTGATTTAATATCCATATTAAAATAAATATCTTTATTTACATTAATGAAATTTTGTAAATTCCATATTTACATTAATAATATAGTATATTATCCAAAAAATTCAATTCAAACAATTTATTTTTAATAAAGTAATTTAATTAATAAATGAAATCATTTAGCTCATATTTGACTCGAAATGCATTTGAAAATAAAATAGATAAAATTATATTCGACTTAGATGAAAGTTCATTAGACGACCTCGAAATGAATTTTAGACAACTTCTAGAGTCAAATCATAATGTATTAGATCTTAATCTAATATTAGAAAATAATAGAATAATCTGGACGTCTAAAGATGATGATAATTTAAAAATTGGAGATCATGCAAATTCAAGAAGAGATAGACCAGTAGATAAAGGTGGAGATGGAGGAAAGAAAATTGCACAATATGAGATAGTTAATATGTTCAGATGGTCTTGGAATAATATAATGGATATGAATTATGATGGAAAATTAAAACCATTTGAATATAATGGACGTACGGTAGATTCATGGACTATTGAATGTCAATGTTGGTTGAATAATGATAAAGAAAGTAATGAAGTAATACCTTGTGGTCCACGTCCTTATAATATGACGTTATGGGGTGTTTGGATGTTAGAAGAAAGTGGATCTAAAGTAAATATAATAATTAAAACAATATTTAGAGGATCTTTCTTAAAACATACTAAAGTCCAAGAACGTATTAAGATATTACGTAATGGACAAGTAAATGAAATATATAATACCAAATAAATAATTAATGAATTTTGCTTTATAACAAACCACGTTCTGATTGCAATAAACACATCATCAAAAGAGAGCATTATGCCCAAAAAAATGGTGAATGGAAACCTAAACAAAAATTTGAAGCAGAAGATGATGCTTTAATATTTATCAATAAACATCAAATGTACAAATATACACCATATATTTGTAAAGTCTGTGGAAAATGGCATATAGGAATAAAGAAAAATATATAACATAATATAATAAATAACAATGAGGAATCTTAGGATTCCTCATTTTTTATTGTTTTGTTTATATTATTTTGAAATATTGAATTACTAGTAGTTTCTCGTGGTTCATCCCAATGTTCCAAAATCTTACATGCCTGTTCTGAAATAAACTTCATAGTACCTACAGGAACATTTTGACCAATTTGATTAATATTTGGATTTGTTCCATATAATTCAAAATCATAAGGCATTCCCATTAACGACAGGTATTCTCTAATATTATATGTCCTATCTTCTGTAATATGTAACATGTTTGGCATTGATCTGAATTGTACAGAAGGTAATACATCAGTTACATATTGAATATCATCACCATAATAATTTAAACCTTTAGATAGCTTATTATCAATATGTTCAAAATAATGCAATGTTCTTTCCTTTGATTCTTTGTCATATTTCTTAGAATTCTCAACAAACTTAATCAAATCATCTATTAAGTTATGTTTGAATACATAATTAATAAGCTTTCCATTTACCTTTGTTTTCCAATCATTTCCTAACTTATACTCTAAATAATCAATAATATAGTTATTATGAACTGCTGTCTTAATTGGTGTTTGCTGAGTACTATCTTTTGGAATCCTTCCAATGAATTCTTCTATTGATACATTATTTGACTCAAAATCAAATACTGGAGGATTTTGTATTTCTACATCTGCATTATGTTTAATGAATACTCCAAATGTTCTTGGTCGTTTCTGACAATTATTATGTAAACATGTATCTGTCTTATAATAAAGTAATGAATATCCATATTTAAGAGCAATCTTATTAAACCATGAACGTAACTCATTTCCTCGTGTACCCATCAATGTAGGAGCATTCTCAAATATATATATCTTTGGCTTTATAACACTTAATGTATAATTTGTTATCCATTGCATGTTATTGTTTCGTTCATTCTTTGTATTCTCTCCTGCCGAAGTAACCATAGACAAACCAGAACATACAGGAACTGCAATAACTAAATCCAAATTATCATAGTCAGGAAGTTCATATCCACCATTATCCAAAATTATATTTGGGTTTGTAAACTCAACATTAATTTTAAATGGTTCTGCTTGTATTCTATAATAAGGAACATCTTTATTATACTTCTTTAGGTATTCTCTTAGATGATATTCATTGGAAGCACTTTTTATATTTCCTTCTTTATCTAACCTACAATCATCAAATCCCTTAAATGACATAATCCACTCCGCAGGATGTCCAATTGCTTCTTCTGTTCCCAAATATGCACCACCTGTCAAAGGTTGAATTGCTGCCCATCTAATTTTATTCATTTAATAGCTTTTTATATTTTTCTACATTTTCATCATTGATATATTCTCTGAAGTGATTAAATATTGACTTTCTTTGACGATACTTAATATCTTTATATAACTTCTCATCATTAGCAATCATATCTACCTTTTTAGAGAATTCTTCTGGAGATGATACATACATGAAATCTTTCAAAACATCATCCTCAGTAAGTTTCTTATCAGGATCATATCTAAGATCTACAAAAGCAATGACGTCAGCTAACATACAATCAAAATATCTTGGACTGATCTGATTTCCTAAGATATTCTCTTCATGAGTAATAAATGTTGATTTAGAATTTGATGCTACGTACTGCCATAAATCATAATATTCCATTACATCATGTTTATCGAAATGCTCTCCTTCTTTAAGGTTTGTAAAGAATGGGCTACGACCAACAATATGCAAGAACTTATTTTTTAAAGCTCCATAATATGCTTCAGTTGTCTTTGTTCGCTTTCCTGACTTTGTTACTCCATGATATTCACAATCATATTTTTTATCTTTCCAAGGATATGTCTTGAACTTTACATCAAGATTATCATTGACTCCATTCCAAATATAACAATTAAAATTATCCCAACCACTAACTACTGGTCGTTTATCTGGTTTGATTGTATCAAGGAACTTATTATAGTCTAATCCACAGAAACCTATAATAACTGACTTGAAACATTCATCAATATCTGCTCTCATAGAAGCCATATATTCAACTTCCTTATCAACAATATTAGCAGGATATTTCTTATTATATGCAATCTTTAGATTCTTCAAATCTAACAAACGTTTTACAACCATTGCAGGAATATGTGGATTTGGGAACAATGGATCATCTTGAATATAGAACAACTTATTATCTGTTCCTTTTGAAGATACCCACCATTCAGTAATACGATTGATATTATAAGGAGTAAATATCCATGTTACACCACCATAGAAGTTTGGAGGAGTACATTGCATAATTACATCATTAACATTATGTTTTTCAAGAATGTGTTTCTCAGATGTACCCCAAATAATAGGAAGATCTTTCAACATATTTACACATACATGTTCTGCTGGGTCTGTTGAAGGAACGTTTGACATAATCCAAACTTTATCATAATTACAATATCCAGTTAAGAATCTATAATACTGATATAAACAATAAGTACGAATAGGATTTTTCAAAAATGATACAACGTCTTTAGTCTGACAAATTGCTGCAATTTTACCTTTACCACTATTCTTATAAAAATGATTAATTTTTTCCATATATGTTATTTATTAATTTTATTCCAAAATTGTTCATATAAATGTATTGTGTCAGCACACCAATATATCTTTGTGTCATCTATAATATAGAACTTATTTAATACCTTTTCAATTTTATCTATTATTTTTTTATGCCATAATATATCTGAATCAAACTCAATAACATCATTACTTCTCATATGCACAATATATTCAAATACATAATGTCCATTGGGTTGTTTAACTAAGAATAAATGCATATACATTGTACAAATATATGTAGGATTATCAAATTCAGAAACATCACCCATTATTATAACCGCCTGTCTACTATTAGGATTATCTATTAGTTTTTTAATACATTTCACAAATTGGTTATTTCTTTCTAATATTGGATCATAATTATCAATATACCATTGTGGACCCATATGTGCTAGTGGTGGTATCTCTTCAAATATCTTCAATTTATCTACTTCAAATATAATATGACGTAATTCTACATATCTGTTACCACTAGTGCAATTATATCCCGTCTCTTTTATATTATTTTGTTCTAATTCTTTAATTAATAGTTCACGAATATCAATTGTTTTGTACATAATCAATAATTTTATATGTTACATTTTTAATGTATTAATATTTCTTCACGATCATCACCAGAACCATGTATAGTATTTGTTTCTTGTCGTTCTTTAACCTTTTTAATACCTATTTCTAATACATCTTCTAATGTATAACCCATATCATCTGCACATGCCCAAATATACCATAATGTATCTGCTAGCTCTTTAAGAATTGCTCGTTTTATATTGTCATCAAATATACCATCATTATCTCTCCAGCATTTCTTTACCTTTTCTGCAACTTCACCAGCTTCACCATTCAAACCCAACGCAGGATATGTTATTGGTAACTTATCTTGTGGATAGAATTTTGAAGTCTGCATAAATTCTTCATATTGTTCTAAAATGTTTTCCATAATTAAGATTCTAAAAATTTAAAATGACGTTCATATATATGCAATGATCCTGCATTCCAAATAATAGGATCAATACGTATTTCTCTATTTAATGCATTATCCTGAGCCAATTTAGATGCTAACAATATTTGAACATTTCGGTGCCATAATGCATCATTATCAAATCCAAATACTGCATCATTACTTCTCATATAAACAATATATTTAAGATGTAAAATATTATATTCATCTTCATTTAAGAAACACTGAACTGCATATGTACAACAAAAATCATGCATTCCATTTTTCTTATAATCTTCTTGCATTGATGGTCTATTATATATCATGCAAGCTTCTCTAGTATGTGGATCTTCAATAAGTTTTTCTAAACAATGATTAAATTGTTCTCCATTTTCTTTTGACCAAATCATCCATCCATAATTTGAATTAATAAATCCATCTTTATCGGCGCATGCTTTCCACATTTTAGGAGCTCCATTAGGTATATCATTAACATTTAAACTTTGTGATTTGTACCATTTAAATTCTTTATTAAAATATTCATAGTTTGGTTCACGGATAATCCAAGGTTTATCAACTTCAAATTGAATATTTTGAAGCTCTATAGTTTTTGATTGTTGAACTGCATTACCAATTGTTCTAAAATCCTTATTCTTGTATTTTTCAATAAATAATTTCTTAATATCTTCTGTCTTTAGCATATTATTTTATTCCAATAAATTTAAGTGCTTCTTTATGTATATCATCCAAATTCCTAAATGAATTATTTTCATTTACATAAATAAGTTTTTTATTTATTAATTTTGAGTGTTCAAATACTTCAGTAAATCTACTAATTTCATTTTTTATTTTATCAATTTTACCATTTGATAAAGATTTATTATCTTCATTTTTTAATAAAAGCTCTGGAGAAGAAGAAATAAGTTGTATATAATATGTCTCAATATTATTATTTATGTATATATCATCAATTTCATCAATAATATCTAATGCATCTTTATCAGTAATTCCTCGATATATACATCCATATACATATTCACCATAATGAGATCGATTCAATATAATAACATCTGTGTCGTATTTTTTAGATATTATAGAATATGCATATCCCCTAAATATTGTATTTTGTATATATTTATTTTCTGGTTTTGTGTAATGGATAATTGTACATGTTAAAAATTGCTCTTCAATTTTCTTAATTAATGAATCCTTTCCACAATTATCAGGTCCTTCAATAATAATAAGTTTCATTTAGTCTATTAACATATTTTTATTATATTTAATATATATTAAAATAGTTTTTTTAAGATTTATATTTATTTATTCTTATTGTAAATTTGTAAATTTTAATATAAAACATCTTATAATTTAATATAGTTTAAGGTAGCCAAAAAATGACTACCTTATATTTGATTTGGTTCTCAATCAGGTTGATTTTACCATATCTCCATGCAGATTATTAATTCTCAATTATAATACAATCATTGTTTTCATCGCCTGTCGGATCAGTCGGTTGGGAACGTTTAACCCAAAATGATTAAAACTTTCATAATTTATCTCCTTTATCTCTATTGAACCTACATCCAAATCAAGAACCGATGGAGCCGAATTAATGTGTCTGGTACTGATTTATTGAACCTTAAGAGTCTTTGTAACGTTAAACGAACTTTATCCTATTAACTCTTTGTTGGGATTTTATTATCTCTATATCATTATATAACTTTAGTAAATGGGACCATCTCTTGCCATAGTCGGACTTATATTTGAGCGGAGGTTTGTAACGTATTCCGAACTTTATCCTATTAACTCCTGGTTTAGTTGGGATTTTTAATTTTTAATATATTATAAAAAAGTATTTGCTTTTTAAATCGGTCGATCTCTTGCCATAGTTTGTGGACTTTATTGGTGTGGATTTAAAACCAAATATTGGGAAAACTTTCCACGGAAGGAACTACCTTCTCGTTAGTTTTTTATTTGCTTTGATTATATATTAAATTCCACTAAGGAAAATAGGCGGGGGTTTGTTTCTTTTAGTCATTTTTAATCCTTTAACTAATTACATAATCAATATAGTATATTTTATATTTTATTCAATCATAAAAGATTAATAAATGTTAATATTTTATTTTTATATAAAGAATTAAATTTTACTGTAAAATGAAAAGTTTTAGCAAACTTATAAATGAAAAATATATCACAAATTTATCTGATATATATAATATAGTTAAAGAAGATGAGACTCTTAAAGGAGAACCTGGAAAATCTCAAGAAGAAGATCCTAAGCCTAATAATGAATTAGATATCAAAGTTGACAAAGGTGAAAATGAAGAGACAGAAGATAAAAAATATTTCTTCAAAAATATATTATTTTTCACTAATGAACGCGATTCAAAGAAAAACAAGACATTGAAAAATCTTGAAGATGCTGTCAAAGGTAAAGATGTTGAAATCATTACATTTGTTGCTGAAGAACTAAATTATAAAGCAACAGATGAAAAGATTGAGATAGAAGATGAAAAGACAAAATATACAATTGATCATCAATCAAATATTGATACTATTGTAATTGTTCGTTTAGGAGCTCAAGATTCTGAAGAATGTATGGAATGTATTAAAGAAATTCAAGATTGGGGTCTTTTTGTTTTAAATCCTATACAATCCGCTAAACGTGCATCTAATAAATATCAAGCTTCTGTATTAATGGAAAGATATGATATTCCACAACCTAAGTTTACATTAGTTTGCAAGAATGATATTAAAAATGGAATGGATTCTCTTAACAAAAAACTAAAAACAATATATAAAGATATTGATTCTGATGAAGCGGAGAAATATGAATATGTTGTAAAAATACTTGATGGTCATGGTGGAACAGGTGTATTCATGGAAACTGGTAAATCTATATTAGCTGCATTACAAGCAATGTTTGCTGTTAAAGAAGACTTAGAGTTATTAGTACAAAAGAAAGAAGAAGCAGATGGTGGTGATATTCGTGTTCATGTGTTGACAATGCGTACACAACAAAAGATATTAGCTGCAATGAAACGTAAGAAACTTGGTAAAGATTTCCGTTCAAATGTATCTTTAGGAGCAACTGCAGAAAAGGTTGAATTGACTAAAGAACAAGAAGAAATTGCGCTTAAGGTTGCTAAAATTTCAGGAATGCCTTGGTGTGCAGTAGATATTATGCCACTCGTTGAAGGTAGTAATGAAGATTTTAAAGATTCGGGATATAATGTTGTTCTTGAATATAATTCTTCTCCAGGTACAGATGGTATTTCTGAGGTAATTGGTGAAAATTTCATGAAAATACTTCTTGATAATATAAATGATATTAATGAATTAGTATTAGCTCCAAAATCAATTGGTTATCTTGAGAATATAGTATTTACTATGGAGAATGAAGAAGAGATTGAATTTGAGGCAAAATTAGATACAGGTAATGGTGCAAAAGCGTCTACAATAGGATGTGAATCTGTTGATGTTGATGGTGATAATGTAACCGCAACAATTGAAGGAAAGACATATAATTTTAAGAAGACTGATATATCAAAAGCTATAGTTGGTCAAAGTACAGAAGAACGTACAGTTGTATCTATTCCATGTATACAAATTGGAACACGTAAATTATTAGATGCCCAATTTGCATTGGTTGATAATCGTAATAAGAAACAAAAAGTATTACTTAATCGTGATTTAATGAGTAAACTTGCTTATATAATTAATCCATCTAAAAAACATTTACTTGAAGACGAGTTTAGTGAATTACGTGTTGTAGATAAAACAAAAAAGAAAAATAAGCAATAAACATGGGAAACAACAAAAAACAAAGAACATCAGGATGTCCTTGCCCAAAATGTGGAGGATTTGTTCCTATTAGTATGATACAACTAATTGAATCAACTGCTATATATTGTCCTGAATGCGGATTAAGATTAGATATAAATAAAACAGAATCATCACGTGCATTAGAGGCTTTACGGAAAATAAAAGAAGCAGAGAAAAATATTCAAAAATAATATGAATACAATTAAATTAGGCTCAACAGGAGAAGAAGTAAAAGTATTGCAAAAATATTTAGGTATTAACCCTGATGGTACTTTTGGTCCTGTTACTGATAAAAAAGTTAAAGAATGGCAAAAATTAAAAGGTTTGACTCCTGATGGTGTTATTGGTCCTAAATCTTGGGCAATTATATTTCCAAATGGTCCAATGGCTGCTACAGCCAAACAAGATCAATCAAATAATATTGGTATTAGTGATGGCATGATTAATTTTATTTGTCAGTATGAGACAGGCAAGAAATTTGGATATACTATGACTGCTAAAGATTTGAATGGTTATGATTTACATGACGCAAATGGACATAAGACTTATGGATATGGATTATTATATCATCCAAGCGGCAAGTTCATGGACACTATTAAAAAGGTTTGGACACAGAAAGAATTAGAAGGATTATTCTTAGAACATGCCAAATTAACATCTTCTAAAATAGATAAATGGGCTATTGCTAATAAAGTAACATTAAACCAAAATCAAAAGGATGCTATTGCCAGTGCATGTTATAATTTTGGTTTTGGCTTCTTACAAAAACAAATATGTAAGATAATTGCTGCTAATCCAAATAATCCTATAATACGAAATACTTGGTCTCATTTATCTGATGTTCAAGGAAAGAAATATCCAGGGTTAATTAAAAGACGTCAAGCTGAAGCACGTTGGTATTTTGAAGGAAAATAAATAATTAATTATAATATATGAAAAATTTAAAAGATATTTTAATTGAAGGCAAAGTAAATTTTGATAATGATCAAGTTATATTTTTTACAAATAAAGGTTTGGAAGCATTACAAAAATTTACGAAAAACAATGATGATACAGTTCATGTAAAATTAACTTCAAATGAGGAGGATGAAATAGATTTACTTTATGCTTGTTTAAAATCTGATATAAAAGAAGGCGATGATGTTTCTAAATGGCCTTGGAAAAAAATTTGGTCAATTGAACAAGGAGAAGAAAAAATATATGTATAAATAAATATGAAAGATTTAAAGGAACTCCTTTTAGAAGGACGAATGAAAACTAAATTTCCTGAATGGTATAAAGATTCCAAAGTTACATATGATGGACAACTTTATTTTAAAGCATGGTTCTATGCAGAATTATTAAATAGAAACATCAAATCAGAAGAAGAAGTCAAAGATCTTATGAAAAAAGATTTA
>Ga0247608_10005350_pt1 | contig 13928 bp, 8 predicted proteins | sample 176DNAGHGlowgp2_FD_193490 | JGI IMG/M metagenome (GOLD analysis project Ga0247608, IMG submission 193490) | Sheep rumen microbial communities from Palmerston North, Manawatu-Wanganui, New Zealand - 1766 DNA GHGlow gp2 | ecosystem: Host-associated > Mammals > Digestive system > Stomach > Rumen ...
GCATTGCAGCACAAAGGGCAGGAGATGAGACGAAGGCAATCAGTGCCGACTATCTGAACGAGATTTGTGTCAGCATGAAGCATAATGCCATCCACCTGAAACGCATGGTGCTCATGCTCTTCGACAGCGCAGAGACAGAGACCTCTTCGTCACAAGGACTGTTGTACAATAAAAGCGATGAGATGTCATGTAACGCACTGGCACGCAAGTGTGTTGACTATACAAAAAGTCACTATCCTGACCAGCAGATCACTTTCGAAACCGAGCTGCCCGACACTACCTATATCCTGACGAATCACTTCTTCCTGTTACGCACCATCCGGGAACTGTTGGCAAACGCCGTCAAATACTCTGATGGTCAGCATATCCGGTTGTATGTGACGGAGACGGAAACCACTGTCCGCTTTATTGTTGAGGACGAGGGACCGGGCTTTTCTGAAGAGTCATTGGACCTGACGCTCAAGCCGCTCGTAGAGATGGACGACCAGTTGGAGCGCAGTGGTCTAGGTCTGCCTATGGCCTATCGCCATGCCAACGGACTTGGAGGCTCGCTGGTCCACGATACCAGCTACCTTGATGGCTGCCGATACATTCTGGAAATCCCCAAATAATCTTCGTTTGTGAAGAAAGAGAAACGAAAATGGTTGGTATTCCAGATTTTATTTGTATCTTTGCAACCAAATATTAGCCATTAATGATAAATATGAAGCTCGACGCATACAAAGAATAAAAAAATGAAAAGGATATTTGCAACAGTTTTGGCGTTGGTGGTGGTGATGGCAGGAAAGGCCACAACGTATACAATTATGGTGTCCGACACACGTCTTCAAACAGTAACGGGTTTTGGCGGTGCCTGCTGCGACGGAGCGATGTGTCCGTTTGGCAGCGATACCAACCCTGTGAAATTACTTTACGGAAAGGAGTCGAAGATTGGACTCAACATCATGCGTATGGAGATTTCGCCCAATTTCGTAGGCGATGTCGTTGTGCCTGAATGGGGCAACTGGGATACGCCATACGACTGGAAGGGTTCGTTGCCCTCAGCCAAGATTGTCAAACAGCGTGGCGGTATTGTTTTCGGTACCCCATGGTCGCCTCCCGGTGAGTATAAGACTAACGGAACGGCACAGGGTGGTAATGCTGATGATCAAGGAAATAAGGAAGGTCGGTTGCGTAAGGACTGTTATGAAAAATTTTTCCCTTGGTTGAACACCTTCTTAAAATATATGAATCAGAACGGCGTGAATGTCGATGCCGTATCTATCCAGAATGAGCCCGATTGGTGGGTAAGCTATTCCGGTTGTCTTTATACCCCTGAGGAACAGCTCGATCTTGTGAAGAACTATGCCCACATGCTCGATAGGGAAACCTATAAAGGTGTGCGTCTGATTAGTGCCGAGCCGTTGGGTTTCGACCCCAAATACAGTAACAAGCTGATGAACGACGCCACTGCCCGCGATCAGATCGACATCATTGCTGGTCATATCTATGGTCATCCACCCCTTGTCAATATGAAGAATGCCGCCATCCTTGCTGAGAAATATGGCAAGGAAGTCTGGATGACGGAGCACTCGGTGACCGACAATATCGACCATCTGCCCAATTGGGACGAGCAGCTGACCTTCGCCAAGGAACTGAACGAGTGTATGAACGCTGGTTGTACGGGTTATATCTATTGGTATATGCGTGCCCATTGGGCTTTTGTAGGAACGGGAGAAGCTGTCGAGATCAATGGCAAGAAGATCAACATCGCAGGCAATACGAAAAACAAGTTGCTGCCCCGTGCTTTTGTGATGTCGCACTTCTCCAAGCATGTTACAGGCGCTACCCGTCTGAAGATTTCGGGCGTTTCCAGTTCTGCTACAGATGCTGCCATTCAGGCTTCGGCCTATATTAAGGGCGACTCGCTGATTCTGATGGCTATCAATGCCACAAAGGGCGAGCACTATATCAAGCTCTCTCTGCCCGTCAAGGTGGAAAGTGGCATTCATCTGCTCTCCACAGGCAATGAAACGGAGAATCTGTGTCAGGAATCGCCCATCACGATTGATGAGGCTACGAAAGAACTGACACTCAACTATCCTGCAAAGAGTCTGAGTACTTATATCTTCACGATTCAGAATGCTGGTACAGCTATTAATGAGATAAAACCTGCAGAGACCAGCGACACGAAGATCTATTACGACCTGCACGGTCGTCGTCTGTCATCGCCCTCAGGTCTATGTATCGAGAGAAGTGCCGATGGTTCTGCGAGAAAGGTCATCATTAGATAGAAAAAAAGGAGAACTCAGCCGAGTTCTCCTTTTCTTATTTGACTATTTTTCTTATTTAACCTCCCAGATGTCGTTGGTCTCAAGGAGTTCGGAGAAGTTGTGATACTTCTTCTGGCCAGAGACCTCATCAAGTTGGGCGTAAACGGAGTCGTTGTAGGTGGGAGCGTCTACGTCGCGGATCACACCGAGGGCGATGGGAAAGCCATCTTCAGGTGTCATCATGGCGAGCTTCAACTGCAAGGTGTTGTCCTCGCAGTGGGCATCGTGAACGAGTACATCATCGAGGGTGTAGCCGTCCTTGCCGATCTCCACGACCTTCAGGCCGAAGCCCTGCTGTACGAGTCCAAACTCGTTGTTCTCACCAAAGACGAGCTTCTCACCATGACGCACATAGATGGCGTTCTTCTTACGGCCTTCGTTGTTGTAGACGATGTCGTGACAGTGGTCGTTGAAGATGACACAGTTCTGCAGTACCTCAGTGACAGAGGCGCCTTTGTGCTCGTAGGCAGCCTTCAACACCTCGACCGTTCCTTTGGCATCAGTTGCTACGCAACGGGCGAAGAAATGTCCGCGGGCACCGAAACAGAGCTCGGCAGGACGGAAGGGATCCTCGACCGTGCCGTAAGGGCTCGACTTAGAGACGAAGCCACGGGGTGAAGTGGGAGAGTATTGACCCTTCGTCAGACCGTAGATGCGGTTGTTGAGGAGGATCATGTTGAGGTCGATGTTACGACGGTTGGCGTGGATGAAATGGTTACCACCGATAGCTAGTCCGTCGCCGTCGCCAGATACCTGCCAGACGGTGAGGTTGGGGTTAGCGACCTTTGCGCCTGTAGCGATGGCAGCGGCACGACCGTGAATGGTATTCATGCCGTAAGTAGCCATGTAGTGGGGCAGACGGCTGGAACAACCGATACCAGAGATGACTGCGACGTTCTCAGGGGCTACGCCAATCTCGGCCATAGCCTTATGGAGTGAAGCCAGGAAGAAGTGGTCGCCACAACCAGGGCACCAACGGGGCTGGCCTTTCTTGAAATCTGAAGCACTGTAATTACTCATAACTCTTATTATTTTAAACAACGGATTTAACGGATTATACGGATTCTTATTGTATAGGAAAACGCTCTTTAACGAGTGATTTCTCTCCAAAGTTAATGAGAAGTGAAAGACCAAAGCCTGCAATTTTAGCATAATTAATGGCTTGAGAGCGATGTACATCATCCAGTTCTTTCACAGCTTTCAATTCGACAATAATCTTGTCATAGCAAATAAAATCTGGTATAAACGTTCCCTCTAGCATGATGCCTTTGTATATTGCATGCATTTCTTTTTCACGAGTGAAAGGTATTCCACGTTCAGTAAACTCAATTGCCAAAGCTTCTTGGTATACCTTTTCGGTAAACCCAGGTCCTAATTCATTATGGACTTTCATAGCGGCTCCGATAATTTGATAAGTTTCCTGTTCGTATCTTAACATTCTCTTTATCCGTTTAATCCGTGAAATCCGTTGTTTGTTAATTAATTATTTGTTTATTATCTCTTCGAAGGCATTGACGAGTTCCTCGACCACGAAGGGCTGACCCTTGACCTGATTGAACTGGAAGGGAACGAAGTTGTCGACCTTCATGCGGAGGTAGGCAGCGAGTTGACCCATGTTCTGCTCGGCTACAACCACCTTCTTGTACTTTTTCAGTACATCAGCGGTGTTCTTGGGCAGCGGGTTCAAATACTTGAAGTGAGTCTGTGCAACCTTGTAACCCTTGGCACGAAGCTCATCCATAGCCGAGCGCAGGTGACCATAAGTAGAGCCGAAGCCCACAATCAGCAGATCGGCATCGGCGTCGCCATCGACTTCGAGGTCGGGCACCTGGATGTTGGCAATCTTCTGCTGGCGCAGACGCGTCATCAGATCGTGGTTCTCAGGATTCGTGGAGATAGCACCTGTGTTAGAGTCCTTCTCCAGGCCGCCGAGGATGTGAGCAAAGCCCTCACGACCAGGCACAGCCCAGTAGCGGGTACCGTTCTCAGCACGCATATAAGGCGTCCATTTGCCTTTGAGTTCCTCAGGAACATACGGAGGATTGATAGGATCGAGCTTAGCCATCTCAGGCAGCTTGAAAGCACCGGAACCGTTGGCTACGAAAGCATCGGTAAGCAGTACGACGGGTGTCATGTGCTCGAGGGCAATCTTACAAGCCTGATAAGCGGCATCGAAACAGTCGGTAGGACTGGTGGCAGCCATCACCGGCATGGGGCTCTCACCGTTACGACCGAAGAGGGCTTGCAAGAGGTCGGTCTGCTCAGACTTCGTGGGAAGACCTGTGGCAGGACCACCACGCTGCACGTCGAGTACCACGAGCGGCAACTCCATGATGACAGCGAGGTTCATGGCCTCCGACTTCAGACAGATACCAGGACCAGAAGTAGAAGTGACACCCAGCGCACCAGCGAATGAAGCGCCGAGGGCTGATGAGCAACCGGCGATCTCGTCCTCGCACTGAACGGTAATGACACCGCAAGACTTATGCTTTGAAAGCTCGTGGAGCACGTCGGTAGCAGGGGTAATAGGATAAGAACCGAGATAGAGTTTCAAACCGGCCTTCTCGGCAGCGGCGATGAAACCATAGGCCGTAGCCTTGTTACCGGTGATATCCATATAGCGTCCGGGCTCCTTCTCCTTCGACTCCACACGATAGACGTTGACAGTCGATGAATGCGTGTTGTGACCGTAGTCATAACCAGCCTGGATTACCTTGATGTTGGCCTCGGCGATGGCGGGCTTCTTAGCGAACTTTTCTTTCAGGAAGTTAGCCACGAGGTTCAGGTCGCGGTCGAAGAGCCAGCAGACAAGTCCGAGGGCGAACATATTACGGCACTTCATCATCGCCTTCATATCCATACCGGTGTCAGCCAGACAGTCTTTCACCATTGTGGTAAGCGGGCACTGAATGACGCGATCGGGGTCGATACCCATCTCGCCGAGATAGTCAGGCGTTGCAAACTGTGCCTTCTCCAAGTCCTTAGGACCGAAGGAGTCGGTGTCGATGATGATTGTTGCACCCGGCTTGGCATAACGGTACTGCGTCTTCAACGCAGCAGCGTTCATGGCCACCAGCACGTCGCATTTGTCGCCTGGGGTATAGACCTTGCCGGCACCGATGTGAACCTGGAAACCAGACACACCAGTGAGCGAGCCTTGTGGGGCGCGGATGTCAGCGGGATAGTCGGGGAATGTAGAGATGCCGTTACCAACGGTGGCACTGACCGTAGAGAAGATGTTTCCGGCAAGCTGCATACCGTCGCCGGAGTCACCCGAGAAGCGGACAACAACCTGATCCAGCTCCTTCACTTCTAATTTTTCAGCCATATTTATTGAGTTTATTACTAACTATTCTCTAAAAACGCGTGCAAAATTATTCATTTTTGGCGGAATATCCAAAGGAAAACGCAAAAAAATGCAGTTTTGCTGGGGTGACTCAAAAAAAGTCTGCAAAAGTTTTGTATATTTAAAGATTTTTTATATCTTTGTACCCAAATTCTAACTGTATCGGCTAACTTAAATGAAGATAAAGACCCTCTTGACGATGTTTCTGGCTTGGATGGCAGTCGCCGTTTCAGCTCAAAACATATATGATATCCTGACTTTCGGCGCTAAGGGCGATGGTGTGACGGATGATGCCGTAGCCATACAAAAGGCCATTGACCGTTGTTCGGCTGAGGGAGGTGGTGTGGTTTTGCTGCCTCGCAATCATGTGTTTTTATCTGGTCCCGTTGAATTGAAGAGTAACGTGGAACTTCATTTAGAGGCCACTGCCACACTAAAAGCCAATCCTAACGAATCTATTTATCAATTGAGTGCCTTTGGTGAGAATCGTGGCGAGGGTATGTTGTGGCTTTGGGCCAAGGATGCCGAGAATATCAGTATTACCGGAAAGGGCACCATTCATGGCAACGGTATCGCCTTTATGGGTGCAGAACTTGAGGATTCGTATGAGTTGAAGCCTCTTGCAGACCAGACGTTTGATCCTCGTCCGCATGTGCTGACGCTGACAAATGTGCGGAACCTGACCATCCGCGACGTGACCATCAAAGAGGGCGCCTATTGGACGGTGCATCTGATTGGTTGTAATGAGGCTGTGATCGATGGTATCAATCTACTGAACAACCTGAAGATCCGCAATGGCGACGGCATCGACCTCGATCACTCGAAGAACGTACGTATTGCCAATTGTCATATCACCTCCGGCGATGACTGTATCTGTCTGAAGAACCGTCGTGAGTTTGAACAGTATGGCAGCTGTCACGATATCGTGGTGACCAACTGTGTGATGTCCTCGCGTTCATGCGCCATTAAGATCGGCAGCGAGAATATGGACTCTATCTATAACGTCATGTTTGACAACTGCATCATCATGGGTTCTAATCGTGGTCTGGGCATTCAGAACCGCGATGAAGGAACGGTGACCGATGTGGTATTCTCGAATATCCAGCTCGACTGCAAGCTGTGGAGCGATGTGTGGTGGGGCAAGGCCGAGCCTATCTACGTGACGAGCTATCCCAGAGCCAACGGCAATCACAAGGATGCCAACTGGCGCTTCCCCAAGGGACAGATAGAAGGTAAGTGTGGCGAGGTAAGTCGTATCTTCTTTAACAATATCACCGCCCTGAGTGAGAACGGCTGTTTCGTGGGTGGCGATGTGCCTGGTAAGGTGAAGGATATCTATTTTAATAATGTACGTGTGAAACTCACTCCTGACTCCCGACTCCTGACTCCTTACTCCTTACTAATTGACAAGCGCCCTTGCAAGGGTGAGGGTTTTATCAAGGTCAGTGCCGAAGAGCTGCAGAAAGCAAATGTGCCCGTGATCACAGAGAATGCTGAAATTATTATTTTCTAAATTATTTATACTAACAACTAATTTATTGATTTATGCAAAAGATTCTAAATCTGAAACAAGGAATGCTGAAGACCATGTTCTTCGCCTTCTTTTTGTTGTGCAGTACAGCGATGATGGCCCAGCAGAAGGTGTCAGGAACTGTACTGGATGCAACAGGTGAACCTCTGATAGGCGTAAGCGTCTTAGAGGCAGGAACTACTAACGGTGTCGTGACCGATTTCGACGGAAACTTCACACTGACTGTCAAGCAAGGTGCTAACCTGACATTCTCTTACATCGGCTATCTGTCACAGACTCTGGCTGCTGCCAATGGTATGAAGGTAACCCTCCAGGAAGACAACAAGGTGCTGAATGAAGTGGTGGTCGTAGGTTATGGTACGATGCGTCGTAAGGATGTGACCTCTTCAATTACCACTATCAAGTCGGAAGATTTGAACAGGGGTGTGTTCACAGATCCTGCCTCTATGTTGCAGGGTAAGGTGGCTGGTCTTGTTGTCACATCAACAGGTGACCCGAACGGCGCTCCCGCTATCTCACTTCGTGGTGCTTCATCACTGCGTAGTGGCGCTATGTCACCTTACTATGTGATCGACGGTATTCCTGGAGTAGACATTTCAATGGTAGCTCCTGATGATATCGAGAGTATCGACGTGCTTCGTGATGCTACGGCTACAGCCATCTACGGTTCTAAGGCTGCCAACGGTGTGATTATCATTACCACAAAGAGTGGAAATAAGAGTGAGCGCACTAATGTGTCCTATAATGGTTATGTGGCTTTCGACATGATCTCGAAGAAGCTCGACATGGCAACAGCCGATGACATCCGTAGCTATGTAAGGGCAAACAATATTAATTACGGTTATGATAATGGTGCTAACACCGATTGGCAGGACGAGGTTCTCCGTACAGCTGTCAGCCATAATCACAACATCTCCATCAATGGCGGAACAGAGAAGACCAAGTACATGGCCAGTGTGAACTATGCTGACCGCGAGGGTGTTATCCGTGGTTCATATAACCATCGTCTGAATGTTCGTTCAATGCTCTCTACTAAGGTGCTGAAGGATCGTCTGGAACTCTCTGCAGGTCTGAATGCCATGTATGGTAAGCACGTTGGTGTGAAGATGGATAATGAGGGAGCATCTGTGCTTGATGCCATGAATTACTTCTCACCACTTAATCCAGTAACTGATGCCGATGGAAATTGGTTCAAGGGAACTGGTTCTAAGAACTACAACCCGTGGTCGCTCATCAATGAGGACACTGCTGAGAATATCTGGAAGCGTGAGCAGTTTGTTACGAAGGCTTCTCTGAATATTATCGAGGGTCTTGTGCTGAATGCTAACTATTCGTTCAACCACTTCCAGCGTACTTATAGTGCATACGATACTCACAAGACTCAGTTGGAGGGTGTCAGTGCATACAATGGCCGTGCTGACCGCAGTACCTGGTTTGGCAATGAACATACATTCGAGCTCTTCGCTAACTACAACCAGACATTTGCAGATGTACACACTCTTGCTTTGATGGCTGGTTACTCTTGGGAGGAGAAGAAGAATGGCGACGGTTTCGGTGTGATCGTGCATGACTTCTATGATGACTATCTGAAATGGAATCAGCTGACATACGCTTCAACTATCGACGGTATGAATGGTGTTGTGAGTGGTACGAAAGAGACCATTCGTAACATCTCTTTCTACGGACGTGCCAGTTATTCATACGCTAGCCGTTACATGTTGCAGGCTACTATCCGTCGTGACGGCTCTTCTGTATTCGGCAAGGATAACCGCTGGGGAACCTTCCCATCTGTATCTGCTGCATGGAATATCACGGAAGAGGAGTTCATGAAGAGCCAGAACCTCTTCTCTAACTTGAAGTTCCGTGTGGGTTATGGTGTATCAGGTAATGCCATGGGCTTCGGTGCCTACACAGCATACGCTACTTACGGCGCATCTGGCTTCTTCGAGTACGATGGCAAGAACTGGCGTACGCTGGCAGCTACAAAGAATGCCAACCCCGACCTGAAATGGGAGAGCACGGGCATGCTGAATATCGGACTCGACTTCGGATTCATGAAGAACCGCATCAACGGTACTATCGAGTTCTATAATAAAAAGACTTGGGATCTGATTTGGGACTATCCCGTATCGACCAATATCTATCCTTATGGCTCTATCGCAGCCAACGTGGGTGAGATTACCAACAAGGGTATCGAGTTGACGGTTAACATCGATGCTATCCGCACGAAGGATTTTAATTGGATGACCACTATCAACCTCTCTCACAATAAGAATACCGTTGACAAACTGCATAACGACAAGTTCGAGGTTGGTACCTTCACACAGGGTGACCCGATGGTGGCTGGTGTATCCTCTAACGGTTACACACAGCGTATCATCGAGGGTGAGTCGCTTGGTACTTTCTACACATACGAATTTGCAGGCTATGATGATGCTGGTAAGTCAACATATTATGTTCGCGACGAGACTACTGGTGAGAGAACTGGTGAGGTTACAAACGAGCCTGCTTTCAAGGACCGTGCTATTACCGGTTGTGCTCTGCCTAAACTGAATTTAGGTTGGAACAACACTATCAGTTACAAGAACTTCAATGCAGCCATGTTCTTTACAGGTGTCTTTGGCAATAAGATCTATAATGGTTCTCGTGCCAACTATTCCAGCCCTGAGATGTTTGCTAATGGTAAGAACGTGTTGAAGGAATTCATCACAGACCGTCCTGCAACGGATAATCTGCCTAACTATCCTTCTGACCGTTATATTGAGAACGGATCATACTTCCGTCTGCAGTCACTGTCTTTGGGTTACACCTTCGATCAGTTTGACGATTGGATCAAGAGTCTGCAACTCTACGTTACTTGCAACAATGTATTTACCATTACCAGTTACAAGGGACTCGATCCTGAGGTGAACCTGGGTGGTATCGATCCTGGTATCGACTACCGTTGGAGCACTTATCCTCATACTCGTACGATCATGATCGGCGCAAAGATTAATTTCTAATCATTAATAGGAACAAGTATATGAAAACAAATATAAAAGGATTATTCCTGGCCGGTCTTGCTGCAATGGCTGTCGGCTGTACAAATTTGGATGTGGACGTGGAATCACAGTACACAGAATATCCAACAAATGATATTGCTATTGAGGCCAAGATGGCTGATATCTATTACCATTTCAGCGGAACATTAGGCCGTCGCTATATGGAGGCTATGGCACTCTCAAGCGATGAGTGGACGGCTGCCTCTTACGGAGGTGGTTGGTACGATGGTGGTGCATACGCTCACCCAGCTCTCCACAACTATACTTTTGAGGATGCTACACTCGACTGGTTCGGAACCATCACCGAAGGTATCTCTAAGGCCAATAAGGTTATCATGGAACTCGGTGGCAACGATGCAGGTGCAACTGTAGCTTCTGCGCGCGCTATCCGTGCTTTCTTCCACTGGATTATCATGGATGGTTGGGGCGATGTACCTATCCTGGATCGTATCCCCGAGGATGGTGAGGCTGTTGAACGTAAGTCACGTGCTGAGGTGGCCCGCTGGTTGGAGTCTGAGCTCCTGGCTGTGATTCCCCAGTTGACAACAGAGGTCAATGCAAACACATATGGTAAGCCGACTAAATGGATGGCTGAGGCCCTTCTTGCCAAGATTTACATTAACTGGCCGGTTTATACTGCTGCTTCTGTCGAGAGCTATGACGCTGCTTCTGCAAAGAACGAGAAACTCGCCGACTGTATCAATTTGTGTAACGACATTATCAACTCTGGTAAATTCAACCTAGGTTCAATGTCGTATCGCGAGAAGTTCTCTTATAACAATGGCCCGCAGGTGGAAGACTTCATCTATGCCATGCCTTACGACACGCAGACCCGTCAGGGAATGCAGTATGGCCGTAGCCGTTGCTGGAAGAACATCAAGAAGATGAACCCAAGCTATTTTGGTGATGTCCTCTCACAGTCGGGTGGTGGTTATATCACCATGACACCGGAGTTCGTCAAGAAAACCTTCATCCTGCCTGGCGACGAGCGCAACAAGTGCGTCATCGGTCTGTCAAGTAATCCTGATGACTATCGTTATGTGGAGGGCGAGGACGAGAATACCGTTTATGTCTATAACAAGTCAAACTTGCAGATGACCAATGAGGTGGCTCTCGTGTCTGGGGCTGGCAGTGATCCTCTGAAGATCTACATCAATGTCACATTGGCTACTCCGCTTGATCCTACGCTCGATGTGGGTGATAACATCAATGGTTATAGTCAGGGCTGCCGCTCAGTGAAGTGGTATGTGATTGACGATGACTTTAAGAATGGCCGTAACCAGTCAAACGACGTGCCTCTGTTGCGTTTTGCCGATGTGCTGCTGATGAAGGCTGAGGCCCTCACTCGTCAGGGTAGTTCTGCGGAGGCCAAAACCCTCTTCAATCAGATTCGTAGCTATGCCAAGGCTCCTGAGCTCGATCATAATCCTTCGTTGGATGAGATCTATGACGAGCGTGGCCGTGAGTTCTTCGACGAGAACTGGCGTCGTAACGATATGATCCGTTTCGGCCATTATGAGGACGAGTACTTCCCCCACTACAAGGACTTCCCAACAGCTCGTTTCGAGAAGACCTGCCGTATTTTCCCGCTTCACAAGGATATCCTGAATGTGAATCCTACCTGGAAGCAGAATGCAGGTTATTAATTTAAACCAATCAGGGCAGACACCGAAGTGTCTGCCCTGATTTTTTATTCGTATTCTGTGGGGTCGGGGATGCCTGCTTCGGCGAGGGCTTCACGACGTTCGACACAGGTGCCGCATTTACCACAGTGCTTGTCGCCACCTCGATAGCACGACCAGGTTTCTGAATAGTCGATGCCGAGTTCCTTGCCTCGGGCGGCTATCTGTCCCTTGGTCATATTGCAGTAAGGTGAAAGAAGTCTGACGCCATTAAAAGTGCCAGCATGAGCGGCAGCGTCGAAGGCTTCGACGAACTCAGGACGACAGTCGGGATAGATGGTATGGTCGCCACCGTGATTGGCCATCATGATATATTGCAGTTCGTTGGTTTCTGCCATACCTGCTGCGATGGCCAACATGATACCGTTGCGGAAAGGCACCACCGTCGATTTCATATTTTCATCGGCATAGTGACCCTCGGGAATAGCGTCATCGCCTTCCAAAAGTGAACTGCGGAAATATTTCGCCATAAACTCTAGGGGAATCACAATGTGCTTGATACCCAGTCGTTCGCAATGCTTTTTGGCAAAGGGAATCTCCTTGGCGTTGTGGTTAGAACCGTAATCGAAGGAGATGGCCAGCGCAATGCGCTCCTGGTAATCGTATAACAAGGTGGTGGAGTCCATTCCACCGCTCAGAATCAGTATACAGTCTTTCATCTTTTTCCTATTTTTGCGTGCAAAAATACGAAAAAATATGGGAAGTTAGTCTGGCGGCAGCAAATTTTTCACTTTTCACTTTTCACTTTTCACTTTTTTTTGGTATCTTTGCAACATGAAACCGAAACAAATCATACTAACCATTTGGCTGCTATTGCTTTCAATGACGATAAAAGCGCAGGTTTGGCAGTATGTTGACCCTCGTATCGGAAGCGAGGGGGTAGGGCGAACGTTTCCTGGTCCGTCGATGCCATTCGGTATGTGTAAGCCTGGCCCTGACTGTACGGTGAAGCCGAATGCTGGTTGGGCGCCGATGCCGGAAGTGGTGACGGGCTTCTCGCAGACACATGTCAGCGGAACGGGCGGCGGACAGAAATACGGGAATGTCCTGATACAGCCGTTTGTGGAAGGAGAGAAGGAGAGAAGGAGAGAAGGAGAAAAGGAGACAGGAGTCAGGAGTCAGGAGTCGGGAGACAGTAGAAATGACTTTTCGCAGAGAAGAGTTAATGAGGAGTTTTCTCTTGGATATTACGCTACGACTTTCGAGAATGGGATTCAGACAGAGATAACGGCTTCAGAGCGATGCGCGTTCTATCGGATACACTATCCTTCGAAGGGTTCACTCTTAATTGATGCCACGCATTATTTGGGCAAGAATCCTGTGCCTGATCAACGTGAACAGCAACAGTTCGTAGGCGCTGAGGTCGAAGTGGTGAATGACCATGAGGTGCGAGGCTATTCGCGTGTTCGAGGGGGGTGGAACAATGGCGATGCCTATACGGTGTATTTCTGTTTGATATCTGATAAAGCTTTTATCGCTGCCAACGGAAAAAACGAACTTCAGTTCTCTGACACCTTATTAAATATAAAGGTGGGCATCTCGTATGTCAGCACGCAGCAGGCGAAACGGAATATCCCTACGTGCGATTTCGATACCCAATTAAATAATGTACGCGAGCGTTGGGAGCACTTGCTGAGTCGTGTGCAGATCAAAGGCAGCGATAAGGATAAGCGCATGTTCTATACCGCCCTTTACCATACGATGCTGATGCCTGTGGATAAATCAGGTGAGAATCCTAAATGGCGTGAAACACCATATTACGATGATTATTATGCCATCTGGGATACTTATCGCTCTTCGTCGCCCCTCATCACGCTGATTGATCCCAAACGCGAGGTGGATATCGTGAATTCCCTGCTGAACATCTATAAGCGCGAGGGTTATATGCCCGATGCCCGTAGTGGCGACTGTAATGGTAGGACGCAGGGCGGTTCAAACGCTGAGGTGGTGATTGCCGATGCCTTTGCCAAAGGATTGGAAGACATCGATTATGACTATGCGCTTGAGGCGATGCTG